>Ga0255448_1020_pt1 | contig 12263 bp, 7 predicted proteins | sample ANMaggSSYBR02J12_FD_182657 | JGI IMG/M metagenome (GOLD analysis project Ga0255448, IMG submission 182657) | Sediment cell enrichment communities from methane seep in Santa Monica Basin, California, United Staets - ANME aggregate JGI... | ecosystem: Environmental > Aquatic > Marine > Cold seeps >...
ACCATAGCGTAATGGTTTATATTGGCTATCTTTTTATTCCAATTGCCTGGTATTACATTTATAAAACCCGCCCGGGAATGCATTTGCGTGCAGTAGGAGAATATCCTGCAGCAGCAGATTCACAGGGAATTAAGGTTCACCGCTTGCGATATCTATATGTGGGTGTTGGCGGTATGTTAGCGGGTCTCGCTGGAGGAACGATAAGCCTGGCGATTTCACCGGGGTGGTTTAGTGAGTTGACGACAGGCGGGCAGGGCTGGGTTGCGATTGGTCTGGTTATCTTTGCTCAATGGAATCCTATTCGGGCAGCTGCAGGTTCATATATCTTTGGCGCACTGCGCCGTCTGGTATTGGATATTCAGGGACCGATGATGATATTCGGCTTTGCAAATCCATTTTTCTATAATCCATATCTGGGGTTCTTTCTACAAATGATCCCTTATGCATTTACGATTATTGTGCTTGTTATCGGGTCTCAAGAAGCGAACAGGAAACGAATAGGCGCTCCTGCGGCTTTGGGCTTACCTTATATACGTGGAGAAAGAGGACAATAAAAAGGCCGAAATGTTAGTCAAGGAAAAAAATCAAAAACCATCAAATCGAAACATTTGCTTCGATTTGATGGTTTTTATTCATTCCTTGCTGAGAATGGCTCAACTCAGGATTAAATTCACTAAAAACAGTTGTCAGACAACTGGAAATGCTATATAATTCGAGTACCAATAAAGCCTTTAATTAGGAAAGGAAATTTTTAATGCGAGAAGATTTCATCGGTTATCAATGCTCAGTATGTGGAGAAGAATATGAGCCCAAAGATATACTCTATACTTGCCCAAAAGACGGGGGGAATTTAGATGTAATTTTGAGTTATCGTTCAATTCAGGCGAAGATTTCAATTTCGACGATACGTGACAGCCGAGAAGAATCATTATGGCGTTACCTGCCTTTATTACCTGTTTCTGATCCATGTGGATATGAAACTCCTTTGCGGGCCGCAGGATGGACGAAGACATTTAGACCCATTCGGTTGGAAAAAGAACTGGACTTAGAACACCTTTGGATTAAAGATGAGAGTCGAAACCCCACAGCATCGTTTAAAGATCGGGCAAGTGCAATTCTGGTGGCGCGTGCACAAGAAATTGGAGCGGAAGTAATTGTGACTGCTTCGACTGGAAATGCGGGCGCAGCTTTGGCTGGAATGGCAGCAGCTGTTGGGCGCAAGGCTGTGATTTTTGCACCAAAAACAGCACCCCCTGCAAAAATTGCTCAGCTATTAGTTTTTGGAGCTGAAGTTATTCTCGTTGACGGCACCTATGATGAAGCATTTGATTTAGCGGTTGAAGCATCCAATAAATTTGGATGGTATTGTAGAAATACTGGTTACAATCCATTTACAGCTGAGGGAAAGAAAACAGCCAGCTTTGAAATATGGGAGCAAGTGCTTCTGAAAAATTCCCAACTGAAGGCGCCATTAAATGTGTTTGTGTCAGTAGGTGATGGAAATATTATCTCAGGGCTGCATAAAGGATTCAAAGATTTACTTGCTCTTGGGTGGATTGAAGAAATTCCCCGATTATTTGGTATCCAGTCAACAGGTTCCTCTGCGGTAGCCAACGCTTATTTTGATAAAACTGAGGAAATCAAAGCTGTGAGTGCGACGACGCTTGCTGATAGTATTTCGGTTGATTTGCCGAGAGACGGCTTACGGGCTTTGAGAGCTGCTACACAGACCGGCGGGGCTTATATCCGTGTAGAGGATGAGGAAATTCTAAAGGCGATTCCAGAGTTAGGAAAGGTCGGTATTTTTGCTGAACCGGCAGGTTCAACAGCTTATGCCGGGTTGCAGAAAGCATTGGCAGAGAAAATCATTAACCCTGATGATCCAGTTCTCGTACTCAATACAGGAAGTGGCTTGAAGGACGTTAAAGCCGCCGCCACTGCGGTTGGTGAAGCACCGATTATTGAGCCTTCTATGAAGGCGCTTGAAAATTATTTAAAACATGAATAAGAAGGAATTTGAAATAAATGGAAATAGGAGGAAATAGTCAATGATTTCTATCATCGCTCCGATTTACAATGAAGAAAAATGCCTGGAAGAATTATTTAAACGAATTTGTGAAGTAATGGAACAGTCAAACGATGAATGGGAACTGATCTTGGTGAATGATGGATCAAAAGACCAATCGAATGAGATCATCCATCAGTTAGCTGAACAAGATCCAGAGCATATTCGTCCTGTCATTTTTGCCCGTAATTTTGGGCATCAAATTGCTGTCACCGCCGGGATGGATTACTCTCGAGGCGATGCAGTAATTGTTATTGACGCAGACTTGCAGGATCCACCCGAATTGATTCTGGAGATGATCGATAAATGGCGGGAGGGATTTGAGGTTGTCTATGCTGTTCGAACAGAACGAGAAGGCGAGAGTTGGTTTAAACTTTTCACCGCAAATTTGTTCTACCGCATCGTTTATAAGATCACGGATGTTGATATTCCTCTAGATACGGGTGACTTTCGGCTGCTTGATCGCAAAGTTGTGAACACAATGAACAATATGCGTGAGCGCCATCGATTTTTGCGTGGGATGTCCTCCTGGGTAGGATTTCGACAAGTTGGTGTTGAATACAAGCGGTCAGCTCGTTACGCTGGGGAAACCAAATATCCTTTTAAGAAAATGTTTAAATTTGCGTTAGATGCAGTTACCAGTTTTTCTTATTTCCCACTTCAAATGGCTACGTATCTCGGATTCTTTTTTGCGATCGTGAGTTTGGTTGCCATTATTGTTGTAATATTCATGCGTTTTTCTGGCAACCATGCCTTTTATGGGCAGGCCACCACTCTTGTATCAGTTCTTTTATTAGGCAGCGTTCAATTGATTAGCATCGGGATACTGGGGGAGTACCTTGGACGTTTGTATGATGAAGCAAAAGGAAGACCATTATATGTTGTTAGCGAGGCTCCCAAGAAGCCCGATCATGAAAAAAGAAATCACTAAAAATAACGAATCAACCAGCATTCACTAAGGAGTAATTAGAATGTCAAAAATAGACCTCACCATTCATCCAGAAAAAATGAAAAATGTAATAAATCGTGCTCGCGAGCGGAATATTATTATCCCTACAACCGCACAAATGAAAAATCCAGAGTTAGTGCCAGACCGCATCAAGGAAGAATTAAGTAAAATGGGATTATGGGATATAGCTTCTAGAAACCTATTCCGGATTACCTGGAAGAATGAACCGAAATCCTTTGGAGGGGGCTATGGTGGGGTTAACTATATTGAACTGCCAAAGAGTTTGACAGGGGTAGACGCAAGAATTATTGCCTTGGTTGGGAAATGGTTCCCAACTGGTTCACATAAAGTTGGTGCTTCCTTCGGCTGTCTGGTACCGCGTCTGGTTACAGGACAATTTGATCCGATTCATCAAAAAGCTGTTTGGCCCTCAACGGGTAATTACTGCCGTGGGGGTGCTTATGACTCTACACTGCTGTCATGTGAAAGCGTTGCGATTTTACCTGAAGGTATGAGCAAGGAGCGTTTTGAATGGCTGGGCACAGTATCTGGTGAGATCATTGCCACCCCAGGGACAGAGTCGAATGTAAAGGAAATATTTGATAAATGCTGGGAACTCCGAGCTACTGGAGAAGACCTGGTGATTTTTAACCAGTTTGACGAATTTGGCAATTACCTTTGGCATTATGAATTAACCGGCCATGCGATGGAAGAAGTATTGATGAAAGAATTGGGTTCGAAGGACCAGTATTTTGGGGTCGCTCTGACCACTGGTTCCGCAGGTACTATTGGCTGTGGAGATTATTTGAAGCAGAAATTTCCAAACAGTAAGATTGTAGGTAGTGAAGCTCTGCAATGCCCAACATTAACATACAATGGCTTTGGTGCTCACAGAATCGAAGGCATTGGCGACAAGCACGTTCCATGGATTCACAATGTGCGGAATACCGATATGGTGATGGCTATTGATGACAATGCTGTTGTGAATCTTGCCCGTTTATTCAATGAGAAAGCCGGCAAAGAATATCTGGTTGAGAATGGGGTTGAAGAATCCTTTGTTGAACAGCTTGATTTACTCGGGTTTTCCAGCATTGCGAATATGCTTTCCGCCATTAAGATGGCAAAGTGGTATGAGTTAACTGAAAATGATGTTGTGCTAACCGTCTTTACAGATTCGATGGAACTGTATAACAGCCGCTTACACGAGATGCGCGAAGAGTCCGGTGAATATACAGATCGTGATGCAGTAAAGGATTTTCATCGCTGGCTAAAGGGTGTTGATATTGATAATATCGTCGAGTTAACGTATCCTGACCGGAAACGCGTGCATAACTTAAAATATTACACATGGGTTGAACAGCAGGCAAAAACGTTCGAGGAAATTCAGGATCAATGGTATGATCCCAATTATTGGACTGATTTGCAGTCGCAGGTTCCTGAGATTGATGCTTTGATCGAAGAATTCAATGGGAAGGTTGGACTAATCTAATTTTCTCTATCCTTTTATAAAATGAAACCCACTCAGAATTTTCCTGAGTGGGTTTGTTGAATCAAGACAACTGCTGCGGCAGTTGTCTTGATTTGTATGGGTTTCTTTTCATATTGGAAATAATTATTCCAGTGTTTCTAAACCATTTATAATGTGAGAAACATTAAATTAATATCATCAGGAGATTCAAAATGGCAAATATTTCTCGTAGTGAATACCCACGTCCTCAATTTATGCGTGAAGAATGGTGGTGCCTGAATGGATTATGGGAATTCGAAATTGATGCTGGGGATAGTGGTTTAGAACGCGGGTTATTAGACCGACAACTTGGAGACAAAATCCTTGTACCATTTTGTCCTGAAAGTGAATTATCAGGAATTGGCAATGTCGATTTTATGAATGTCGTCTGGTATCGTCGCCACGTTTCTGTTCCTGCTGAATGGGGTGAAAAGAATGTTTTGCTACACTTCCAGGCAGTTGACTATGATACTACTGTATGGGTGGATGATAAGGAGGTGGTGCGGCACCGCGGGAGTTCAACGCCTTTTTATGCGAATCTTGGGAAGTGTGCAGGGAGAGATATCGAGATTGTGGTACGGGCACGTGACTTTCAACAAGAATTGAAACCTGAAGGAAAGCAATCACGTGAATATCATAATCATACCTGTCATTACACACGAACAACCGGTATCTGGCAAACGGTATGGCTAGAACCGGTCTCGGATTTTTATATGCGTCGTCCACGGATCACACCGGATGTTGCGAACTCTTGTTTTTTGGTAGAGATTCCGCTGTCTGGAAATCATGATGGATTAAAAGTAAAGGCAGTTCTGAGGGATGGTGAGGAGATTGTAACGGTTGTTGCAGTTGAGGCTGATCTGGACTTAAGTCCTCATCTGGTGCTGAGTAATCCAAAAGAAAAGGTCAAGCTTTGGGAGCCTGGACAACCATTTTTATATCAAATTGATTTTGAATTAATTTTAAACGGAGCCATTATTGATCGTGTTGAAAGCTATGCAGGGTTAAGAAGTATAGCTATTAATGGAAAGAAAATCACCATCAATGGTAAATCAGTGTTCCAACGGTTGGTGCTTGATCAAGGTTATTATCCAGATGGAATTTTGACGGCACCGACTGATGAAGCGCTTCGCAAAGATATTGAATTAAGCATGTTAGCCGGATTTAACGGAGCCCGTCTGCATCAAAAGGTTTTCGAAGAACGTTTCCTGTATCATGCTGACCAAATGGGTTATCTTGTGTGGGGAGAATTCTGCGATTGGGGATGCAACGCTGGCGGACCTGAAGGACAGAATCAGCTTCCTACAGCAACCTACATTACACAGTGGCTGGAGGAAATTGAGCGAGATTATTCTCATCCATCCATTATTGGTTGGTGCCCCTTGAATGAAACGTGGCAGGTTATGACCGATAATATCACCGAGTTAGATGATGTGACGCGGGGGATGTATCTGGCGACCAAGGCGATGGACGGTACACGCCCTGTTTTGGATGCGTCAGGATATGCACACCGTGTTCTTAGTGCTGATGTGTATGATAGTCATAGTTATGAACAAAATATAACGAAATTCGCTGGCCTTTTTTCTGTCCCAGTTGAACCTGGCAAAGTATTTGAAAATCTCGCGATTGATAAATGCCAATCTTATCCCTATGCAGGCCAACCATATTTCTTGAGTGAGTTTGGCGGGATATGGTGGGATGCGGCGCTGGCAAAGGAGACTGCTGCTGGAACAGATCGGAACAGCTCCTGGGGTTATGGTGAGCGTCCCCGCACTTTGGAAGATGTGTATGAAAGGTTTGAGGGGATGTGCTCAATTCTGCTGGAGAATTCGGGATATTTTGGATATTGCTATACCCAATTGACCGATGTGTTTCAGGAGGTGAATGGTATTTTTGATTTCAACCGCAATCCAAAATTTGATTTGAAGCGCATCAGTCTCATTCAACAAAAGAAAGCCGCAATCGAAAAATAGAGATTGGAAATAATAACAGTTAATCAAAAAGGCACATTCTCATTGTTGTGCCTTTTTGATTATTAATCATCGGCATTAAATGAGAAATAACTCTGTTATGTTATTTTTGATAGATGAAATATTTCTAATAATAATTTCGATTAACTTACCGCGGGTGCTTGCTTATGGTATGATAGTAGCGGTTTATCATCTGTATGAGTAAACTTAAAGTGGTGGTAATCATTAAATTTATATCATGAAAGGGATTTTAAGAATGGTAGATTATTTGAATCTAGCAGCACCCAATCACTTCAATCTTCCTAAGAAAATTGAACGATTAGGTGACCTCGCTTACAACCTCTGGTGGACATGGCACCATGATGCAGGGAAATTATTTTCAACGATTGATAATGCTTTTTGGGATGAAGTTCGTCATAATCCAGTAGAATTTCTACATCATATTGAACGTCCGCAATTCAATGCGGTCATGGACGATGAAGCATATATGATGAATTATGTTGCACAGATGGACGAATTTGATGCATACATGAATTCGAAAGAAACCTGGTTTACAAAAGAATATCCTGATGTATTAGAGAAGAAAATCTCCTATTTCTCTTTCGAATTTGGTCTCCATGAGTCTTTGCCCGTTTATGCGGGAGGGCTTGGCATCCTGGCAGGTGACCACCTGAAGGAAGCGAGCGATCTGGGACTCCCCATTGCGGCAGTTGGTTTCATTTATCGCCAGGGTTATTTCTCGCAGCATATAACTGAAGATGGCTGGCAGGAGACAGGACACTTTATTTTTAATTTCAATGAGATGCCTGTGCAGGCTCTATTTGATGAAGATGGTGAACCTTTGATGATTGCAGTTCAGTTGCCGGGGCGTGATGTTTATGCCAGAATCTGGAAGGTTCAGGTTGGACGTGTACCTCTCTTCTTGTTGGATACAGATGTTTCTAAGAATAGTCATACAGATCGCCAATTGAACGCCCGACTTTACTCCAGTGACCCTGAAGTTCGAATTTCTATGGAAATAGTTCTGGGTATAGGCGGGGTTCGTGCATTGCACAAGCTGGGTTATGCTGCGGACGTATGGCATATGAATGAAGGCCACTCGGCTTTTCTCGCACTTGAGCGTATTCGCGAAATTGTGGTTGAGGGGAAAAGTTACGACGAAGCGAAAGCGATTGTTAAAAAGAACACTATTTTCACAACGCACACCCCAGTGCCGGCCGGCATTGATATGTTCCCTGTTTGGCTGGTGGAACGCTTCTTCTACAATATCTGGCCCGAACTGGGAATTAACCGCGACGAGTTCATTAATATAGCAAAACAAACCGTTGAATGGGGAGAATTCTTCAGTATGGCCAATTTGGCTCTGAAACTCTCTGATCATGCGAATGGTGTTTCTGAATTGCATGGTCATGTTTCACGGGAAATGTTCAATTACTTGTGGCCTGACCGCAAGAAAGAAGATGTGCCAATCACGCATATTACGAATGGTGTGCATACCATGAGCTGGCTTTCAGAACCCATGGCGAAACTTTACGAAATATATTTGGGACCAGATTGGCTTGATCATATTGATGATCCTGCTATGTGGGAGAAGGTTGACGATATTCCAAATGAATTTCTTTGGAAGGTTCGTCTTGAGCAGAAGCAAAAATTAGTTAAATTCTTGAAAGATCGAGCAAGAAAGCAATGGTTGACTGAGGTAAAGCATCCAGTTCAGATGATTGCTGGTGGTGTAATGTTGGATCCAAATGTATTGACGATGGGTTTTGCCCGCCGGTTTTCAACTTACAAACGGGGTAATTTAATCTTGCGGGATTTCGATCGTTTATTGAGAATTGTCAATAATGAAAATAGGCCTGTACAAATTATCTTTTCTGGAAAAGCTCATCCCGCAGATGAGCCGGGCAAACTGATCATTCAACAGATATATCGTGCTGCTAAAGATGCGAAAACGGGAGGGCGAATGGTGTTTGTTGAGGATTATGACATGGATGTCGCTCGACATTTGGTGCAGAGTGTGGACATCTGGTTGAATACACCAAGACGTCCAAATGAAGCTTCTGGTACATCTGGTATGAAGGCTGCAATGAATGGCGCTATGAACTTCTCTGTTCTGGATGGCTGGTGGCATGAAGCTTATAATGGCCGCAATGGTTGGACTGTTGGGGATTTGAAAGACTTTGATGATTCAAATCAGCAGGATAATTATGACGCAGGCATGCTGTATGACACGCTTGAAAAAGAAATCATTCCACTGTATTACAATCGTTTTGGCAAAGGTGGACTGCCAGAGGAATGGTTAGGCCGGGTGAAGAATAATCTTAGAACGCTCTCACCCCAATTCTCAATGCGCCGCATGCTGAAGGAATATATGAATAATCTTTATATTGAAGCAATGAAGTAAAATGATTGAAAATGGATTCTATCCGGTTTTACCCATTTAATCCAAAGTGGGTGAAATCGGATCGTTTTTTAACTCCTTTAGGGTAATAGAAAAATGCAGGATTCGTTATAATAATCAAGTTTGACCTCTTTAAAAAGAAAGAGAGCCAGAACGCCGTTTCTAGCTCTCATTTGATAAGGAGGAGAAGAAGAGAAATCACCCTATTTACATTTTACAAGATTACAAGAAAATTGCTTGACGTGCAGGCAATAAAAAAGATACGTTTTCTATACGTTGGCGGTTTGTTTTTTCAGGAGAAATAATATGAGAATGACACAACTTTTTGGGCGTACATTGCGCGAAACACCTTCAGAGGCTGATGTAGTCAGTCATCAGTTGCTGTTGAGGGCAGGATACATCAGACAAACTGGGGCAGGTATTTTCAGTTCGCTGCATTTAGCAAAACGTACAACTCAGAAAATTGAACAGATATTGCGCGAAGAGATGGATAAAATCGGCGGTCAGGAAATCAGTATGCCGGTTGTGGTTCCTGCTGATTTGTGGAAAGAAACAGGACGCTGGTATAAGATAGGTTCAGAGATGGGCAGGTTCTCGGATAGAACAGGGCGGGATATGGTTTTATCGATGACTCATGAAGAACCAGTGGCTGATTTAGTACGGTCGGAGGTGCAATCTTATAAGCATTTGCCACGATTGGTCTATCATATTCAAACCAAATGGCGGGATGATCCGAGGCCGCGGGCGGGTTTAATTCGGGTACGAGAGTTTACGATGAAAGATTCCTATAGCCTTGATACGGATTGGGAAGGATTGGAAAAACAATACAGGGCTCATTTTCAAGCCTATTTTGATATCTTCCATCGATGTGGTGTGCCGGTGATCTCTGTAAAATCAGATACGGGGATGATGGGTGGTAAATTAGCACATGAATATATGTATCTGACACCGATTGGGGAGGATACCTTGATTATTTGCGATGAATGCGGGTATACAGCCAATCGTCAAATTGCGGTGTTTAAGAAGACTCAATCTGTTTCAGAGGAATTACTGCCAATTGAAAAGGTGGCAACGCCGGATGTCAGTACGATTGAAGAGCTTTCGAAATTCCTTGATGTCCCAAAGGCAAAAACAGCCAAAGTCGTTTTTTTGGTGGCAACGATTGTGGATGGTGAGGAAGAACGTGATCAATTAATCTTCGCTGTTATCCGCGGCGATATGGATGTGAACGAGACGAAGCTTTCGAATGCTTTGGGTGCCAAGCGGCTGCGTCCTGCTCAGGATGATGAGATTCAATCTATTGGTTCAGTACCCGGTTTCGCATCACCAGTAGATTTAAGTGATTGTTTTGTGGTTGTGGATGATAGTATTGTTAACTCACCTAACCTTGTTGCCGGGGCGAATGAAGTTGATTTCCACTTGCGGAATGTGAACTATGGACGAGACTTTGAGGCTGCTATTGTGGCAGATATTGCCATTACGGAAGAAGGTGCCGTATGCCTCTCATGCGGGAATACTCTTCATACGTCTCGAGGAGTTGAGGTAGGCAATATCTTCCAACTGGGCACTTTTTATAGTGAAGCGATGGGTTGTACTTTCTTGAATTCAAACGGAAAACCACAGCCTGTTATTATGGGTTCCTATGGCATTGGTGTGGGACGTTTGTTAGCATGTGTGGCAGAAGAGCACCATGATGATTATGGATTATGTATGCCGATCAGTATTGCTCCATACCAGGTGGCGATTGTTGGTTTGCGGGGAGCTGAAGAAGAAGCAGAAGCGCTGTATGAGAAATTGACTTCAGCCGGAATCGAGGTGTTATTTGGCGATCGTAATGAGCGGCCTGGTGTGAAGTTTAATGATATGGATCTGATCGGTATCCCGCTGCGTCTAACTGTCAGTAAGCGGTCTTTAGAAAACGGCGGTTATGAATTTAAGATTCGAACGGAATCAGAAAAGAGCATTATTCAAATTGACGGTGTTTTAAACTCTATTCAATCAGAAATTCAGAAATTGAGAGATCAAATCAATTCAACAATTGTTCCTATTTCATATAATGGATAGAGTATAGAGAAGATTGAATTTAATGGTGAAGCACAATACAGTTGAATAGAATATCATATTAATCCAATGAAAATTGGTGCAATTGCTTCATTTTTATTCAAAATATGGTGTGGGATGTTAGAATAACGAGTATAACCAAAAAGTAAATGGAAGAAAAAATTATGGAAGAAAAACAATTTAAATCTGGTTTTGTAACATTGATTGGTCGGCCCAATGTCGGAAAATCGACTTTGATCAACCTCTTATTAGGGCAGAAAATTGCCGCTGTCTCACCACGTCCCCAGATGACCCGTAGACGGCAACTTGGAATTGTGACAACTGATAACTATCAAATTATCTTCATGGATACTCCTGGGATTCATCGTGGAAAAGACAAGCTGGACGCATATATGAATAGCACTGCGATTGAAACTGTGCTGGATGCTGATTTAGTGGTGTGGATTGTGGATGCCAGCGTGAATCCACATAAAGAAGATTATATGGTTGCTGAGGAATTTTCCAGACTGCCTCGTGTTCCGCATGTGCTGATGCTTTTAAATAAGATTGATGTGCTATCGGAAAAAGAATTAACACAAAGACAGGAGCTCTACTCAGAATTATTCCCTTCCGCTGAGTTATGTGGAATTTCAGCTTTGCGGGGTGTAAATAAAGATACATTTTTGGGTCTGGTTGTTGATCATTTGCCAGAAGGTCCTCTGTATTATGATCCTGAACAGGTGACAGATCTCTATGAAAAAGAGATCGCCTCAGATTTAATTCGTCAATCCTGTCTGAATATGCTGCGCGATGAAATCCCTCATGGAATTGCTGTTCGGATTGATGAATATGCCGAACGGGAAGACGGGATGAATTATATTCATGCCACAATCCTTGTTGAACGCGAGTCACATAAGGGAATTGTGATTGGCAAAGGGGCAAGAATGCTGAAAAGGATCGGTACCTATGCTCGTACTGAGATTGAAGAGATGATCGGGCAAAAAATCTATCTTGATCTAAATGTAAAAACCAATAAGAAGTGGCGGAATAAGCCAGAGGTATTAATTCATTTGGGGTATTCTACAAAGAGGAGATAAATTTTATGTTCGGGGTTGCATTATTTATCCTCAGCATTGTCTCAGTGATGGTTGATTGGCATGTTGTCTGGACGGGAAAACAGAAAATGCGCTATTGGAGTAAACCTGCTCCAATGTTGTTATTATTAATTACTGTATGGGTGTTGTTGGGCGGAACTATTTATTTCCCAATGTGGATTTTCCTTTTGGGACTTCTCTTTGGTTTGCTGGGGGATGTGTTTTTGATGCTTCAAG
>Ga0255448_1021_pt1 | contig 11793 bp, 6 predicted proteins | sample ANMaggSSYBR02J12_FD_182657 | JGI IMG/M metagenome (GOLD analysis project Ga0255448, IMG submission 182657) | Sediment cell enrichment communities from methane seep in Santa Monica Basin, California, United Staets - ANME aggregate JGI... | ecosystem: Environmental > Aquatic > Marine > Cold seeps >...
CCCCTCTACCCAATCAACATCCATCCAAAGCCTCACGGAATGGCCAAGCTCCTTCGGCAATCCGAAGGCGCTCGGAACCAGTCCCCAAGATGCCTGTGCCAGGCTCCGGCGCCCAGGCCGCTTCGTTTTTGCGAGTTGGCTCAAGTAATGTGTTAGCAGGGACATGGACGAGTAGGGCTTCCGACGTTCTCGATGTTCCCGAACCCTCCACTTCGGCCCTTTCCGTCCTCGACGAGATCGACTCTGGCGGATCTGCTAACGGGGTTGTATCCCAAGCCGTTCTTCCTTTGTCTGGCGCACTACGGCGTCCATAGACCGCATCAATCGCCCGCCTCGGATCAGTAGTCCTGCGAGGGGAAGAAACCGGACCTCAGACTCCCGGTAACCGTTCACGCTCCGCTGGGGACTGGTCCATTTTCGGCCAATTGATTGTCCATTCCGCTGGAACTGCAAGCCGAAAACATGGACCTGTCCCCTTCCGTGGCGCGAAGGGGACAGTCCCATTTTCGCGGCGAAAACGCTTCTTCCGCAGGCAAAGCCGAGCGCGCCGCTAAAATTGGGACAGTCCCCCCGTGAACGGTTACGACTCCCGAGGCATGGCAAGCCCGTGTATGCGGGCATCGTCGACAAAGCGCATCGAAAGCTATTTCTGGAGTTGTCGAATGAGCTTAACAAGCGGCTGATCGACACTGAGGCCGAATTGCCTTATCCTAGGGGAATCACCAAGCGGTGAAACTACCCAAACTGCGGAGTACGATATGGGGTGTTGTAGAAATATGTTTCAGAGACTCGCGAAAAGGGCCGCAACCCTGGTCGTGGCGAACGTTGTCGTGGCTGCAATGACTCCATTGCTGACCTATGCCCAATCGCCGGCGGATTCCCACACGGAACAGCGCCCGAACTTCGTGATTCTGTTCATTGACGACATGGGATGGCGCGACTGGTCGGGCAACGGGAGCGACTACCTGGTTACCCCTAACATCGACCGACTGGGGAAGGAGGGACTTGTCTTTGATCAGGGGTATGTGAATGCCGCCAACTGTGCTCCGTCGCGCTGCGCCATTCTTTCCGGTCAGTATCCGCCCCGCAACGATTTCTATAACGTGTGGACGATCCACCGGGGCAACAAGCAATACGACAGGCTCTCCCTGAACGACGTTCAAGACGGCCAGACGCTGCGGGATGAACGCATCACGTTTGCTGAAGCGCTGAAGCAGGCCGGTTACGGAACCGCCATGTATGGCAAGTGGCATGTCAAAGGCCCCGAGGCGATCATGCCGGACCAGCAGGGCTTTGATGATGTGCTTGAACATGAGGCCAAGCGGCTTGGTAAATTGTTCAAACAGGATGGCGATCCCAAGCAAATCTTCACCTACACCAAACGCGCCATGGATTTCGCGGAGACATGCCACAAAGCAGGCAAGCCTTTCTGCATCTATCTTGCCCACCATGCCGTACATGCGCCGGATGTAGGGCGGCCGGAATCCGTCGCCCTCTACAAGGACAAACAGCCGGGGAAAATCAACAGGAGCCCACGGTATGGCGGCGTGATGCACGATACCGACGAAAGCATCGGTCAGTTCATGCAGAAGCTGAAGGATCTCGGCATCGACGATAACACGGTCGTGTTCTTTCTCTCCGACAACGGGGGTACGCCCGGACATTGCACCCAACCACCGTTACGCGCCTACAAGGGCAGCTACTACGAGGGCGGGGTTCGTGTTCCCTTCATTGCGCGTTGGCCGGGCCGGATCAAGCCCGGCAGAAGCCAGATACCGGTGATGGCGATTGACCTCTATCCCACCATGCTGGAATTGGCAGGTGTTAAGGACATCGACGCGCACATCGCGAAACAACCGCTGGACGGTACCAGCCTTGCCCACGTGCTGACCGAAGGCAACCCGTTGCCGGAACGTGCCATGTTCTGGCACTTCCCCGCCTATCTTACAGGCAATCCCTCATACACGGGAGGCAGAGAAGAAGCACGCTACCGCCAGCAACCCGTTAGCGTCATCCGGAAGGGCGACTGGAAGCTGCACCTCTACATCGAGGAATGGAGCCTCGACGGCGGGCGCGAGAAGATCGACACCAACAATGCGATCGAGCTTTACAACCTTCGGGAGGATGTCGGCGAGAGCACCAATCTGGCATTGACCCACAAGCAGAAACGCGACGAGCTTCTTGATGAGTTGCTGGCATGGCATGCGACGGTCAACGCCCCCATGCCGCGGGAACCAAACCCTGATCTCGGCAAAGAAAAACCCAAAAAGAAGAAAGCAGATGGAAAACACGATCTTTGACAGCGCCCAGGCGGCTTATTGTACACTGCAACTGGATTCGGCACCATCCGCGTCGGCTCTGGCCAGACTCGAACAGAGTGAATCCATCTTGCAAGCGACGCTGGAATCCCGCTAATCCCGGCGCCACTGCAGATGGAAGCCTCCATCGGTGATCGCCTTAACCCAATTATCGAAAGGACACAGGACAAATGAACTCAATCACACGCATCATTCTCGTTACCATCATTGCGGCGGCACCCCTAGTGCTTTGTCAAACCTAAAGATTGGGGTGCCATGCCCACGCTTACGTGGGCATGTTGTCCGAAGTTTCCAGCATGCCCACGCAAGCGTGGGCATGGCACCCAACCCGCAATCCTAACGTTGACAGAGCACTAGCGTCAGCACTCACGGCCTTCGCGCCACGGAAGGGGGACAGGTCCATGTTTTCGGCTTGCAATTCCAGCGGAATGGACAACCAATCGACCGAAAAATGGACCAGTCCCCAGCGGAGCGTGAACGGTTACCAAGCGAGTTGAACAGGTGGCTGAGGAACCACTGGTCACGCGGGACGACTACTGGTCCGATACTATTCGGTTACGCATCAGCCTGAAGGGATAGTCACATATCGAAATGGGAGCGAATAGATGCAACGGCATTGTGTTCTCGTGGTATTCATGGCGATCCTGTGTGTGATCGCTTTTTCTCCACCCTGTCTCCCGGCACGGGAAACGGCCAAATCTAACCGACAGCTACGGACCATTGTTGCGTTCGGTAATTCTATTACGGCGCTGCGGGGCAAACTCAGGGTTTACCCGACGTTGATCGAGAAAGAACTCACGGCGCGCGGCCGCAAGCTCCGTGTGGTGAACGCCGGGATCGGCGGGAACACGACCGAGCAGGCCAAGGCGAGGTTCAAGACCGACGTGCTGGCCCATAATCCGGACGTCGTCATCGTGTTCTTCGGGGCCAACGACGCGGCGGTGGACGTGTGGAAGACGCCTCCCGCCACTGGACCGCGCGTCGGTCGTGAGCGATACGAGGCCAATCTGCGGGAGTTCTGCCGCGCGTTGAAGAGTCGCGGGGCAAAGCCGATCCTCGTGGCTCCCTCCCCGTTCCGCTGGACGCCGGCTCTCAAAGAGCTATACGGCCGACCGCCCTACCAGCCCGACGATCCTGATGGGTTCAACGTCCTGCTTGCCGAATATGCCGAGTCAGCTCGCAAGGTGGCACGCGAAGAGAGTGTTGCACTGGCCGACGCCTATGCGGCCTTTCAGGCCTACGGGCGTCAGCCAGGGAAGTCGGTCGACAACCTCCTGGCCGATGGCATGCACCCCAACGCCGCCGGGCATCTATTGCTGGCCGATCTACTCTTGCCGCTGTTGGGCGAGGACCCCATGGCGCGCAGTGGTCCCGATGTGCGCCTCCATCCCCGGGCCATCGACTGCACGCACGACGCACCGCACGAGACAGTGCTGGGGTCGGGCGTGGCCAAGCTCGACGACAACTCGATCATGCACGTCTATTCGGGACCCTTGAGCTATTACAGCCCGCCCGGCTCAACGTATATCGCTTGCCGGGTCACCCGTGATGGCGGCCGCACCTGGTCGACTGAAACGAAGATCACCACGCATCCCGACTGCCAGGCCTCGCATCCTTCGGTGCTCCGCGCACGCGACGGGGCGATTCACGTCTTGTATCTCGCCTTCCGAAGCTGGGGATGGAAAGACGGCAATCCCACCGAAAAGTGCCACAGCGACGTTTGGGTGATCCAGAGCCGCGACGGCGGCAAGACGTGGACCAACCGCCAACGGGTGTTCGAGGGCTATTCGGGGGCGACCAACGGTGGTTGCCAAACCCGTGAGGGTCACTTGGTGTTTGCCTTCTCGCACTACGTGAGCGACCCCGGACGACTCGTATCTCGGGCCGTGGTGTCTCGCGACGGCGGCAAGACATGGCAGCAGGGCAACCCCTTGGATATCGGCGGGGAAGGACATCACGGCGGGGCACTGGAGCCAGCGGTGATCCAGTTGAAGGACGGCCGTGTGTGGATGCTGATTCGCACTGCCCGCGGGCAGTTCCGGGAGTCATTCTCTTCCGATGGCGGACTTCGCTGGTCGAAGCCCAAACCGACGAGCATTGCGGCTACATCGGCCCCCGGAAACCTGGCTCGCCTGGCCGATGGCCGCCTCGCACTGGCCTGGAACCCGACCGGTTGCGGACGATCCGAGCTACACCTGGCGATTTCTGCCGACGACGGCCGGACGTGGGGACCATCGGTGGCGCTGGCCAAGGGCCGGCAGGTGACGTATCCCTTCGTGCTGGAAGACCAACCGGGCGAGTTCTGGATCGGTTACCACGACGTTCACACATCGCGCGGTTGGAACGCACCACACGCCCGACTACTGCGGATCTCCGAACGCGACCTTTGGCCCGCGGACGATACGCGGCCGTCGCCGGCAGTGAACCGTTAGGCACCGGCAGAAACTGTTGGACGTCGCGACCCTGCTCTACGAGTATCTGTCGCGGTTATTCGATCGAAGCAAAGATGTGCAAGACGAATCTGATTACCACGCCATGATCCGTGCAATGGTAAGCGTTCAGGGGGGACTGCCCCCTTCGCGCCACGAAAGGGGACAGGTCCATGTTTTCGGCTTGCGACTGCCATCGAAATGGACCGTCAATCGGCCGAAAAATGGACCAGTCCCCGGCAGAGTGTGAACGGTTACGTGCAATGCGGCGGCAGGCCATTCAAGAAACTCAGCCTGAGGGGCTTGGCCCGCCGGTGGATCATCGGTACGCTGAGATGCTGTCGTCAAGCACGAGCAAAGACTTCAAGTTGTGCTCGTCGGCAGAACGCCATCCGCGGCTGGCATTCGGTTTCGTGGCAAGCGTTTTGTGGTATACCACGAAACCCCCGCAATACCACGTTAAGTTGTTATGTTTTGTTTCAGTTTGCACGGCTTGCACGACACGTTGACTTCGCTTTAACCTGTTTTGTATCAACGGGTGTGAGCACGAAAGGCTGGTCTATGTCGGTGTTTTCCCAAAATGGACGTCGAGGGTCCGAATCCCGTCTCCCGCTCTTTGCGAAAGCCGTTGTCAGCGGTTTGTTTTGGCATTCGCGTATTTTGGTACTCCGCATGCGCGCACGGCGTGGGTATCTTGAGACGGTAGACTTTATTCGCGCGAAAGGTTTACCAATGAACGCACGATTCTGCTTGGCATTGATCTTGCTTATGCTGTCGCCTCCGGCGTATGCGCTCGAAGCGCGTATCGAAACGCCGGGCGGCGTGCCCACGCTGATGGTCAACGGCAAGCCCATGCCACCGTTTATTCTGTTCCACACGGCCGGAGGCGGCCCAAGGGAAATGGCTTGCCGGACGGGTCCGAAATGGCGGCAGTTCAGTTTCAGTTTTGTCGCGCCGCGTGATGACGACAACGTGGGCATCCACATCCGCAACATCGTTCCGGCAGGCAACTGGTTCGTTGACGACGCGCGATTCTTCGAGGGCCGATCCGAGGCACCCACGTCGCCGAATCGACTTCGAGGCGGCGATTTCGAAGGCCCGAAGCTGCCCGAGGCATGGAAATACTTCCTCAACGCCTCCACGGGCGCCGCTTGTCAGTATTCTCTCGACACGACCGATCCACACGAAGGCAATAGCTGTCTGCGAGTGTGCATTACACGGCCAGGCACGATCGGCTACCAGATCCACATTTACCAGTGCATCGCGATACGCAAGGGGAAAACATATACTTTCTCCGTGTGGTTGCGGTCGGAGGAGCCTCGCACGATCGCGATTCAAGCGGTGCATCAAGGGCCGCCTTGGAACATGTACGGCGGCCAGACGTCCGCGTCGGATAACATTGTTGCGTTGGGTGCGAAGCGCGGGCTGCATATCGGCACGGTACCCATCGGCATGCCCTGGCCGCGTGATGGCGAGTCGCCTGATTACTCGGCCGCCGACGCCCAAGTTCGGCACATCCTGTCGATCGACCCCAAGGCGTTGATCATCCCGCGAATCGGTCTTCATGCGCCGCAATGGTGGAAACACAAGCATCCCGAACAGCAGCAAGTTTACGACGGTGGCCGGCGGCCCATGGTCTCTCCTGCCTCGAAGCTCTGGCGCCGCGACGCGGCCCATGCGCTGCGGTTGTTTCTCCGGCACCTGGAGGATGAGTTTGGTGATTCCATGCTAGGCTATCACCCTTGTGCGCAGAGTGCGGGCGAGTGGTTCTACGACCACACATGGGAGCGTATCATGCCCTGCTTCGAGGAACCTTTTCGCGTCGGCTTCGCCGAGTGGGTCAAGGCGAAATACAAGACGGTCGACGCGCTGCAAAAGGCTTGGGATAAGCCGGAAGTCGTCTTCGAGACTATTCGCGTGCCTACACTTGACGAGCGGCTGGCGGGCAAACTGGGTGTGTTCCGCGACGCCCGGTCGCAACGATTCGAGATCGACTTCGCCCAGTACATGCAGGTCTGCTTGTGCGAGTACCTTGAAGAGTGCGCCAAGATCGTCAAGCAAGAGACCGGCGGCAAGAAGCTCGGCGTGTTCTTCTACGGCTACCTGTACGACGTATCCGGGTTCGCGTATGGGCCGGCCGTCAGTGGACACCTGCGCCTTCACCGCGCGCTGAACTGCCCGGATATCGATATCCTTTGCTCGCCCATCTCGTATTTCGACAGGCAGTCGGGTGGCGTGGGCCCCTTCATGGCGCCAGTCGACTCGATCCAAGCGCACGGCAAGCTGTGGCTGAACGAGGATGACGCCCGCACGCACCTGGCGCCAAAAAGCGCCGGCTTCGGCCGCACCAGCACGATGGCCGAGACCATCGGCGTTTATCGGCGCAACTTCGGTCACCAGTTCGAGCGACGGTGCGCTACTTGGTGGATGGATTTCGGCACCGGTTGGATGGCCGACCCCACCATCTTCGACAACTTCCGCAAGACGCGGGAAATCTGGCTTGAGGCGGCCACTCCGGAGCCCTATCAGCCGCAAGTGGCGATGATCATCGACGAGGACAGCCTGCTCTACATGCGTAACTCGAACGACGTGACACGGCCCTCTATCTCTCGCATTCGCCGTATGTTCAACACCATGGGATGCCCGGTTGGCTTGTACCTGATGGAAGACGTTCGCGCGGGCAAGCTGCCGGAGAGCGTGCGGCTGATCGTGCTGCTCAATGCGTATCGTGTTACGAAGCAGCAGCGCGAGGAGCTGCTTGCTCAAGTCGCCCGGCAAGGCAAGGTGGCCGTGTGGCTTTATGCGCCGGGCCTGATCGACGAGCGGGCGGCGGCGGCGAACGTCTCGCGGTTGATCGGGTTCGAGGTCACTCGAATCGCTGAACCAAAGTCGGGGAAAGCTCGGCTGGTCGGCAACGCGGCGAAGGCCCTCGGTGTTGCCGAGGGTCATATCTTTGGAACGACTTTCGTACCTTCGCCGCTGTTCGCCGTGCGATCGGGTCAACCGGACGTGGTTGCGCTGGGCACCTATGAGGGCGGGCCGGATATCGCGATGGCGATGAAGCGGTTACCGGATTGGACCTCGGTCTTCTGTGGCACGCTCGAAATGAGTTCCGAGGTGCTGCGCGGACTGGCCCGCCTGGCCGCAGCGCACATCTACTGCGACACCAACGACGTGATCAGTGCCCGGCCGGGCTTCCTCTCGATTCATGCTACCGCGACCGGCCAGAAGACGCTCGTGTTCCCACGCGAGGTTCGGCTTCGCGATCTCTACACCGGGGAAGAACTGACCACGGCACGGAAGCGATGCACGTTCACCATGGTCAAGGGCGAGACCCGGGCGTTTGCTTGGAAGTGACGAAACGCGGCGGCAGTGGGTCAAGCGGGTTGAACTACGCCGGGTGGTCGCTCCGCGTTGCCCGGCGCGGCCTAAGCCGTTGCCAAGGCAATAGTTATGCACGTCGGCTACCACGACACTTTTCGCGTGGGTGATCAAGTGTGCTAAGAATAACCACTCTTGGGGGATGCTTGTTCCTTGACAGCCCGGTTTATTCAGATGAAAATGTAAACCGCTCTCAGGGTTGGTCTCCACTAAGCAGGAACCTGGGTTGTCCTTTCGTGAAGGAGCAGTAGCCATGCGTAAAGCCGCGAAGTCTAGATTTGTATTGCCCCTTGGTTTGGCAATTGCGGCCCTGCTCGTATCGCACGCCTTTGCCGCTGATTACTACACCTGGAACACCACGTCTGGCGATTGGTCGACGGCGGCTAATTGGACCGGCGGCGAACCGGAGGATAAGGACAACGACCGCAGCTATGTCGATAACGGCGGTACTGTCGCGATAACGCAAAGTGGAGAGGTTAGCTACCTTCTTTATTTTGGCCGCAGTTCCGGCACGAGTGGGCACGCCCAGATGAGCAGCGGTGAGTTGAATGTCGGCTTCCAGGAGTTCGTCGCTCACAGCGGAACGGGCACCTTCACGCAGACCGGCGGAGAGCATTACGTAGGCAACACGCTCTATACGGGGCAGGGGTCCAATGGCACCGGAACGTACTATCTCAAAGGTGGCCTTCTCTCGCCAGCCAATTCGCACCACGGCTTGTACGGCACGGGCGTGGTCGAGCAAACCGGAGGAACGTACGGTGGGGGCACCATCACCTTGGCGCTCTACACCGGCAACGGGACATTCAACTTCGGCAACGCCACGAGCACGGGAACAATTTCGGCCAGAAGCATCTATGTTGGGCCAATCTCAAGCGCGAATCGCGCGGGGTCGGGAACGTTTCGCGGTTGGGGTACGGTCAGTTCGACCAACTCACTGAGAAACAGTGGGCAGGTTATCGCCGACGGATACGAAACTGATCGGACGCTCGGCATGACCAACTTCTCGTCGGTCATAAATGATTTGGATGATATCCTCCAGGGCAACGGTACCTACGCCGGCTGGTACGCACGGGACCACGGCAAGCTTACGCTGCCTACCCTTACGATCGGCTCCGGCAACTCGCAGGCCAACTGGGGTGAGTCGGCGGCCGACACAACCATCGATCTAATCAACTCGATGCGGCTGGAGTTCTCGAATGTCGCCGGTGGCAGCCTGCCCATCTCGCTGTTGGCGACCGACCGGGACGACATCTCCTCGCTGCCGGCCGTTGGTAATGACGTCATCGGCGCGTGGGACATCGACGGCTCAAGCTTCGACTTCGGCACCGGCTCCGCCACGGTAACCATCCGCTACGACCATCTGGCCGCCAGCGCAACCGGTTTCGGTCAGTCGGGCCTGAAACTCTTCCACCTCAGCGGCAGTCAGTGGGTCGATATCACCGGCAGCCTCGACACGACCAACAACTGGATCACGTCGAGTGCGATTACCTCTTTTTCGCGGTTCGCCGTTGCGTCGGTCCCCGAGCCGAGCACCTTCCTGCTCCTGTCCGTCGGATTGCTGGCCCTGCTGGTCGGTCGCCGACGACCACGGTGATTGATCGGCTCCAGGCCGGCCAGTCACGCAGCCGTAGGTTGTGCGTTGGCATAACGAACCGTTGATCCGCCCGGTTGTCATGCTGAAGCATAACCCACGAGGCTCGCGTCGCCGGCCCGGCCGCCTCCTACTCGGCCCGCTCTTCCAGTTCTTCCCAGCGGTGGTAGACGGCGCCTAGCTCGTCTTCCACCGATTTGAGTTGCTCGGTGGCCCGGGTGATCGCCTCCCCCGACTGCTGATAGAAGCCCGGCTCGGCCATGGTTACGTGCCACTGGTCGCGGGCGGCCTCCAACAGCTCGATCCGCTCGGGCAGGGCCTTCAGTTCGAGTTGCTCCTTGTAGGTGAGCCGCCGCGGCCGCGCGGGCCGCGCCCGAGACGGCTTGGGCTTCGCCCGGGGGCTGGCGCCCGCGTCGGGCTGCTCGACCGTTCGCTGCACGAGCCAGTCGTCGTACCCACCGGCGTACTCCTTCACCGCCGTATGGCCCTCGAACACCAGCGTGTTGGTCACTACGTTGTTGAGGAACTCGCGGTCGTGGCTGACCAGAAGCAGCGTGCCCGAGTAGTCCAGCAACAACTCCTCGAGCAGTTCGAGCGTCTCGACGTCCAGGTCGTTGGTCGGCTCGTCCATCACCAGCAGGTTCGAGGGCCGGGTGAACAGTCGGGCCAACAGCAGCCGGTTCCGCTCGCCGCCCGAAAGGAACTTGACCAGGCTCCGGGCCCGATCGGGTGGGAAGAGGAAGTCGCCCAGGTAGCCGATCACGTGGCGGCTTTTTCCACCGATCAGCAGCGTGTCGGTAGCGGGCGAGACGTTCTGTTGGACGGTCTTCTCGTCGTCCAGTTGGGCGTGGAGTTGATCGAAGTATGCCACTTCGAGTCGCGTACCGTGTCGCACACTGCCAGCGCCCGGCTCAAGCTCGCCCAGCAGCAGTCGCAAGAGGGTCGTCTTTCCGCAGCCGTTGGGGCCGATGATTCCCACGCGATCGCCCCGCATGATGTTCGTCGACAGATCGGCCACGACCGGCTGGTCGTCGTAGCCGAATCCGACCCGATCCGCGCGAATTACCATCCGCCCCGATCGTTCGGCCTCTTGCAGCCGGGCCTTGATCTCGCCCGGCTGCTCGCGCCGCCCGCGCCGAGTCTCCCGCATCTTTTCCAGCGCCCGAACGCGGCCTTCGTTCCGGGTGCGTCGGGCCTTGATACCCTGGCGGATCCAGGTCTCCTCCTGCGCCAGCCGTTTGTCGAACAGCGCCTGTTGGGTTTCCTCGGCCTCCAGCGCGGCCTCCTTGCGTGCGAGGTACGTCGCGTGGTCGCAGTCCCAACTCGTCAGTGCGCCACGGTCGATCTCTAGGATACGCCGGGAGAGTCGTCGCAGGAACACCCGGTCGTGCGTGACGAACAGCAGCGTGCCCTCGTGCTTGGTTAGGAACTCCTCGAGCCAATCGATGCCCTCGATGTCGAGGTGGTTGGTCGGCTCGTCCAACAGCAGGATGTCAGGCCGGCGCGCCAGCGCCCGGGCCAACAGAACACGGCGCTTGCGACCGGCCGAGAGCGTGTTGACCGGGGCGTCGGCGTCGAGCTTCATGCGGCCGATAACGTCCTCCACCTGCCTGTGCGCCTGCCAACCGCCATCGGCGTCGATGGCACGGTGGACCCGATCAAGCCGTTCGTGGATCGCCTGGCTGTCGTCGTGGGCCAGTTGGTGGCTCAGCGAGTGGTACTCGGCCAGCAGGTCGCCGCGCGGCCCCAGTTCCTTGGCGACCTCGTCGAAGACGGTGCCCTCCAACTCTCGGGGTACCTCCTGGGTCAACAGCGCGGTCGACAGGCCCTGCTGGCGGACGATTTCACCCTGGTCGGGCTCCAGATCGCCGTTGATCAATCGCAGCAGCGTCGACTTGCCCGCCCCGTTACGCCCCACCAGGCAAATCCGCTCACCGGCATCGATTTGCAAGTTCACCCGGTCCAACAGCGGAGGCCCGCCGAACCCCAGGCTCACGTCCCTCATTCCCAACAACGCCATCCGGGTTTCCTTACGTAACAATTCAATCCTACGAAGCCGCCGGCGGCTTCACCA
>Ga0255448_1022_pt1 | contig 11689 bp, 8 predicted proteins | sample ANMaggSSYBR02J12_FD_182657 | JGI IMG/M metagenome (GOLD analysis project Ga0255448, IMG submission 182657) | Sediment cell enrichment communities from methane seep in Santa Monica Basin, California, United Staets - ANME aggregate JGI... | ecosystem: Environmental > Aquatic > Marine > Cold seeps >...
GCAACACAAATTCCAACATCGACAGAAACACCAACCCAAATTCCAGCAACATCTACACCCACACCCCAGCCCACAAAAACACCGGAGCCTGTGGTTTATCTGGAGGATGATTTTTCGGATACTGATAGTGGATGGGAACATTACCGTGCTTTTGATGGCATTCTTGATTATGAAAATGACACATATCGGATGATGTTTGAACTTACTGACAGGCTCTTTTGGGTGCAGCGAACGATGGACACTGGAGATATTGCGATAGAAATTGATGTGCAGAAACAAGGTGGGGCTGAAACTAGTTTTCAGGGTGTTCTTTGTCGGATGGATGAAAAATGGAATTATTACTTTTTTGCTGTCTCTGGAGATGGTAAATATGGTATTGGCCGTGTAATCAATCGGCAGCGAGAATGGCTGGGCACAGGTGAGTTGGAGGCTTCCACCGCTGTAAAAACCGGTACAGAAGTCAATCAAATAAAAGCCGTATGTGATGGTGATCAACTTTCTTTCTATGTCAATGATCAGTTGTTGCTGCAAGTGACCGATGATGTATTGGTGGATGGCAAAGATTACGGAATGTTTATTGCTTCAATGAGTGAACCAGGAAATGATGTGCTCTTTGATAATCTCCGAGTTCTGGCTCCCTGAAGGACTTGTGGATAATGGAATAGAAAATCCTGACTGAACTCAAGAAATCTTGCTGCGTTTTCTCATGCCAATATCCAGTACATACTTCTGTTGATTCTTATATACTTCTAAGGCGGGTTGTTTACACTTAGGGTAAAATATTATTTGTCATATTATTTCTAAAGTGAAAGAGAAAAACACATGCCCCAGACTCAACTTCCATGCCCAAATTGCGGCCAACTCGTGGCTGCCGATGTACAGCAATTATTTGATGTCGCACAAGACGCTGATGCAAAAAAACTTTTTCTGAGTGGTCAGGCCAATATGGCTGCCTGCCAGAGCTGCGGTTATCAGGGGCCTGTGCACGTGCCGGTTGTTTACCACGACCCAGAAAAAGAATTGTTATTGACCTTTTTCCCGCCTGAACTTAACACGCCCCTCAATCGTCAAGAGCAAATCATAGGTCCTCTGGTTCGCAAGGTGATGGACAATCTTCCTGCTGAACAACGCAGAGGATATCTCTTCAAGCCGCAGACTATGCTGACTTTTAAGCGCATGATGGAAGTGGTGCTTGAGGCTGACGGCATCACGCCCGAGATGATGAAACAGCAGCAGGATCGTTTGCAGCTCTTACAGCGTCTGGTCCAAACCAGCGAAGAGAGCCTTGCACATGTTGTAGATCAGGATGCCGCGAGCATTGATGAAGAATTCTTCCAGTTGCTCAACAGCCTTGTTCAGATGACAGCCTCTCAGGGTGATCAGGAAGGGGCTCAGAAACTGGTTGGCTTGCAGCAATTCCTCTTTGAAAACACCGAAAAAGGGAAAGAACTCAAAGCGCAGGTTGATGAGGCGCAGGCTGCAATCACTTCATTACAAGAAGCCAGTCAGGACGGAGGATTGACGCAGGAAAAACTGCTTGATCTGATTATTGACGCTCAAACTGATATTCGTTTGATTACGCTTGTCAATTATGCGTATCAGGGTCTGGACTATACTTTCTTTTCTCTGCTTGCACAACGGATCGAAAAAACAGGAGAGGATGAGAAATCCCGCCTGATGGAACTGCGTGACCGTCTTTTAGAAATGCGTCAGGAAATTGACAAAGAATTGGCAGAGCAAATGGAATCCACGCGGAAGTTGATTACAGAGATTATCAATACCGATCCGATGGAAGAAGCCCTTGGAAAACATGCCCAGCTCATCAATCAGGGTTTTGTGGATGTGCTTCAAGGAGAAATGGCACGCGCTCAGCAAGAATTAGACATGGGACGCGGTCAGAAATTGCAGAAATTGATGGATATTATTAATGAAGCCACCAAACCACCTGCTGAAATCTTATTCGCACAGGAATTGATCACTACCGAAACCGAAGAAGAATTAGATACAATTCTTGAAGCCCGCAATGATGAAATCAACGATCAACTGGCTCAATCCCTTGGAATGCTTATTCAACAGACAGAAGGCCGCCAGGATGTTGATCAGGCCACCAAAGAGCGTTTGGAAATGGTTTACGGCAAAGTGCTTAAGATCAGCATGCACAAGAATATGGCAAAATAATCTGTAATCACAGTAAGATAACGATTGAAAGCCAGCGGACATTGTTTGCTGGCTTTTTTTATAAACCATTTTCTGACTGCTAACGGATTCCTGGGGCGTTCTTGCTTCAAGTTTAGTACCACTTGAATTCAAATTCCGTTTGACTCATTCCTTCGTCGCTCTCAATCCTGTTGATTTACCTGCTAATATTGATCTTGATGTCGCACGTTTATGGAATTTGATTCGGTAACTTTCTTATTTGAGGCAGCGTTCCTATTATAGTTACCTTTTCTTTTGATGCAGTACGGAACAAAAAGGGCTTCGATTGTGAATATGATTTATGCAAATATCCTGAGTAATGTATCTTCAGGTTGAATTTGAAAAGCAGCCTTCATAGGGGGGGTGTGATAAATGTGATCAGATTACAACAATGGTATTCCACATTCAATAGAACCTGGCAGCCGTAAAACGAACAAGACGCATAGCTGGTCGAAATAACCATAGCGTCTTGTTCTAAGGAGAATTAAGGATTTACAATCAACAGGTTGCACTCCTGCCGCGGATAGAATCCTCAACTAACGATGGAATGTTTGTTATTTTGGGGAAAAAATTTCAGAATGGAATTATAGTATTATTACACACTAATCGAGTCAGAGAAGGTGTGTGTTTCATATGAAAAACTGAAATGAATTTGAAAACGAATTCGCTAAATTGTGTGGCTCATATCATGCCAGTTGATAGTCCAATTTCCCCCGTGTGATTCAGCTTCACCGAGGGCGTCAGAGGCTTGTTTTGTAAATGCTTCAGCAGTTAATTTCGACTGATCCTGATAAGAAGTCAGTCCAATACTGATGGTCAATGGCACTGCCTCTTTCATATCAAAGAGTGACATCATTTCGACAAAATGACGTAAACGCTCCGCTACCACATAAGATGCGTAGCGACCGGTTTCAGGCAGAATGATTAGAAAACCATCATCACTAAAGTGCCCAATCAAATCTTCATGCCGCAGGGAATTAGAAAAAGCATCTGCCAATACGGAGAGCAAACCACCTGGCGTCAACTCGGATTGTTGAATCACTGTATAAAAGTGATCTACTCGTATACAAAGTAATGCCAAGGGATGTTGATAGCGCTGTGTACGAGAAAGTTCGTTCGACATCACCGACATTATCGTATCTTCCAATAAAATTCCTGTTTGTGGATTATAGCGGTAGCTGGAATCAATGTCCAGCTTGTCTTTAATTTTCAACTCCAGAAGTTTGGATGCTTCAACACTTTTACCCAACTGATTCTGTGCTTGCCCCAACTCTTCTTTCAAATGACAGTTTTCTGTTTTAAGTTGCTCATTGTCTGCCAATAAATTCATTTGACGAGTTTGTGCCAGGTTTAAAAAATAGTTAATAATCACGATTATTAATAACGCTGGAAAAGAAGCCCATAGAAAAGGGGATAAACCATGATTGTTCTCTGTCCAGTGGGGGATCGAGAGGATTAGATGACCGGCCGCGGTAGCGGCAAAAATGATTAAGGTGACACGGATATTTAGCAAGAGAGAAGCTGAGATGCCGATGAATAGGAGGGAGATTGCCAGAATGGGTCCATCAGGCAGCAATGTGCTGCAATAGAGGCTCATCGCACTTATGATAATGAAATATCCGCAGACGGCGAGGATATATTTTTTAGCATTCAGAAGGATTTTGGTGCCTACCAGCAATAAAAAAGGCAGTGCTAACAGGAGCGCAGACTGGAATACACCCTGGATTAAAGTAATCACCAGGGCTGTCACGAGACACCCTATCATGCAAATAAGGATCGTGTTGAACAATTTGGCCTGGTCTGTTCGAACGGGTTCATCCATTACCGGTGCAGATAGAAACGAATGAATTGTTTTTCCCATGAGGTAGTTTCTCCAGCTTTACATAAGGTTGTTGCGGGGTTGATCAATGATAGATTCATACTCCTGATAACGAATAGTATGCAAGTTTTATACCGGCTTCTATAAGCAATTATAAATTGAATGAGAAGAATTAAGAAACCACTTTCCCTAAGAATAAAAATTTGAAGCGATTAATAGTACTGAGTTCAGATGATTTTCCTCATCTGAACTCAGTACTATGGCGTGAGCGAAACTCAGTATGGAAAAGATGAGTTTTTTACTTACCAATGAATTCTATGCTACAAGCGAATCACATAACCGCAATAATCACAGGTGAGGTTGTCCTGTCCACGCAGAATTTCTTGAGTGATGATCCCTCCGCAAGAGGGACACTCGCTGGGTGCATTTTTCACACGTTCCAATACCTCTTCGGAAACTTCTTCGGTTCGATTGTTGAGGAAGTCGCTGGATTGAATGCGGCGGATGGTCTGGCAGAATTCATCGTTGTCGCTGTTAAGGAGGTGGAACTGGGTTTTATCATATGGCCCTTGTGCTGTGAAGAAAATCCGCAAGTGGTCTTTGCCTTTCAAAAGTCCCTGCTGGAAAGATTCGGTTTTTTCGATATAGTCTACGGGGCACTCGAAAGCAACTTTGCGGGTGGTCTCACTTTCTGTGGCAACAAAAAGAAATTTTTTCTTAACTTCTTTTTCGTGAACTTCAAGGATAAGACGCTGGTCACTGAGGAAGAGAATTCCCTTGGGATCTTTTTTATCTGCTTTGCCATCATGGTACCAGCGCACCCGGGCTGCCATTACCATGGATTCAGATTGCAGGAGGTTAAAATTGGCCTGATTGAGTTCTTCATACATCCATTCGAGATAAGCCAGGCGGGCTTCTACGGCGTTTACACCATCTTTCAGTGGCTGATAGCGGCTGCGGATGGTGTCCTGGGCGGTTTCTACGCTATCTTCCAGATCGTCAATGCGGTTTTCCAGACGGGTAATCTGAGTTTCAGCGGTGCTGGGGCGGTTGGCGTAGCTTGCAATTCTGCGCATATTGGCGTCAACCTGTTTGAAATTTTCCTCTAATGCACGCGCCCGGCGGCTGATCTCTGCCGATACCGTGTGTTTCATCCCCTTCCAGTTCTGCTCGAAATCTTCCAACTGCCCCTCTAATTCACGGTCAAACACATAACCATAATCCCGAATGGTTTTTAACCGGGCAATGAAACCATCTATATTTTGTTCAAGTGCACTGGTTTCTTTGCGCATATCTGCGAGGGTTGAAGCAGTGCGAAGATTGTCAACTTTGTAATCCAGTGAACTAATTGCACTTTGGACTTCTTCACGGGTCATGGACATAAGGGCCTCCTGATGGTATTGAAAAATAAATTTGAAAGTGGATACCATTAAAGGCGAGATAAAGTCGGGTAATTGAATCTTTTTAACTTTTCTTCTCTGTTAATGATAAAAAGATGTAGTGATGATAATTTTGCCAGAGTTCATTAAAGGTCTTCTAATTTGGCGATACCTTCTTTTAATGCGTACAATACAGCTTGAGTGCGGTTGGCGAGATGCAGTTTGCTTAGAATATTGGATACATGGAAGCGAACTGTGGTTTCGCCCACCATTAGTTGATTGGCGATTTGCTGATTTGACATTCCACGGGCGATCAAGGTGAGAACCTCTACCTCACGCGTGGTGAGTACTTGTTCAGAAGGCTGGGTTTTTGGTCCGTCTTCTTTAATCTCCATAATCAACTTGCGTGCGATAGCGGGGTGGAGTGATGCTTTTCCCTGATGGATTTCATGGATTGCTTGAATCAGATCATCAGGTGAGGAATCTTTGAGTAAATAGCCCAACGCACCCGCTTTGATGGCTGGAAACACCTTTTCGTCTTCGGCAAAACTTGTGATGACAAGGATATTGGCTTTGGCGTCGTCTTTTTTAATTTCCTTGATGGCTTCAATGCCATCTTTTTCCGGCATCACGAGATCCATTAAGATCACATCTGGCTGCAAAGACCTTGTTTTCCACACCGCCTGATTGCCATTTTCTGCCTCGCCGATAACTTCCAGATCAGGTTCGGTTTCCAAAATTGCAGAAAGACCTCTGCGAACAACGGCATGGTCATCAACAATCAGGATTCGAATGGTTTCTTCAGACATGGAAGTTTTCCTATCAGTGAAAAGGAGTCCAAAACGGGATTAGCACTTCTATATATTGGATTATATCCTAAAATTCCTGGGGTGATGCAGCCGAAGAATAGTGAATCAGGATAATAGTTACACTTTTCCGGGAATTCGTGATTTCATTCGGAAACAGCCTCTATATATGTTTTGCTGAAGATGGCCTAAACATTAAATAAAAATATCTGATTCTGAAATTCGAGCTTTGCTCGTTCAGAATCAGATAAATCGTGTGTTAATTTATATTACTCGTAACGCAGAGCCTCCACCGGGGGCAGCTTTGCGGCGCGGCTTGCGGGGTAGACCCCGAAGACAATGCCAACCAGCGCTGATGTCACTGTCGCTAACAGGATGGCGTCTAATTGGATCACAGAAGCGACATCCACCAGGTTCCCCAGAATTGTTGAGAGAAGGTATCCTAGAATGATGCCGATGATCCCGCCAATCAGACTGAGTACGACGGATTCACTCAAAAATTGCGTTAAAATGACATGCTGACGGGCGCCAAGCGCTTTGCGCAGACCAATCTCGCGGGTGCGTTCTGTGACGCTTACAAGCATGATATTCATGATGCCGATCCCGCCGACTACGAGTGAAACCGCGGCGATGGCACCCAGAAAGGTGGTCATCAACCCTGTAATCTGTGTAGCGATATCGAGAATCGATTGTTGGGTGAAGACGGTAAAATCATCTGGATTGTCACCGATTAGACCATGCTGGTCACGCAGGATGAAGGTGATGTAATTTTCAGTTAGTTGAATGTCGTCGGCTGTAAAGCTCTTGACATAAATCAAATCCACCTGATTATGGTCCTGACGCGAAGTAAGGCGTGCGCGTGCCGTTGTGATCGGCATAATGGCGCTGTCATCTTCTGAGCCTCCAGCGCTATACCCCATCTCTTCCATCACACCGATGATCGTGAATATCTGATTGGAAATCCGGATCGTTTGCCCCACTGCTTCTTTCCGGGTTTCAAATAAATCATCTGCCACCTGTGAACCAACCACGACTACAGATTCTGTACTATCAACTTCAAGATCAGTGAACCAGGTGCCATATTCCACTTCATATTCACGCAGCGGCTGTAAATTTTGGGTAGAGCCTACGATGGAGACATTTGTACTTTCTCCTTCAAAAGTTGCCGCACCGCTGCCGCTCAGTATAGGAGCTACGTACTGGATGTTGGTGTAAAATTCATTTGTAGCCAGTGCTTCTGCATCCTGGACTGTGAGCGGTTTTGGGTTTCGTACTTCTTCATCGTTTGGGTTCCCAGAGAACAGGAAAATCAAATTTGATCCTGCACTGGAAATCTGTCCTACGATTTCTTCTTGTACACCATTACCGAGCGCCATCAAGGCGATCACCGCACCGACACCGATCACGATACCCAGAATGGTCAATAAGGAACGGGATTTGTTTGCCCAAAGGCTGTCAAAAGATTCAAGGAGGATATGGAAGAAGTTCATGCGTGTACCTCCTCGCGCTCAATCAAACCATCAAACAAGTGAATGGTTCGTTCACATTGGGCGGCAATGCTCGCATCATGGGTAACAACAATGACTGTGGCACCCTGTTCTTTATTCATCCGCAGGAGAAGATTCATTACCTCACGGCCTGATTTTGAATCCAGGTTGCCGGTCGGTTCATCAGCCATTAGAATGGCGGGCTCATTGACAACGGCGCGCGCCAGCGCCACACGCTGCTGTTCACCGCCTGATAGTTCGTTGGGGTGATGGTGCATCCGATCACCCAGACCAACAGATTCGAGGGCTTTTATTGCACGCTGTTTGCGCTGTTTCGCTGGAACACCGGCATAACGCAGCGGCAGTTCAACATTGCCGCGTGCGGTCAGGTTCGAAAGAAGCATAAAGCGTTGAAAAACAAAACCTACTTTTCGGTTTCGGATATTAGCTAACTGGTTGTCTTTCAGTTCAGAAACACTTTCGCCATCCAGCATATATTCACCTGATGTGGGGATATCGAGACAGCCCAGCATATTCATCATGGTTGATTTGCCAGAGCCGGAAGGTCCCATAATCGCTAACAATTCCCCTTTTTTGACCTGAAATGTGACACCTGCCAGGGCTTTTACTTCTATGTCGCCCATCTGGTAAATTTTAGTCAACTCTTTGATATTAATAACTGTTTCTGCCATGCCTATTCGCCTCCGAAGAACATGCTGCCAGGACCGCCACCGTCTCCCATGGCTTCCAGGACACCGTCAGTGGTATCAGGTAAGTTTAGAAGAAGTTCATCGCCGTCTTTCAGATCTCCAGAGACAATCTCGGTGAAGGAACCGGCAGAAACACCTGTTTCAATTTTGATATCTTCAACGCTAAAGGCTTTGACGACACTGACATAAACACCATCTTCTTCAAATTTCAATGTCTGGTTAGGAACAAGCAGCACAGATTCTAATCGTTGAGTTACAATCGTCACATTCGCCGTCATGCCGGGTTTTACATTGCCGTTTGCATTCAGCACTTCGATTGTCACTTTGAACTGCACTTGAGAACCACTGGGTTCACCAACAGATCCGACTTGGGTTACAAAACCTTCGTAAATCTGACCCGGGTTGGCGTCAAAATCCACTTCAACGGATTGTCCCACTTCAATTGAGTTGATATCGACTTCCAGGACATAAGCATCGACATAGAGGTGTTCGAGATTATCGATGCGGAATGCAGGTGCGCCGGCAGTTACAAAGTCTCCTTCTTTGATGGAAACATCTGTGATCGTACCGTCAAAGGTTGCTTCGACGTAGGCGGTTTTTAACGTCGCTTGTGCTGAATCAATGCGAGCCTGTGCGGAGAGAATATCTTCAGCGGCAGGACCGTCTTTAATGCGTTCCCAATCTCGTTGGGCATCAGCCAGACGCGCTTCAGCGACCGCGAGAAAAGCATCGGCTTCATTGATTTCTATCTCATCAGGGCCGCCCAGGGCGTAATTGTAATTCGCAAGGGCGCGGTCTTCACTCTTACGAGCAGCGGTAAGCTGAGAGAAAACACTCAATCGAACAGGGTCATCTTCCTGACGGTCTTCATAACGTTCATAAATAGTTTCAGCATCTTCTACAGCATTCTGTGCCAGCAGCCATTCCGCTTTGAGTTCATCAAGAGTCAGATTGCTGACGCGCTGATAGTTCTTGCTGGAACGGTCATCGACAGAGTCGTCATAGGCCTGCTGCGCCTGCACCAATTCCAGTTGGGCAGCGGCCGCCGCCGAACCAGATGACAGAAGATCGTCGAGCGCTTTTTCGGCATTTGCCAGCTCACTTTGTGCGCTGATGATTGCCTGAGAAAGAGATGTTTTCGTTAGTTCTGCCAATTTGTCACCATCAATCACCAGATCACCGACTTCTACGAGCAGGTTTTCAACCACACCGCTGGTTTGCCAGAAGATTGTGGCGGTTTGCTCGGCACGGATAGCTCCTGTCGCGCCGACTGTTGAGGTCAGATCATCAACTTTGGCGTAAACAGTATTTTCGAGTGCTTTCTCCGCCGCAGCGGCAATGGCCTGTTCTTGCAAGTTTCGCTGCAATACTGGGAGACCAAAAATGACTGCGGCAATTACTGCAGCAACCACGAGAAGTATAATAGTCGTTTTCATCCATTTTTTCATTGTTCCGCCTTTTCTATTAATAATAATTTCTATGATGATGCCGAATTATTTACCTGCGTATATTTCCATCTATAGAATGATACAACACGATGATTAATTATTTATTAGCTTGCTCTTTATATATACGCAAGACTGTTTCGACAGGTTTCTATAAATTCGATCAGCTTAACTTTATCCCTGTCACGGGCCAGCGTAAAGTGCAGTGGGTAATATGTGGATATGACAGCTGTCATATGAACTATGATTGCTTTCCATGCAGCTTTTTCCCCTGCTGTGCTATGATGATGTCATGAAATCGCGACTGGATTATATGAAAGCTGAAGCAATTGAACCCGGTCTTTTACGACTCTTTCGTACGTATGTGCTCGTGTTAAATGGGTTTTTCTTTTTCAACATCGTTATGATGGTCAGCAAAAATGATATCTTTTTGAAACCGCTGTTTTATATCAATGCAATTGTATTACTTCTATTAGATATCTTCCTTTTTTATCCTAAGTTTCAAAAACAATTAGGAAAGAAATTTCTGGCGATTGGGATTATTCTTTTCCTTTTAATGAATGCCCTTCAATATTGGACGATATTGCAAATTGAACTGCCAGTAGATATGTTTGAATGGGTGAGGACCTACTTCTCTTCCAGCTTTGTCGTGCTCTTTGTCCCAATGATGATCACTGCCTGGCAGTATGGCCTTCCCGGAACGATTGTTTTTCTTTTAATTTCAGCGACCTTGGAAGTCAGTATCTTTTTATTTTATGCTGATGCTACCCAGGGATTATACTCCCTCGGGTTGATATTTTTCCGTTCAGTAAATTTTCTTCTGATTGGCGGCATCATTTCCCGGTTGATGAGGGCACAGCGAAAGCAGAAATATGACCTTAAGGCTGCCAACCAGCAGCTTTCGCATTATGCCAGCACCCTCGAACAGCTCTCGATCAGCCGCGAGCGAAACCGTCTGGCGCGCGAATTGCATGATACACTGGCACACACCTTGAGCGGTGTCTCGGTGCAGCTAGAGGCTGTACGCGCACTCTGGGAAAACTCTCCGGAGGATGCGCATACTATGTTGGGGCAGGCTCTCAGCGATACCCGCAGCGGATTGACTGAGACGCGCCGTGCCCTCAAAGATTTACGTGCTGAACCACTCGAAGATTTAGGGTTGCTGCTGGCGCTTAATAATCTTTGCTCAGACCTGGAAACGAAAACAGGGATTGAAATAGATTACCAACTGCCGGAACACTTTGATTCAGCTTCTGCGGTGCTTCAGCACTGCATTTACCGCACCGTGCAGGAGGCCTTCAACAATATTGACCGTCATGCTGGCGCAAAAAAGGTTCTACTGCATCTTGGGGTGGAAGAACTGGAAAAGTGCAGCGAAATCCAATTAAAAATTCAGGATGACGGCATTGGTTTTGACCCTGTAAAGGATGTCGAGTTTGAACATTTTGGTTTGCGCGGGATACGTGAACGGGTGGATATATTGGATGGCACCTTCTCGTTAACCGCATCTCCAGGCAGGGGGACGCAACTCTTGATCACCCTCAAGGAAGAGCAAGAATGATTCGCGTGATCATTGTAGACGATCAGGATGTAATTCGAGTTGGCATGGAAGCTATTCTTTCGATAGAAACGGATATTGAAATTGCGGCAACCGCCGCAGATGGCGAGGAAGCCCTTTATCTGGTTGAACAGCATCACCCTGATCTGGTTTTGATGGATTTGAAAATGCCAGTGATGAATGGCATTCAGGCAACGCGTCTTATTCGGGAAAAATTCCCCGAAGTCAAAGTGCTGGTTTTGACTACTTATGATGCTGACGAGTGGGTGTTTGATGCGGTGCGCGCAGG
>Ga0255448_1023_pt1 | contig 11547 bp, 15 predicted proteins | sample ANMaggSSYBR02J12_FD_182657 | JGI IMG/M metagenome (GOLD analysis project Ga0255448, IMG submission 182657) | Sediment cell enrichment communities from methane seep in Santa Monica Basin, California, United Staets - ANME aggregate JGI... | ecosystem: Environmental > Aquatic > Marine > Cold seeps >...
AAGCCGTCACGCACATTCACAAGGCGCAATATGAAAAGGAGTTCCAGATTTATTGCGATCTGTGGATAAAGCTCTTAAACATGATGGGAGCCATCTCTGCTTTTCCCGTTATCAAGTTTCCCGAAGCGGAAGCCCACGAACAGCACACTAAGCAAGTGGAGTTTCTCAACAGGGCGGTCGGCGAGTTTGCGGCGACACTCGAACACAATCGCCCGTTTTATTCTGATGGCGTCTATGAAGCACTGCATCCGTGCTACGAGTTCGCCACTCGAATGTGGATGGCTGCTCTAACTGGGGCAGATGAGCGTGAATACATGAGGTCGGTATTCCAAAACACGGATGCACTCCAGAGAATGAGAGATGATGTCTTGACCGCAATACGACAACGGATGAATGAGATTACTGTCGTCGGATGAGGCCGCCGCTGGCAATTCCGTCGCACTGGTGACCCGTGGCTTGTGGGAATTCCCGCCCGGATGGTGAGGGGATGTCATGCCCAAAGCCCAAACCCGTCACACCAGTAAGCGAAGAGCGATCCAGAACGCCCTCGGCCAACTTGGATGGCACGCCAGCGGCAAGGACGTTGTGGCCCTGCTTGCCAGCTACAGGATTGAGGTCAGCGAGGGCCTCGTCAGCAAGGTCAGGGTCGAGAGCCTGAAAAAGTCGGAAGAGGTGAAGAGGCAGAAGGCGAAGATGCAACAGACCGGGCGGCAGGCAAAGACTCCGGTGGTTCGGAAGGTGCCGCAGCAGAGAACGTATCGGAGGTGAAGGTGGCGGAACGAGGCGGGCGTCACCAGACTGATTGGAGGACACGGAAATGAGATGCCCTTTCCAGAGTGCGAAAGTCCAACAACTGACAGAAGACCTGAATTCGGTGGTTCCTATCCGCTATGTGCTGGACGAGAATATGAGGAGCCGTGCGGGGTTCGATTTCAAGGAAGGCTATGCGTGCGTATCGTTCCAGCCCGACGCTGACGAACACGTTGACATCCTTCACGAACTCCTCCACGTACAGCAATTATTCAAGCAACGGTTTTGCCAGCTTGCCTGGATTACCGACGATACACGCATTACGGGTGAACTGCGCCAGACGGTCAATCTGATTCGCTTTTGTGCGGACGATACGTGGGTCTTTTGGCGGCTGTACGATGACTATGACGTGTTTCCAATCAGCGATATATTCTTCATCGAGTGCGAGAACGACTCCAATAAAGGGTTCATTGGTCACGTCCGAGACGAAACAGGGGCTCAGAACAAGAGCTTACAAGCGGCGTGGCGTACCCAGCGAGAAGTGTGCAAGGATGCTTGATTTTCAATGTCTATTAGGATGTTGAAAACGTCCTGCGCTGTGTTTTCCACCAATGCCCGGTGTTCTACTTTCTTGAATTCCTCGACAAACGACATAGCCTTGCTCCGGGTAGATGGTTGTCAGCTTCTTCTGGTTCAGCCTTGAGCGGCTGACGCCTTGTTCTTTCTACGAGTGGTCATTCCTCTTCGTCAATTTCGCCGAACAGTCGATTTGGCTTCTCGTCGTCTAGGTCGGCAAACTTGCGGAATGCGTCGGGCCGCTCCTTCACGATGCTACCGCTTCTATCCATTCCTTCTTCCATCTCCGGTTCGCCATCGGTGAACCCCTTTTTGCACAACGGCCTGCCGATTTTGAGGTAGACCTATCTGGTCGCCTGCCAACCGCCAGTATAGTGCCATCCGGTTCCAAAGGAAGGGGCCTCGTGTGCCAGCCCATCCCTACGGCACTCGCCGCCCCATTCCCAGGGTCAAATCAGAGACGGGAAGCAGGACTTTGCCCGTCAACTTTGCCCAACCCGCACTAATTCCAGGCGAGAACAGTAGTTGCGTAAGGGGATGCTTGCAGATACACCCCACTGGGGGTACACTGGTGGGTTCTGATAATGATTCAATTCGATTGGGTGAGCAGATCAGGGGCGTACCCCTGGGCCGCCGCAAGGTGAAGGCGATGGAAGTAGACGAAATCCTGGCTCAACTGACCGAGGGCACGACCCTCGAAGGACCGCACTGGACGGAGCCGGTTCGAGTCCTCACCGCCAGAGCCCGTGGCAGTCGGATTGAGATTCAGGCAGTCGGCACGCACACGAAGAAACTCTGGACAAAACTCCTCAAACCCGAGGAATTCGACGAGGCGATCAAGGTCATGCAGGCCGGGACACTCGCCGCACTCGATGGCGACCCGACGCACTTTCGGTTGGCCGCCGAAGCCCATCGCATCCGGCTCGCCTTTCAATACGATCCGCACTTCGCTATCTCCGTGTCGCAGGTTGATCCGCTCCCGCACCAGTTGGATGCGGTTTACACGCACCTGCTCACGCAACCCCGCATCCGCTTCCTGATTGCCGACGACCCAGGTGCGGGCAAGACGATCATGGCGGGACTGGCAATCAAGGAACTCAAGTTCCGTGGCCTGATCGAACACACGCTCATCATCACGCCTGCCAACCTCACCGATCAATGGCGGCGGGAACTTCACGACAAGTTTGGCGAGACGTTCACGGTCATCAACCGAGGCACGGTCGGTGCCTCGTATGGTCGCAACGTGTGGGATGACTCGCCGCAGTGCATCGCTTCGGTCGATTTCGTCGCCCGGCAAGACGACATCCTGAACATGCTCCGAGATGTGCATTGGGATTTGGTGATAGTCGATGAAGCCCACAAGATGGCGGCCTACCGTTACGGCACGAAGATCGACAAGACACAACGCTACCAGCTTGGCGAGTTCTTGCGGGAACATACCGACCACTATCTCTTCCTCACCGCCACACCGCACAAAGGCGACCCCGACAACTTCGCCTTGCTGCTGCAACTGCTCGATCAGGACTTATACGTCACCGGCCAAATCCTGGCCGAGGCGAGCGCTCACGATGAAAACCGCATCATGGTGCGTCGGCTCAAGGAGGACATGAAGAAGTTTGACGGCTCCCCATGTTTCCCGCCTCGCCACGTCCAGACTTTGCCGTACAAGCTCTCCCCAGAGGAATTGACGCTTTACGACGCTGTGACCGAGTACGTGCAGAACAATTTTCAACGGGCCGCAGCAGCAGAAAACCGCAACGTCGGTTTGGCGCTCACTGTTCTACAACGCCGACTTGCTTCCAGTATGGCTGCGATTCGTAGCTCGCTTGAACGCCGCCGCAAGCGGCTCAAAGACCTGCAAAAGCTCGGCAAGCTGAAACAGGAATACGGTGAGCTACCGGAGGACATGGATGATCTGACGGAAGCCGAGCGTTGGAAGTTTGAGGACGATATTGTCGAGCGGCTGACGATGGCCGAGAACATGGCTGAACTCGAAGCTGAGATCGAGGATGTGGGTCGCCTCGTTCAGCTTGCCCGACACACCGAACGAAACGTCAGGGAAACGAAGTTCGAGGAACTGCGAAATGTAGTCTCGCAGCACATCTCCGGGCGAGACGAGCGGTTGCTGATCTTCACCGAACACAAAGACACGCTCGATTTCCTGATCGGCAAGCTCACCAACCTTGGCTTCCACTGCTGTACGATCCACGGTGGAATGCCGCTCGACAAACGGATTGACGCCGAACGGGAATTCTTCGAGAAGAAGCCCTCGCTGATGGTTGCCACAGAAGCAGCAGGCGAAGGCATCAATCTCCAGTTTTGCTCGATGATGGTGAACTACGACATTCCGTGGAATCCCAACCGCCTCGAACAACGCATGGGTCGCATCCACCGCTACGGCCAGCAAAAGGAAGCGGTTTTCTCATTTCTCGTCCTTCCTGTTTTAAGACGTGCCGTCGCCCTACGCTTTCGACTCAAATTTGGCCTGTTCTATCTCGGCCAGTTTTACCATTCCTTGCAGGAATGGTTGCAAGTGTTCCCCTTGCGAACCCCGGAACTCCAAATGCTCGAAGTTCGGGAAACCCTGGATTGGTGAAACGCTCTCCATACCCGATGCCTTCGCCGCATCGCTCATACCACCAACAAAGGCGGCAATCATCTCGTTCCAGTCGCCCACTTCCTCCGCAAGGGCCTGGACATCATACTGGCCTTCGTGCCAAGTGTAGGTCGGTTCCCTTCCTGCCTTATACGCTTCCTGGTAGTCGTCCGAGTAGTTGGACGGCCCGTACTTCCCTTCGTCGTCAAACTCGACCTTGATCGTCGGCAGTTTGGCGATTCGGTCCAACAAGGTGACAACGCTTATGTGGCAGCGCAGGAAGTTGGCAACACCGCCACAACGAGGATCGCTCGCATATTGGGTTTTGCAGAATGAACCCCAGCGCCAACCACCAAGACGGGTCTTGACCTTGCGGGTTTCAATGAACTGCTTTTCTTCGGGTGGTAGGAATTGATCGTGCCCATGTTGCTGCAACCATCGCCGCCACTTCCGCCAAGAGAACCGCCGCCCCTCTTGGAACTTCCGATCATCTATGGGGCGATAATCCCATTCAATCTCTTTCGGATACTTGCACAAGCCGACATTGGCCGATTCACTACCGGGACCGGGATACGCCTCGAAAGCAACGATATGGGTCGGTGACACGCTTCGACTGACGTTGGGATTCCAGGGACACTTGATCGACTGACTGGCTTGGATTACTAGCCAGGACAGATCGTTGTCTGGCTTGTCTCGGCAATCATCAATGTCACACTGTTTGCCTTCCAGCAAAAGAAGATCACTGACTTTCTCGAACGGTAAATCCATTGCCAGTTGTCGCATCGACTCGACAAGGCTATGCGCCTTCTTGTCGCTCGTGGTGCGAGATCGGATGCCGTAGTGAATCGTGAGTCCCATTGGCTCGTCCTTTGTGGAAGCGGTTGTGTCGGTTCACCTGTCAGACGTGCCGTCGTAGGCAAGGAAAGCGGATTCGCAGTGCTTATGCCGTGCCGACAGCCTGCCATTTACGGTGACGTGGAAGGCGTGTTCCCGTAACCATTCCTGATCCGTCACAAGCGGCACGTGGTATTCGTGCCACGGCTTGCCATCGACTACCATGTCGCCGCCGCATTGACGCTGTTGGACGCAAGCCGGGCACCGGCCGTTGTAGGTCTGCTTGGCGTTCTCGTGAGTCCAGCGATGGACGAAAGCCGCCAGGACTTGCCTGCGAAGGGCAGCGGTCAGTCTGTCGCCTCTGGCCAGTTCCATGTTCGTTTCTTCCTTCCGCTGGGTAGGACGTGCCGTCGGTGATAACAAGGCCCCTGGCCGGTGCAATGCACCGGCCAGGGGCTCACGCAAGGCAACGGCCGACAAAGAAAAGCGGTTGGCAACAAGGGGGCTTATCCCCCTGGGCTATGCAGCACCCTCGCCCAGTAAGTTCCGTTTAGTTGCCAGAAGTAAGACGTGCCGTCGGTTGGCTTGTTGCGCCCCCATCCCTGATGACATCAGGGATGGGGGCTGGGAACGGGGCTACCATTCGTCACACATACCCGACCAATCGTCGGCCACGTAGTCTTCATCCACACCCCAACCCGCCGACGCCAGGCCACTTTCGTGATCGCCGTCCATGTCGCCAGGATCGGCGTGGTCGTGCTGGTCGCATTGATCCGGGCCGTCGCCGTAGGGATAATCAACGTGCTCAGACATGGCTTACTCCCTTGTGTTCGTTTTGCCCCAGTAGGAAGACGTGCCGTCGGGCCAGACCAATCAGAATGGAATAGCGTCGGCTTCTTCCGGCTGTTCAACCTGACTGAAGTTCAGGATGAAGTCCGAAGCTGCCGATGCGGCGCTGGCCGCAGTGAATATGGCCCGTTTGTTGGAACGGAGCACTTGGAGCCAGTCAGCCAGATAGGCAGCGGAGTTTTCCAGCGTGCGGGTGTTGGGAATGGCCAGGGCCGCTGTCAAGAAGGAAGCGCCAAGCTCGGCAACCAACTCCTCGGCGGCATAGCTCTGGTCGCCAAAGCGGGCCAGCTTATCGAGGCGGTTGAGCCGGGACTCGTGGCCGGTCCAGTGGGCGAGTTCGTGCAAGGCTGTCGAGTAGTACAATGCCTGCGACTCGAAAGCCTCTTTGACCGGAAGCCGGATGTAGTCCTCCGCCTGGCGGTAGTACGCTTTGGTGCCACCGTGGCGGATGTCCGCTCCAGTGGCGATGATAGCGTCCTCGGCTGGCTCAAAATCGGTGAACTCTCGCACAGGCCGTTCTACCTGGAAGCGGTTGAGTGCTTCCCCGCCGGTTTGATCGAGGCAGAAGACCACGTAGTCCCGACAGGAGTACCGCTTCTCTTCCTGCTCTTCGCCTGTCTGATTGTCGATGGTCGTCTCTGTCGTGACGTTCCACCAGATAATTCGTGTGCCTTTCTCGCCCCGCCGCACGTAGCCGCCGAGCGACTTCCATTGCCGGTAAGTCCCCCACAAACTCGACTCGAAGCCTTTGGCTTCCGCCGCTGCCCAGAGCGTGAGAGTGTTAATGCCCCGGTAGCGCCGCCCACTGGCTGCGTTCTCTGGCAGGCCACCACCACCCGCCCAGGGACGCTGCCACGGTGTAACGCCCTCTTCGAGTTGCTCGATGATGCGGTTGGTGACAGCCTCGTAAATTTTGTTTTGTCGCATGGCTCTTGTCCTCTGCCGGGTGGTTGTTGGCGTCGTCTCTTTGATGACGTGCCGTCGGTCGGACTTGGAGGAAACGGGCCCATTACGACGGCACGTCTTGTCAGCAGCCGAAGGGGCAGAAATCAAAGAGCACAAGAGGAAGAACAGATGAAGGTACAGTTCAGCGTCATGGGTAGTTGCACCCAAACCATCCAACTGAAGTCGGATTGCCCCTACACCCCGGAAGAGATCATCGACGGCCTGAACGGCCACGGCGATCTCAGCGTGTGTACGACCGTGCAGGAGGGGGGCCAGGTGATCTTGTTTGGGCCGGACGAGCGAGTGCTGGGAATCGTTGAATCGTCCGACGTGGATGCAGAATATGCCGACTTCGAGATCATCGCCGACGACGGCACGTCTTTCTAAGGCAACCCGGCCCTTGGAGAACCAAGAAATGATCCTCACTGCACAGCCCAACAATCCGTTCTGGCAGGTCGTGCCGCCGAAGGTCGTGGCCGAGAATCCTCTTGGCTACACTTGTGCGTCCAATGCGGCCGACGCCAGTTATGCTGGGGCACACAAGATCGAGGAGTTCATCGCCTACGGCTTTCGCACCTGTTGGTTTTCTCCTGACGACTTCACGCTCTGGTGGCGATTGGAGCGCCACGACATTCAGTGGCTACGAGAGAACTTCCTTCGGGTTCTGGAGCACCTCTTGCTCTTGTGGTACGAAGACGGCCACGAGTGGGAATTGCCGGTCACGCACTTCGATTGGGGGGACTTCGGCGAGACACTGAACGTCGGGAACAGCGACGAGGGCGAAGACGAGGAAGTGATGCTGACCTGGGCACCCTGCGTGTTTGATCCCGCCGAAGTGATCGGCCTGGAGCTTGCGTTTCAGGTCGTGGCGGACCCTAATCCTCACGCCCTCGGCGGTGAGCCCCTGACGATATGGCTTGACCCCGAAGCTATCGAGGATCGGGCACGGGTGCGGTGTGCAATCGCTTGGGCACGGCAGAAGAACGCCTTACCCGGTGTCGAAGGCGAGGATCAGCGCACAGCCGAGAGGTGGAAGGCGTTGGGCGTGCCGGTGATCGGCACGCCCGAGGCCGCCGACTGCTTCGCCTTTGGCCGGTGGTGGGAGCGGCGGGACGAGGGGATGGGGAGTGTTGTAGGAGACTGAGCAGCCATCGGTGCTGGAGCCGTCGCCTGGGAGCGATGGCGGAACGCCACAACTGGCTGGTCGCCCGACCGACACACCCCATTGCCTCCTACGCCGCCAGTTTGCTAGGATGACGAGGCAAAGGGAAGGACGCTAACATGGACAGACATACATTTGAGACTGCCGACAAGTTCGTTGACGAGGCGGCCGGGAAGGTCGAGGAGGCGCTGAAGTCCGATCACCTTGATCGGCTTCGTAGCATCCTCAAAGACATGAACAAGGCCATTGGCAGTCGGTACGGCGTCGGCCTTATCGTAAACGTCGAGGTCTTCGACCGAGAGAGAGAACGCAACCTACCGCTTCTGAGAACCGGGCTTGCGGGGTTCGACACCGAGGAACCATACGTTGCCTGGGGCGACTCTTCGTCCGAGAAGTATGTGGTGGGAAGCGACATCCAAGTGGTTCCCCATGACCACTGTCCAAAGTGCTGGGAATCGTGGGACTTCAAGTTCAAGAACCGTTCGTGCGGGCACTGCGGTGCAACGATGGGCAAGGACGTGAAACTCCTCCTCGATACTGATAGATGTCCCTACTGTAATGAAGGGACCGTGACGGCCAGCGCCCCAACTTGCACAAAATGCGGCTTTATGATTGACCCAAAGGATGTCGTTTGGGGGTAGGATAAGTGGGCTGCATCATCTTTGGCCGTCCCACCACCGTTGGGCTGCAACGTCCAACTTATTCACGGTTCGCCACTGCCGTCCTACAAATCCACCTTCTTCATCGCCTCCTGGTAGCGATCCTCCAGTTCCCCATCAAGGGCGATGTGCTGGTACATGGCCAACGTTTCCCGGCGAGCATGGCCGGTGATTAACTGCAACTCGGCATCCGCCATGCCTGAGTGCCGGGTCAACCAGGTGATCGCCTGGTGGCGAAAGGTGTGCGGCGTGGCTTTCACGCCCGTCCGCTCCGCATACATCGCAACGATTTGCTGCACACGGCGGGTCGAATACCTTGTGTTACGGCGAGTTTGGAACAGCCAGCGGTTGTCGGGATGGGCGGCGACGTGGGTTCTGAGGGCCGTGGCGAACGTTTTGCCAAACAGGACGTACCGATCCTTCGATCCCTTGCCCTGATTGATCCTGATCTTGCACGTTTCCAGGTCCACGTCGGCTACTTGGATGCTGCACAACTCGCTAACTCGAACGCCAGTGTAGAACAACAGCCTCAACATCAACGAGTGCTGAACATCATCAGCCTGATCGACCGCCCGGTAGAATCGGCGGAAGTCATCGGCGGTCAGGACACGAGGCAGCTTCTTCGCTCGCTTCGCAGGGCGAAGCTCGCATTTCTCACGCACTCGCTTCGAGACATACCGCCAGTCTTCGTAATCCAATCCGTGTTTCCTCACAATCCTGGCGATCTGAGACACGATTTGCGATTTCGCTTTTCCGTTTTGGGTGGCGCAGTTGACCGGGTTTTGGATCATCTTTAGTGTCTCCAGGGGGCAAAACGTCCGTTCTATTTCGTGAACTCACCGTTATGCGAAATACGTTTCCAGGGGTAGTGACGTGCCGTCGGTTGTCGGCGAAGTCGTGAGCATCGAGAAACCCCACGAAGAGATTGGCTTCGTGCGGCCTGCCCGACAGCCCGCCGAGAACATTATCGTCCCAATTCTGACTCCTTGTGGGCGCAAATCAGACACCATTTGGACATGAACTCCCTGAAATTGGGCGGATAATGGTAGGTATCACCCCACGTTATCGGATGAATACTGACGCTGGAGATGCACAAACACGGCCCGGATGACCTCCGGCTCTTCGACGCCATCGGTGCCACCAGGGAACAGACTCTTGATCGCTTGCGCCACTTGATCTGCCGTCGTCATCAGGCCGAGTGCCCGCACGGCATCGACGATGGGAGCGTACTGTTTGTTGTTGGCGGTCTTGGTCTTCGACTTGCTCGCCTTCCTCGGTAACGAGGAAGGCGAGCCGCCACGCTTTGCGTAGAACAGGACTGGACGACCATTGACTCCGCAGTTGCGTCGGCGCACTTCAAGGCACACCTTCTGCATCTCTTCGACGAAAATTGGACGCCGGGTGTGAATGTCATACACCGGGGGTAAGAAGACGCCTTGGTCCATTAGCTGGTAGAATCTCGCACGGCTCAGGCCGACCATCCTCGCCATCTCGGCGACAGTGACGACTGCCTTGGTCTGGACACTAAATTGGACATTCATCAGACACCTCTTGTTCGGAAATCAGACACTTTCTGGACTGTTCTTGGACAGATGCTCCCGGCCCTTGGCGGTAAGCTGGCGGATGCTTTGGTGATCCTTCGCAATCAAATCCGCCCGGATCAAGAATGGTTCAATCACGTTACTCACGGTGCGAGTGGGTAGCCCCAACGCCGATGCAATCACATTCAACCGAGCAGGCCCGTTCGCCAAGACCCGCATGTATTGCTGGTCGCTTGGCCCAAGTCCCAATTCGTCCAGTTGCTCCAACTCACACGCACGGCGCAGATGATTGACAGTGATCTGGTCTTCGCCCAGCGAACGGGATACCCGATGGCACGATTGCAGTAGGCGTAGTGCGAGTCGGGGAGTGCCACGAGAGCGTTGGGCGATCTCGATCAGAACCTCTGCCTCAATCTCCCACCCCAGAGCATTGCTCCGTTGTCCGACAATCTGGATCAGTTCGTGATCGGCGAGGAAGTCCAATCGTAACAGGAGGCGCATCCGATCTCGCAATGGCTGGAGAAGGCAGAATTCGTCGGTCGTGGCGAGCAAAAGGGAGAAGTCAGCGATGGGAATGCTTTGTGGCGAGCCGGTGCCGGTCTTGATGAAGACCCGTTGCTTGTCCAAAGCCAGATAGAGCGCCGTTTGTGCGTCCTTCCGCATTTCGTGTGTTTCGTCGATGAAGATCATATCCCGATCCTTCGCAGCGAGCAGGAGGCCGTTCAACTCGGCGGGGCTGTTGAGCGACTGCCCCAAGACCTCGTGGAACCCTGTCGCCATTTCCTGGGCGATAACCTGGCACATGGCGCTCTTTCCGAGGCCGGGCGGGCCGACCAGCAAAGCGTGATCGAACTTGCGGCCATCCTGCTGGGCGGCGTCTAAAGCTACCTCGATCTGTTGGATTATCTGCCGTTGCCCAATCAGATGTTTGAGCGAGGTTGGCTTGACTTGGTTGATGTCGGTGGATGGTTTCATGGTTTTAGGACGTGCCGTCGTGTCGGTTGAAGTTGAAATTGGTGGCGCAGGATTGCACTACCTTTGTTCGGTGTTGGTCGTCTCTTGTATGACGTGCCGTCGTCGAGTATTTGATAAATTCTGTACAACGCCCTTCACTCGCCGCCCTGCGGCTCGCTCGGCCGCAACGTCTGAGAACACCTGATTACTTTTTTCTTTTGCCTACGGGCCTCCTGCGGCCTCTCACGGGGTATCTGGTAGAAATGCGACAATCCCACCGGGTCAATACTCCGATGGAAGCAGAATTGTCGTCGCCGCTCGCTTGCCATCGTCGTCGGCTGCCTCAGTGATGACCCAGATTCTCGTTCCTCGAAGCGCCCGGTATGCCGAGAGCAGGCGGCTTCCATCGACGAGTGCTTGGTCATTCAGTTGCTTGTCTTCGGAGCAGACCTCGCCCCAGTCGCCTCGGACGTGTCTGTCCAGAAAGAAGTCGGGAGTCTGTCCGGCTTCTTCCAGGGCTTCCAGAGCACCCGGCGTTGCGACCACGTGACCCATAGGAAACTTGTTCATGTTTCTTCCCCTTTCACTGCTGTATGACGTGCCGTCGCCTTGCACGTCGCCGTTGGTGATGAGCCATCACTTGACAACCAAGAACACGTCTCGGCGCTAGCCACGTTACAC
>Ga0255448_1024_pt1 | contig 11500 bp, 11 predicted proteins | sample ANMaggSSYBR02J12_FD_182657 | JGI IMG/M metagenome (GOLD analysis project Ga0255448, IMG submission 182657) | Sediment cell enrichment communities from methane seep in Santa Monica Basin, California, United Staets - ANME aggregate JGI... | ecosystem: Environmental > Aquatic > Marine > Cold seeps >...
TGACCGTCCTCAAGTCGACACCAATGCCAAATTCTATTGCTCTGAACACCTTGCACTGGCTGAACAAGCCGCGTTGGAAGGTGTTGTTCTCTTGAAAAATGAAAAGAACCTCCTGCCTCTCACACCTGGCAAAGTGAAAAATATTGTCGTTATGGGCCGTACCGCGCAAGACACCCCCACAGGCGGCGGTGGTTCTTCTTATGTTCTTACCGAAAACAACATCGACATTCTCAGCGCAATAGGCATGCACGGAACAGATTTCCATCTCGAACATGTCCCATACCGAAACCACCGCCTGACTGCTGGTGAAAAGGAACAAATCACAGGGGCAGACGCCGTTGTACTGTGTGTTGGTTTCCAGCATTACGAAGAATCAGAATGCTTTGATCGAACATGGAAATTGAGTAAGAAACAAGATGTTCTCATCCGCAAAGTTTCTGCTCTGAACCCTAGCACTATCGTTGTCTTATCCGCCGGTGGCGGCATTGAAACCGAATCATGGATTCACGATGTGCCAGTTGTGCTGCACAGTTTCTACCTCGGTGAAACCGCTGGAACTGCCATAGCTAAAATTATACTTGGCAAAGCCAATCCTTCTGGCAAATTACCCTTCACCATGGCAAAACGATGGGATGACTTTGCATCCACTGTAAATTACGTTGACAATCCGGGAGCCTTCTCCTTCGTCCGCGTCACTTATGGTCAGGGTGATCCAGAAAAACGTAAAGTGTGGAAAATGCATTATAAAGAGGGTCTCAACATCGGTTATCGTCATTTTGACAGCGCTAAAATCGAACCTCAATTCGCTTTTGGGCACGGACTCAGCTACACAGAATTTGAAATCAGCAGCGCTTCCGCAGCAACCGCCAAAGATGCAATAACAGAGATCACCTGCACTCTCACCAACACCGGAAACCTTCCAGGCGCTGAGGTCGTACAACTTTATATACACGACGTTGAGAGCAGTTTATATCGCCCAGAGAAAGAACTGAAAGGCTATCAAAAGATATTCCTTCAGATGGGTGAAAGCCGGCAGATCACTTTCACGATTAAGGAACATGACCTGCAATATTTCGATCCTGAAGAGAGTGGATGGGTTGCAGAAAGAGGTGAATTTGAAGCACGTATCGGTACTTCAAGCCGTAATATCAACGCAATCATCAAGTTCCAATATCCTTAAAATAAAACAGCAACCATCGAACCTCTCTTTCTAGTACAGCAAATCACAATGGTCCGCAACCCAGCCCATAGAGTATAAGTAAAATAATTGCCAAACAAACAATTACGTTTCCCAGTTAGAATACGAGCTTTCCACTCATTCTTTAAGGTTTGGACACCTATCAATACAGATTAACTGATTCAGAAGCCGAATTGCTTGTATTCAGAAACGAATTTCCGTATGATAAGTAAAGGAGGAAAACATAATGAGACAGAAACCATTCGCATTTTTTATTGTTTTTCTGGTAGTATTGATTTTCATTTCTGGATGTCAGAAAGCAGCAGAGATTGCGCCTACGCTTATCTATACGATTAAACAACTTCTGCCAACAGCTACCAGCGACCAGGTTCATCAACTCGTTCCAACAGTAGCTTACGAAGCATCTGAACTTATACTTCTTCCAACAGCGACAAACCCCCCGGCCTATCACACGGATGATGGTATTGCCCTGGGCGCAAACTTAAATTGCCCAGACAGGGCTGCCTTTGGTTATATTGATGAAAATGTTCCTGCAAGAAACGTCCTGGTAAACTACCCTATCATCTTCCGTTGGTATTACTTTGCTGCAGAAGGTGCAGCCCCAGACTGGAGCGCTGTTTGTGTTCCGACCAGTTTCACGCTCTATCTCTCACCAGGACCAGACTATAGCACCACCGTCTCATACTCGATTACATCGAGAACTCCTGATAATCTGGTAAATCTCCTGATGTATAGCTACAATGTCCACGGCTGGCTGCAACCGCATACTTCTTATCGCTGGATCATTGTAGGACATGCCGGTGGGGTTGACATTGACGAGGATCAGCTGCCATTATTCCAGGATGAATCTGCCTGGAAACTCACCGGTAACAATTCCCTTATGAGTGGACAGTTCCAAACTGGTCCGGCATGCGACCCCCAACTAATCAGTTCAGTTAACTTGCTCAACCCTCAAGATGAGGCTGTATTGGATACGGATACTCCATATTTCCAGTGGGATATGCCAAATTGCTCCAGCAGTGCATATTGGCTAAGCTTTGATACAGACCCTCTAATGGCCAGTCCAGACGTCGGCTGGGTAACTGGACAGGAAGGATTCTTGATGTTCTCAGGAGGGTTAGAACCCTGCACTATTTACTACTGGCATGTTCAGGCCGGGTTGTATTCGGTTCATTACCACCTGCAGAACGGGAATTGGGCAACTGCCTCAGAGATTCGGTCCTTCATTATCCGCTCGTCTGATTGCCCTGACGCAGAGGCAGTGCCGACTGCTACCCCAACTGCGACATTAACGCCTACAAATATTCCCACCCGGACACCCATTCCCACCCAAACACCCGAACCACCCACACGCACCCCGAAGCCACCTCCAACTCCCATCGTTTGTTCGAGCTACAAGGACGAGAAATCCTGCGAGGAACATGGCGATGTGTGTTGTTGGTATCAACCCCCAACGGGTGGTGATCCATATTGCAAATCCAAATAATGATCCAGACACAATAACTAAAACAAGATATTTGATAGAAATAAAACAAAACACACCCTTGATTTATAAGGGTGTGTTTTGTTCTTAAAGAAAAAGCCAGCCAATGTGATTCACAATTAAGAAACCGTACCTGTACTATTACAATCCAGAAGCGGATATACATACCTCATTTCAAACAGCTCTCAAACGTCTAAACACAGGTCATGAATTACAGTTTGGTTAAATGCTTTACTGAGTATTGTTTTTTAGTCGTTTCCTCGGTATAGTAAAATCAGGGATTTGATGAGAAAGGATACGCGATGATGGAAAAGAAAGCTCTTGAATATGATTTACATCGAAAACTGGCTGTAGATTTATTCAACCATACCTGGGATTTAATAGAAAAACCAGATCGAACACCGGAAGAAACCGATGAGATGATTCATACAGCACATGCCTCACGTTATCATTGGGGAATTGTCGGCGAAGCGATCCACCGCCAGCGGGGAGAATGGCAAATTTCCCGTGTATATGCAGTTGCAAGCCTGCCCCATCCCTGCCATTATCATGCCCGCCGCTGCCTTGAAATCACCCTTGAAAATGCCATCGGCGACTTTGATCTCGCTTTTGCCTATGAAGCCATGGCAAGGGCTTACTCTTTACTCAACGATCCCGTTTCATGCCAGCACTTCATCAACCTTGCCAAACAGGCCGGTGAAAAAATTAAAGAAAAGGATGACCGCGAGTATCTTCTCAGCGAACTAAATAACACCGTTCTTTAATCTTAGAAAGCATTAACCTTTCACCCTTTTTCTCAATATTCGTTTAGAATATTCAAACATGTTATATGCAGGAGTTTGAATATGAAACGAAAAACAGTTGCTTTTAAATCCATTCAAGATTGGTCTTTTATTTTTTTGATCCTCTTCTTCATCCTTTCTTTCATAGACCGCCGATTCGGAATCCTCGGACTGGTGTGTTTGTCCACGCCGCTCGTTCTCTCATTGCTGGGTTACGGACGAGTGCATTGTTCACATATTTGTCCGCGCGGGTCTTTCTTCGGCAAGATAGTCAAATATATCTCTATTGGTCACAAACTACCTCCTTACTTCCGCTCTCAAGAATTCAAGATCAGTTTGCTGATTTTTATGATCATTTGCATGACAGGGAATGTCATCCGCTTTTTTCCCGATTGGATCGCTATGTCCAACGGAATGTTCCAGATCATGACAGGTTCCTTAATCATTGGCATCGTCTTCGGAATCATCTTTAGCCCCCGCAGCTGGTGCACCTTCTGCCCGATTGGTTATGCTTCCGGGTTGATTAAGTACCCCAAACAGATGAAGAAATAATCTCGCCATAAAAACAGTTACCACTTACAATCAGTAATGAAGGAATCATTCATCAGGAAACTAACCAGGCGTAAATTTATGAAGCCACAAATACCTCAATTCGATGCACTGTTTCCACCCAACCAGAAGCAGCAATGGCTGGCGGATGTTCATTTTCAGGACTTAGAAGGCACCCTTCCCCCATCGGAAACTTTTCCTGATGCCGCAAAAGAATCGTATGATGCATTGGGGAAAAAGCCAAAATCAAAGAAATTAATCACTGTTCTGGAACGTTATATCAAAAACTGTGTTCCGGCCCCATATAAAACTGCTGGAAAGTATTGGTCCTGTGTAGTGCTGCCCGAAGTCAACGAGAAGGAATATCCAATCTACACTCGTCTATATGCAGGTGAAGTTGAAGTGCTGACTGCTTATTTTGATCCGATGCGCAACACGCTTAACTTCTCTTTCCATGCCGCAACATCACCATTGAAGGAACGAACTTTTCTTCAGCGATTGAAGCACAGATTCCGCTTCACCTCAATGCGCCTCACAAGCCATCAATATCAAGCAGGCGGAGCCGATCAACTTCATTTCGCTCTTTCCAACGTGGGAGAAACCAGCCGCCTGTTAGAAGAAACTACTTTCCTCAAAGCGATTCGATGCTTCAATCTGCGCATGATGCAGCAAAAACCAGCCAGTCACCATGAGCTGCACAATGACTGGCTGATTCAACAAATCCAGTCTGATTAGTCCAGTTTTCCGCTGTATAGAAAATCAAAATCAACGGACAGCTTCACCTGCTGACCCGAATCGGATGTAAAGGTTATTTCCCCGTTACCAAATGAAATATCCTGCACCTGATTAAATCCTGCCGGGATCCGCGTTACACCCTCAATATAATTCACATCAAAAGGTTTTTCTGCTGCAAGCGTATGCCTTGTCGGAAGACCGTTTTCTGCCATCAACTGTTCAACAGCTTGAATCCCCTTTCCCTCGCCCAGATAAGCGCATACATCTTCCAATCCGATACAGCAGTTTCTTCCATTCCACGGGCTGCCATGCCGTCCGTGGTTTTCCATCCACATCACCATCGAAGGAAGAATACGCGGGTCTTTTAAAGAAAACCATAGAAACTGATTTTCGGCGTCTACTGCCGCTGTCCAGGCTGGTGTTTTTTGAGGGTTATAAAAAACCTGCACAATATCTACAAAACCCTCCCGCGCCGGAAAGACTGAACAGTCTGTTGTTTTAGGGTTTTTCCACTTTGTGGGAACCTGCGTAAGGTCATCAAAAGTCTGCCCGGGCTGCAGGGCGCTGTAAGCACCGTCCGCATATGGCGCACCGTTATCTGGATAAGTCATACCAATCAATAATGGAGAGGTTGAAATCTGCCAGCGATGCTCACCAGAAAGCGTAGCATGATGTCCCATCGTCATTTCCCCCACGAATTGATAGATGCGATCCTGCATATAAATCACGGTTTGGTTCTCTTTTATACCAATAATTTTCTCCACCTTGCCCGGCCTGATTTGTGTTTCTAGAGAAATCTGCAATGTCGAAATGCCGTCCTCATGTGATTCAGCATCAAATTGCCAGACAGCGCTTGCGGTTTCACCATGCAGTGGATGACCTTCATCTGAAAAAGGACTGTCCTCACCAAAAGGCATACAGAAAAAATCACCTCGCAAAGGAGCTTCAACCGCATTCACAAAAGACAGGTTTTCGGCGTGCCACGGGTTGATAAAATAGGGACGTACCGGTTCTGAGGATTTACGGTCGAACACCACCGGCGCCATATGCCCGCCTGATTTTGCTACATACACCGTAACTGTTTCATTCCCCAGAACCCATGAGGGTTGATTAGCAATGATGACCTCTTTCTTCATACTCATTTCCTTTCAGTGAATTCCTCTTATTTTTTCTCTGTCCCCATTATACTTTGGCCACAATCCAAATCAAGACAATATTAACCAAGAGGACAGCCTGTTTTTTGAATTAGAAGTACTCCTCTATACCCTGCCCCTTTGTTCCGCCGGGTCTTTTACCTATCCCAAAATCGGCGGAATGCCGCTCTTTCCCTTCCCTCGAGGGAAGGGCCGGGGTTAGGTAAAGGAATGATACCTGCTTAAGGAGAATCTATAATCCAAGTTTAGAGAAAGCTATGTTAAACATACTCCAGCACAGAGCCGCTGCCAATTTCTTCCAGATTCAGCACACTCCCCAGAGCCACTTTCGATCGCAAGTCTGTACAGTGGCAGGCGTGCAATACGTCTAAATCAAGGTTCGAGAGAAAGTCCACCGTGCCATTTAGGCGCTGATCCGATGGATTCAGAAGGTGAAAGCCGCCCACAATATCCCTGATCGCATAAATGCCGGTTAACTCCTGAGCATATTGCACGATATTGCAGATGCCTGCATGGGAACAGCCGGTAACGATGACCAGGCTATCAGCGACTCTGGCCGCCAGCGCACTGTCTTCCATCAAAAAATCTGGTCCTTTGGGGGTGTACCCTAACTGGACTGGTTTTTCAAAGGCTGTTTTTCGTGGGACCTCGCCCAAAAAAAGCAGATTCTCCGTAATCCACACCGGGGCTGTACTCAACTGAAGATCAAATATATTCTCCAGACTTTGCATTGAAAGCAAATTGCCTGCTTCCCTCGGGCCCGGATCAAAAGATTTGCTCAATAAACTATCAGGATGCGTGATCAAGGCAGCTTTGTGGCGTTCTTCAGCCCGCTTATTCATTTTGAAATCATGCTCTGCATACAACCTCGCCAGTGGAATTAATCCCCAGGTATGGTCAATGTGTCCGTGCGACAGAACAACTGCATCACTCTCAATCAGATCAATATCCATCTTATTCGCATTTTTCAGAAACGCATCTGAATATCCGGTATCAAAAAGGATTTTCTGCCCATCAATTTCAATCCATGCTGAAAACCCCGGCTCACCCAAATAATATTGGTCAATTATCGTGTTGTTATCCAGTAATATACTCAGTTTCATCCAGTCACCTCCAATTCTATCTACGTTATACAACAAATCCAAAAGAAAGGCGAGGGTCTAACAGCACTCTCTCTAACATGCTTTGTCATTTCTTCTTCTCTTTTTGTCATCCTGAGTGAGAGAATCAACTTCGTTGATTTTAGCGAATCGAAGGATCACTGATTCAAAACTTTCACTACCCTCTCCAACTGAAACAATTCTCTTTCTCAGGTTTCAGTGATCTTTCGGTTCCCAAAACCTCCGGTTTCGTCCACTCAAGAGGACAACTCTCCCCGTACCAAAAATATGTTGCAAAACCCCTCCTAATCTGCCATAATCAACTATATAGGGATATTATCTAAATAAGAGAGTAAGTATTCGAGGAGGATTTAATGAAACGCAAACTCTTTTTAAGATTTTTGTCAGTTACTTTACTGATCACCTTCATTACAGCCTGTTCGGTGCTAAATCTGACTGATTTGGCCGATGAGCAAACAAACGAAGCTGAACAACCTGCAGAAGATTCTAAGGAAATCATAGACGAGGATGAGGAAGCAGTTGATGAAGATACGGACGGTTTGGAAGACGGCGAGGTATTGACCTGTTTCCATGCCGACAATTTTGTTCTTAACTTCGACCACACACTCACCATCAATGCGGGTGAAGCCAGCCTGACCCACATTCTCAAGCAGGGTGGAATTGCACTGGCCAATGATAAAACTTCCGAAGCCGCTGATTCATTCCTCACAACTGTTCTTCCTCAAGAACTCACCTTTGAATATATGGGAGTTGCCGGACCTTGCGATGTAAGTGCAGGCGGAACAGTGATTGTCTCCGCCGAAGGTTACTGCAATGATGGAATTGTCTACCTCACCATCACCGAAGATTGGCAAGATGCAAATGGAACCATGACCTGTGATGATGAGACGCAGCCCTTCTGGGCCCCCGGCTATACCGCCGTACACAGCGGCGCCACGGGGAATGGTGAAGAATTCCTGATAGTGAACGACCTTGAAGGCTACACGGTGATGCGTGAATTTCTCGCTGGGGATGGTTATCATTCCTGGACGCTGATGATGGACATTAGCCTTGTCCCGCTCGTGCCTGAACCCTGATCGAAATAGTTCCCCCTTTTTTGATTTCAAAACCAAAGACCGGTTTCTGATGTGAAATTCAATCAAGAAACCGGTCTTATAACGAGGTGAAAACGAATTATTTCTATTCAATTTTTTGATGAATGGCCTTCAGCTCTGTCAGGATTTCACTCAAAACACCCGCTTCACCATCCATCACAGCCTTTTTTGATCCTCTCTCCCACGGTTGCTGCTGCTGGGCCTGGTCAAAATTCCGCAGACAGCCTGCCACTTCTTCATAGACCGCGTCTACATCAGAAAGCCCTACCAGCATCGCCTCTGGACGTTGGTTCGGATCCGAGTTACCCGCTGTCTCAATGCTCAAGGTGCCTATCCCTAACAACCGATCAAGTACCCCTCGCCGCAATTCAAGGTTCGTGACCATCCGGTAAGGCACATGCTTGATCTTTTTCACCAGATAACCGCTGGTTACCACAATCTCATCATCCATCAGTTCATAACGATAACTCTTGAATAACGGGAAAATGATCAAGAAGGTCGGCACTGCCCATACAAGATTGACGGCTGTAGAAATCCAAAGCGATTTCCATTGATAATCAATCACATGTTCATCCTTCATGATGAAGAACATCGGAATATAGATACTGACAAAGATCAACAGGAATACGAGTACAACTGAAAACAACATTTTATACAGGTATGCTTTTTTGGGGGTATAAATGAACATAAGATTCTCCTTACTATTGCTCTAACTTCTTTAAAAAATAATCGCGTATTTCTATCTTTTTAAAACCTAATTCCCCACATTGACGGATATAGGATGCTGTTAATTCGGCAAGCATTTCAGCATGCTGTGTTTCCAGCGGCACATCTCGCGGCACCACATAACAGCCGCGCCCACGCTGCGAAGACACCAGACCTTGTTTATCTAGCAGACGATAAACACGTGCAATTGTATTGAAGTTCACATCAAGCTGTTCCGCCAATTCACGTACGGTGGGAAGCTGCTCACCCGGCAAAATCTTCTCACTCGTAATCAAAAACTTGATCTGCTCTTCAATCTGAAAATAAATCGGTTCTTTTGTTTGGAAATTGATTTTAATTTTTTCGAACATACAACACCTTCTGGTTCATAACTTTATTGTATCATTGTATCTTAGTATGATTGTATCACAAAAGAAAATGATTTGCAAGAGTTTCATTCACCCAAATTGAGAAGCTCAATCTACCCGCAGAATTATGCCCTTCTTTCGTCAATCCCCGCATGCTCCAACAAGCCGGTATAATGAGCGCATGAAACTCTGTCCTTTGTGCCAATCTAATGCCCCTCTCTCCTGTCAATCCGCAGGACGGACATATTATCAGTGCCTGGCATGCAGGCTCATTTTTGTGGATCCTTCCACCCATCTGAATGCGAAGGAAGAAAAATCACGCTATGATTTTCATCAAAATTCTCCTGACACACCGGGTTATGTTCAGTTTCTGCGCCAATTAAGCGACCCTCTGCTCAAACATCTGCTCCCCGAGCAGCACGGTCTTGATTTCGGCTGCGGCCCGGGCCCCACACTTTCGCTGCTGCTTGAAGAAGCAGGCATGCACATGAGCCTCTATGATCCTATTTATTTTCCAGATGAAACAGTTCTGGAGCAGCAATATGACTTCATCACCTGCACCGAAGTCGTTGAGCACTTCCATCATCCCCTCCAAAGCTGGCAACAGCTAACAGACCTCCTGCGGCCGGGCGGATGGCTGGGCGTCATGACGAGTGTTTTCCCAGAAGACATCGACTTTGCCGATTGGCATTATAAAAACGACCTCACCCACGTGTGTTTTTATACCATCGAGACATTGCAATGGCTGGCAGCCAGATTCGGTCTGGTGCTTCTTCAAAACACAGAAAGAGTATTTCTTTTTCAAAAAGAGTGAATCCAAGCATCCTGCGGTAATCCGAAAGGACATAGAAGGTTGAAATAATGAGTGTTTTTTGCGCCATACTCTTTTCTATACGTCAGATTTTTCCGCAACCCAGCCAATCCCCATACTCCACACATGGGCTTTTGCCATCGTGGAAAAGATAAATTCACTTTTCGCCTCGGTATAACCTTCGCGATCTTCCCCATAATTCGATGCCAGGTTCTTTTTAAGCACTCCGTACGCAGTCGCAGCCGCAGAGTGATGGCGCAGATAATCGCGGAACAAGAGTGCGAATTGCTCCGACCAGCAACCGGCAATTCGGACATGGATATGCACGTTTTGTCCAGCAGGTGGATCCCGAAAAAACCGTTTGGTCAGGTCAGAATTATACGGATTGAAAACGAACCCTATGCTCTCGATTGGCGCCACTATAGTATCCAGGGGCTCAAAGGAAGCCACCGAAATCTGGATGTCGATGATTGGTTTAGCACATAACCCCACCACCGACGTGGAACCGATATGATCGATACGCAATGCTCGCTCTCTGAATACTTTTCGTAATTCAATGCCAATCGCCGTAAACTTAGCCGGCCAACCCGCATCATAGTCCACAATCCTAATAGGATATGATTTCATCGGATCTTCCTACTCCAATCCACTCAAAGCCTGCTGAGCAGGCATATAGTTTTCATTATAAACCAGCGCTTTTTCAAAATCCTGGCGTGCCCTTTCCCTTTCCCCCTGCGCCAGATACGCCATCCCGCGCCAATACCAGCTTTCTTCAAAATACGGCTGCGAGGTGCTCTCAATGGTATTCACCGCCAGATTAATCACATCCTGATAGCGGCCAGCCTCATAATAAGCCTGATAGGGCGGATTCCGATACCACATCACGCGCCAGGGGCGGTGATCGGTTTCTAATTCACCATAAGCCTGAAAAGCCTCATCAAAGGCAGAGGATGCTGAAACCGCATCCCCCATTGCCAGCAGGTTGTCCCCCAGATTGAAGAGTGCAAAATACCGCGTCAGACCCTGTCCATCGAGCATCTCACCGTGCGCCTGCTGATAAGCCTGCCCCACAGCCCAGGCTTCATCCGCATACTGCCCCAAAACGTCAATCACCTGTTCTTGATCAGACGCGGGGAAAAGCACCACAAACACATAATTAAAATTCTGCCACTCAGCCTTCATCTCTGTATAAGACACTTCGTAATCCAGAGCATAATCAGGCGGCGAATAATAGGAATCGCGGGTGATGAACACCTCCTTCGCATCGTCGTATCCAAGCACCAGCACATAATGACCCGCCCAATGCGGCACGCCGGTCGAGGTGTCACGAATGACCTCACCTTTCTCAATTAATACCGGATAACCATTCGCCAGAAGCTTTTTGGTCTGATACACACTTCCACCCACACGCTTCACTGCGCGTAATGAAGTATGTGATTCAACAAAAACCACCATTTCCTCTGGGTTGACATTTTTATCATCACCGAAAGGCTTCAATCC
>Ga0255448_1015_pt1 | contig 11360 bp, 8 predicted proteins | sample ANMaggSSYBR02J12_FD_182657 | JGI IMG/M metagenome (GOLD analysis project Ga0255448, IMG submission 182657) | Sediment cell enrichment communities from methane seep in Santa Monica Basin, California, United Staets - ANME aggregate JGI... | ecosystem: Environmental > Aquatic > Marine > Cold seeps >...
CAACTGCTTCAGGATCACCTCGCGGTGGATGGCATAGACCAGCGCGCGGCGGAAGGAGCGTCGGGCGACCAACGGCCGCCGCATGTTGGGGATCAGGCAATGCAATAGCGGCGCGGCGTAGGGCTCCACAACAATACGCTCGACCGCCCGAAGCTTCTCCAGTTCCCATGGGTTGACGCGATCCAACAGGTCGACGTCGCCCCGCTCCAGCGCGGCTACCGCCCGAGCGCCACGCGGCATGAGCCGCTCGACTATTTCGGCCGGCCGCAGGGCGACCGCGTCGACGCTGCCTGGTTCTGCCACGTAGACGATCCGCTCGGCACCGCGCGACTTGGCCGAGTACGGGCCGCCGGCGATAGGCGATGTCAGCAAGGCTGCCGGCCGGACGTGCGGATGCCGCAAGTCGGCCTCGACCCAGAAGACCTCTCGCACGGCCACGCCGTCGAGCAGTTCACCCCATTGCCGCCTGTATGCGACCTTGGCCGGCTCGGCCATGTCGAGCAACCGCCGGGCGAGCACGTAGCCGGTCAGGTTCGAGCCGTCGGCGGAAAGGCGGACATTGTGATCGAGCTGGAACACCAGGCGGCTACCCAGCTTCTCAATCCGCATCTTGCCGATCGGACAACGATACTCGCCACCTTCGCTGCCCGGGCCGACGAACTCGGTGATCGCCAAGCCAGTGAGTTGCTCGGCCCGGCGGAAGGACCAGTCGAACATACGCATCTCGGTGGCATTGTCGGCCGTATCGCCCGGCGGTAGCGAGCCAACGCCGACCACAACCCGAGCGTACTTGCCGTGAATCGACCGGGCCGACTCCTTCGCGCCGGGCAATTGCGGCCAGATTCGCTTGATCTGATCGACCGCCAGACCGGCATCGTGCAGCCGGGCGGAGCTTTCGGCCGATCGGGCCTCGGCCAGCAACGCCTCGGCCATGCCTCGAAGCTGGTCTCGCCACTGGCTGACCAGGGGTGCCTCGGCGTGGCGGTCGGCCAGGCTGTCGATCAATGCCCGCACCGAGGCGTAGTCCTTGGCGGCCATGTATCGGTCGACCAGCTTCCCGGTCGCCATGCCGAGTGCTTTTTCCAACCCCGGCCACTTGGGGTTACGGCGATGCAACTCGCCGAGCATCGCCAGGGCGCCATCGTACCGCCCGACGCGCTGCAGCGTCTTGGCCTCCTCGTAAAGGTAGTTCTCGACGGCCTTCTCCAGCCCCGGCAGTTTCGGATGGTTGGCTTCGAGGAAGCGGAAGTAGTCGAACGCTTCGTCGCGGTGGCCGCCGTCCGTCAGCTCGTTCGCCTTACGCAAGAGCAACTCGGCGAACGACTCAACCTTCACTATCGAGTGCCACTGGACGTTATAGGTCTTGTCGGGCTCGCCGAGCAGGCGGACGGTCAGCTTAGAGTCGGGCCTGAGTGGCTTCGGACGTTTGCGTTTGGCCGGATCGAGCGGCTCAACCTTGAGCACGGCGGCGGCGTTCGCCTCGTCGAGCGTTACCTGGTCGTGCGGACGCTCATCGTACAACCGCTCGTCCGCCCGGGCCGGCGCGGGCAGGACCGCAATCAGCACGCAGCACAACAGCGTGACGGGAAGTATCCAGAACGACGGTGCCATTCGTGCCATGCCTCTCACGGCTGTTTGACGAGATATAGGGTACCGTCGTGACCACCCAGCAGCAGTTGGTCGCTCAACACGACGGGGCCTGTCGCTAACGGACGACCGAGTTCCAAACTGGCCGACTCCTTGCCGCCGGCGGCCTCGACCGCCCAGACCACGCCCGTCGCCGAAGCAAAGAGATACTTGTCGCCAACCACCGCCGGCGTACCAACCGGCCGGCCGTAGGGCAGAATGATCTGCCAGCGAAGCTTCCCGTCGGCCCCCAGGCAGAGCAACTCCTCATCGGTGGCCAACATCAGGCAGTCACCCACCCGGGCTGGTCCCCAAGTACACTTATCCCCGAGCAATCGATCCTTGCCTCGCGACAACTTGGGCAGTTCAAGGGCCACCAGCGAGTCGCCCCCGTCGACAAGGTAAACCGTCCCATCCAAGGTGGCCAGCGGGGAGACGATCGGCTGATCGAGATCCGCGTGTGCAAGTTCAGCAAAGTGCGGCTTGGGCGTCTTCTTAACACCTACTCGGTAAACAATGCCGGCGGCGTCGGCCAGGATAATCTCGTTATCGCCGCTAACGACCGGCCGACGCCATTGGAGTTTCACACCGGCCTCGATCCTGGGCTGGAACGGCTCGACCAGATTCTCACCCGAGAGCGGATCGAGCAAGAACACTTGCCCCACCTGGCAGGGCGCCAGCAGGCCGTTGCCGAACCCGACCGGTGGGCAGGCCAGCGGGAAGGGCGTGGCGCAGCGCAGGAATCGTTTCTTGGTCTGGCTTGGGTCGAAGACGATGACGTGCTTCGAGCCGGCACCGGTACTCAATGCCAGCCGATTGGCTCCCAGGTCGATTGCGTCGACCAGCCCACGGCCGAGCTCGGCCATCTCGACCGCGAGCGTCGGCCGATCGACGACAGTCTGGCCCTTGAGGGTAGACGCATCGATCTTGTACATGCCACCGCAAGACGTAACCGCGGTCAGCGTGTTTTTCTGCTTATCCGTGTCTTGTTGATTGTCAATGCGGGGCTGGGCCGCCAGTGGAGCCGACAGGTTAGTCTGCCAGAATCGCCGGCCTTCCTCCATGTCGACGGCCGCGACCAGCACGCCGGGCACGTCGGCGGCACGCAGCACGCTGACCACCGCCTGCCCAACCGCCACCGGCGGCAGCAGAAACGCCGAGCCCTCGTCGATGATCCACTTGGGCACCAGCCGGCCCCGCGATGCCTGGACGTCATATCGGGCCAACTGCTTGTCGGCAACCCAGAACCGGCTCCGCTCCAGCAGCGCGAAGTGAATCAGCCCTTCATCGCCGGCCGAGCCGATCTCGGCCACCTTCATCAGCGGCTGCTTGGGGTCGGTGCCGCTGAGCTCGAAGACGTAGTACGCCGCCCGATCGGTTGTTACCAGCACGCGGTTGCCGGAAACCCGCGGCGCCCGGTCGACGTGCCCCTTCAGCCGAATCGACTGCACTTGTGCGACGGGCGGTCCTTCGCCTTCGGTCTCCAGCCGGAGCACTCGCAGCACGCCGTTTTGTAGCCGATCGTTCTCGGCCACGACGAGGAACTCGCCGGCTATTACCGGCGGCGCGGTAATGCTGCCCGACTCGTGCCCCAGGTAGACGACCTGCCGGCACTCGCCGCCGGACTGCGAGAGCACGAAGAGATTGGAATGCTCGGCCAGCAGATAGATTGCCGCCCGCCGGGCGTCGACCGCCGGGGCAAGTCGCAACTCTTGCGGAAGTTGAACGTATCCGCTGGAATTGCCCGACTTGATATCGACGCTCACCAGCCGGCCGGATCGGGTGGCGATCAGCAGGCGGTTGTCGGTCACTACCGGGTGGGCATCGAACGATTCGCCCAGCGGATGCCGCCAGCGCAGCTCGCCCGTCGTGGCCCGCACGCAGAGCACTTCGTTGCCAGCGGCGTCGACCAGAATCACGTCGCTACCCGGCTTCTGGTCGACCGGCGTGGGCGGAAAGACCGGCGTGCGTCCGTCAACGTCGTAGCCTACGAACCGCCGCCAAAGCACGGCTCCGGTCGCGGCGTCCAGCCCGTAGGCGGCACCCTCGGCCAATGCAAAGACCACCCGACCTTCGCCGCCCGGCAGCTTTTGCTTGGTGTCGTATCGAGCGAGCGTGGTGGTGGCCAGCAGCGGATCGGGCCGCTGGCGCAACTCGGCCGCCTGCTGCTTGTCGACGGCCTTAACGGCTGCCCGCTCGGCTTGCGATACGGCCAGCATGGCCGCTTTAAGTGATTCACCGTCGGCCGCCTCGGGGTACTGTTTCAGGAGCGTGCGTCGAACCTGATAGGAGCGCTCCGGCTCGCCTTTGGTCAGTGCCTCGCGTATGGCCGCAACGGCCTTGGCGAGTTCCTTGCCGTAAGCTATACGCCGCTCGACCAGGGCTAGCGAGGCGTTCACGTCGTCCAACCGGACGCCGGGCCGTAGCGACTTGGGTACGTACTTGTCGACCAGGGCCAACGTCTCCCGCGACTTGGCGACCATTTTGGGGTCGAGTGTCTTGCGGGCGCTTTCGGCCAGGCCCTCGGCGATGCCGGGCAGCAGCGAGGCCAGTTCGCCGCGGGCCTCGCGGAAGTCGGGCTCCGGAGCGATATCGGCCAGCACCCCCTTGGCAACCTCCAACGCCTTGGGCCAATTGCTCGTGCCCTCGGCAACCTGCCGCAGTTGGGCCAGTCCGCGCCTCACCCGGGCGAGGCTGACGCCGATATGGTTGGGAAACTTTTTCAGGTAGAGGTTGTACTTGTGGATCGCCTGGGTGTAGGAGCCGGCCCGATAATCGGCGTGCGCCAGTTGCAGCATTTCGTCGCCGCTTTGCCGCATGAGCGCCCAGAGCAGTATCAGCCCGAGGATCATTAGCCCCAGCAGCGAGCCGCCGCCGATCAACAGCAGAGGCGAGTCCCAGACGTTACCCTTTGGTCTCTTGACAACATTCTTCTTGCGAGCAAACAGCCGGCGAAGACCGCCCCCTTTCGGAGCAACCGCCGTTAGTGGCCCACCCGCCGCTGCCGAGGAGTCCAGGGCCGTATTGGCCAGTAGATCGTCCAGCGGTCCGGCGCCGAGGCTGCCGCCGCCGAGCCCCAGCTCTTCTTCCAACAGCGATCCGGAAGACGGGGGAGGCGCGTCGGGCGTCTGATCCGGCGGTGTGGACGCCCGTGGATCAGTACCGGGTTTCTGCTTCGCACTGCTGGACGAGCCGGGCGTGGCACCCTTCGTCAGCGGCTTGTCGGGCGTCCGCTTCGCGTCCGGTTCGTCTTCCAGCGGAACCAGCCCCAAGTCGTCCGCTTCGACTTCCGCTTGCTTGTACGAGGCCGTCAGGATCCGCTCGGCCAGCGTCGGCGTGAGCCGCTCCATTGTGATCAGCCGCCTGGCCACGTCGATGGCCATGACCGGCACCGACGACGACTTAATCCGATCACGCAGCAGCCGGATCAGATCGGGTGGCAGCAGGTCCTTCTGCTCCAAAACGTCGACAAACTCTAGGGCGGATATCACAAATCGTCCTCGTCAATCGTGGCCAGCCGCACGTTCTCCATGCTAACCGCGTTGGCGGCGTCCAGCGCGGTAACAACCGTCTCGTGCCGAGCGTCACCGTCGGCCAGCACCAGCGCCGTGCTGGGACCTCGGGAGCCGCTGCCCGGCGGACCCTCGCGGGCCTGGCGTAGCTTTACCAGAAGCTCCTGCACGCTGGGCGCCTCGCTGTCGTCCACCCAGATCGTGTTGTCCGAGTCGACGCGGATGATCACGCAGTCGTCGTCCTCCTCGATCTCCTCGATGGTACGCGCCTGGGCGGCGCTCTCCTGTTGGTCGGGCGAGGGGATCTCGATCGACTTCTGCAACGAAAAGGCGGCCGTTACCATGAAGAAGATCAACAACAAGAACGTGATGTCGACCATGGGTGTCATGTCCATGCCCTCGTCCGGCTCGCGCTCCGTACTGAAGCGGACCGGCTCGGTCTCGTCGGGCGTTGTGATAGGGTCAACGTTCATTCAACTTCCAACACTGCCAGATGCAACTTGATGCCTTCAACCCGACCGGCCGCCGCCGCCACGCGTGCCACCTCGCGGTGCTTCACACCCCGCTCGGCCGCCACCAGCACCGATGGTTTCCCATCGGCGTAACCTCGCTCGACGGCGTCGACGATCTCGGCCTCCTGCCGGTCCGGGTCGTCCGGCAGCGGTGAGCCCACCTTGCCTTCGGCCAGGTAAACCAGCGGTGGCCCCGGCCCACCCCGCTCGGCCACCGTGATGATCACCGAAGTTCGCCGGTTAACGCTGCCGCCGTAATGCGCCGGCGGCAACTCGACCGCCGTTTGCGCGTCGGGTATCGAAGCCACCAGGAAGAAGATCAACAACAGAAAAGTGATGTCGATCATGGGAGTTATGTCGAGATCGGCCGTATCGCGGACCGGCCGCCGAGGCAGAATGGCCCCGGTCGCCTCTTCAACATCCAGTTCGTTCCACGCAGTGCTATCGGACATGTTTGGAAATCGAAGGTCGGAGGTTGGAAATCGGAGGTTGGAAATCGGAAGTCGGAAATCGGAGGTTGGAAGTCACGCTCGTCACTGCGACCTCCGTCCTCCGCCCCCCGACTTGCTCAAGACGCTTCTCATTGTCTCCAGCAGTCGCGTCAGGCCGGCCCCGACCAGGTCTTCCATTTTGCGTATTCGGACATTGATACTGGCCGTCGAAAGCACCAACGGAATGGCGATCGCCAGCCCGCAAGCCGTGGTTATCAACGCCAGGCTGATGTCGTCGGCCAGCACGGTCGGGTTGGTTTTCTGCTGATCCTGGCTGGCGAGCTTGCCGAAGGCACCCATCATGCCGATCACGGTACCCAAGAGGCCGACCATCGGGGCCGCCTTGATTACCGTGTACACCCAGCTCAGGCGGTACTCAAGGTCGGCCAGCACGTCGCGCTGGAAGCGGTCGACAACCAGGCTGCGTAGCTTTGCGTAACCGATATTGCGTTTCGAGATGGCCAACAGCACAAGCTGCGGCATCGCCCGATCGTCATCCCGGCAGACCTCGGCCGCCGCGTCGAAGTCGCCGACCGCAAGGCCCTCGTCCACGCGGTCGAGAAACTCGTCCTGCTCCTCTTCGCTGTAGAAGCGGGTCTGCTCCACGCGACGCCACACCAAAATCACGCAGAACGCACCCCATAGGGCGATCAACCCCAAAGACGCGTAGATTATGTATCCGACGATCGTTGTCAGTGTTTCCATGGTCGATTGCAGGTGTTGAGTTTTGCTTTTCGGTTGTTGTCTTGTGTAAGTGACCGCCGGCCGCCGCCTACCGATAACCGCCTACCACTCATACGTCTGGTCCATTACGTAAAACTTGTATCCAGCGCCGGCCGGGCTGACACCGAAGCGAGTCGCTCGCACGTTGCCCGACTGGTCGCCGGCACGCGACTTCTCCATGCTTGCCAATTTGGCCTCCAACTCACCCGGAAGGAACTTCAGAATCAAACACCCCTCGGTAGCGATTCCGGCCCGGCGAAGCAACTCGACGTCGGCCTCCCGCAGCCCGCCCGTACGCCAAGTTAAGTAGTATCGCTTCTCTTCCTTTGCCGGTCTAGTCCGTCGCTTGGGCTTCGGGTCCGAAAGGTTGCTGGCATATTCCACCTTTCCCTCGGGCGCGAGGACCCCCAGCTCGATGCCGAAGAAGTCCAGTTGTCGGGCGTATCCGAGCAGGGTGTTGCCCTTGGCGAATCGGACCTCCCAGCGGCGGCGCTGTCCACCCGTGCCGTCGCCCAGACCGTCGCCGCCTCGCCGCCCTTTAGCCCCGCCCCGCGATTCCAAGTCTTCCGACAGCGCCGGATCGGCCAGCACGGCCTGTCGAGCGGCAACCGCGTCGGCCACGGCGGCCAGCGTTTCTTCCAGCAGCGGTTCCTCCTGGTCGAGAGTCTCGGCGCTGGGTATTTCCAACTCGGTACCCTCGCCCAACGGGCCGCCGCCCGTGCCAATCTCCTCCAGAACCACCGGCACCGCCACCTGACCGGTGAATATCCGGCTGCTAAGCCAGACTATCAGCAGGCCCAGCACGGCCGCCCCGATCAACACCACTAGCGCCAGCAACATGCTGGCAACCCGATCGTAGCGCGATACTCGCAACTTGTACGCCCGCGGGTCGGCCGCAGCAGGGTGTCGCGATTGGTTGATCGGTGCTGCTTCCAAGCCGTTCAATCCTCGAATTGCGTATCCGGCCGGATCGCCAGATACCATGCTTTCCAGTCGTCGACGGCACGACGAATTTGCTCTTCAGTAGGGTTGTTGGGCAAGCTGAAGCCGTCGAACTTCCGGCTGAGCCGACGCAGGCCGTCTCGGGCTTCGCGCGCGACCGCCGGCTCGGGGTCGGTCAAAGCGTAAATCAGGGTGGGGACATGATCCAGGTTCCCCGAGCGAACCAACGCCAAAACGGCTGCCCGACGCGACTTGGCCGAGCCGTCCCGAGCCAACTCACACAGTTTCGACGCATGTTTCGAGATCAACGCCCGACTTTCATCCTCAGGCAACTTGACCAGGCCTTCCATCACCCCGGGCTCTCGCAGCCCGCTCGGCTTCTTGAGTGCCGCCAGCAACGATTCAGCCAGACCGCCCGGCGCTTTGGCCGTCACCTTGCCGTCCCGCACCTCTACCCTGTCCGTCTCCGTGGGCAGCCCGCGCCCGCCAACCAGCGTACCGTCGTCGAGCGATCGGGCGCGCTCGATGCGAGTCTTCGTGGACCGCATCAGGAACAGCACGCTGAAGGCCGTATCGACGGTTTGGTGGCCGTTGCTCCGCCAGGAGCCGTCCTTGGCCTGTGAGTCGAGCAGGAATTCCACGCCCTCGTTATACCACCTCGGCTCCTTCGTCGCCCCACCCCGCGATGCCTCGCGGAAACTGTGATAACGTTCCAGCGCGTAGAGGTAGTAATGAGTCCATTGCGGAGGATTGATCTGGAAATTGTCCCGCACCCAACGGTCGCCACGCGCTTGTACCCTGCGTACGAGTATCGGGTCGATCTTGACGCCAGGCGCCCGCCGACCTGCCGGCCTGACCTCCTTGACAGCCGGCGGCAAGCCGCCTTTCTTCTTCGCTGGGGCATTCATGTCCAATAGATCGGCGCAAATGTAAACACTCCCCAGGCCGGCGACCGCCATGCTCGGCCGCACCTCAGACTGCTTCACCGGCTCGAAATCCTCCGATACCTTCCCCTGATAACCGAAAGCGCCCGAAGGGTCCTGTGTCTTCAATAACCAGATGGTTACGCCCCCTATCGACTCGGGCGCGACGTCGAACCCCGCCTGCAACGCCTCCCACGAGCTGAGCACTCCGTACTGCGTCATCGAGGTGTCGCCCGTCTTCTTGTTCGGATAACCCCAACCGCCGTGTTCCTTCTGACGTACGTCCAGACAGTCCAGCAACTCCTCGATCTCGGAATGGTACTTGCTCGAGTCGAGCGTGATCAAGAAGATTATCGACAGGCCCACGGTGTAAATGTCGGCGTCGATGGGAGTTCGGGCGTTCGCGGCCGAAATTACCTTCTTAATGGCACCGGCCGCCTCGATAACCTTGGGGTGGTCGGGCTTCGCGCCGTGCTTCAAGAGCGACATGCCCACCAACGCCTTCGCCCCCAAGCGATGGTCCGAGGCTGCGTCGGACTCGAGAAACGCGATCCCCCGAGCGATCATCCCCACTACCTCGGGGCTCTTTGGGTTGTACGCCCGCGCATACGGAGAGCAGCCGAGCACGACGAGCACGGTGACCGATCCTATCGACGACAGTCGAACCGTTGATCGCGAGGTCTGGTTTCGCATGGGACATTCCCTGTCGTGGCCAGGCGTATCCAGCTCAGCCCATCACCCTTCCAGAAGACCCCGCCGTGACGAGAAGCCCCGTCTCTTCGGGGAAAGATACACGGAACGGGGCTCTTGCGATGATGTTATGGCCCACGACCGAAGCTGTCAAGCGTCCACCACACCTCGGCCATCGACCTATATCACCCAATCCACCAAGATCAACATGGTATCAGCCACGTTTGGCCTGATGCCGTCGGCCGACAGTCCTACTGTACCACAAGTGCCCGACGGAATTGACAACTTCGGCCCTGGATGTATACTAATGGACTTGCGTGATCCCGGGAGTTCCAACTCCGTCACCGCCCCACGTCCGGCGGCTTCGCGTAATCCTGGAATTCTCGGAATCTCGCAACCTATCCCCGGCTGCATTTCATCCCACCCGGGCTGGAAACAACGGACAGGTAGCTCAGTTGGTAGAGCACTGGACTGAAAATCCAGGTGTCGGCGGTTCAAGCCCGCCCCTGTCCACTTGACGTAAAACCCGCCTTATTAGGGACTTATAACAGCTCACGGCGGTCGGCAATGCGGCCTTTTGTTTCACTAAACTCCGGTAGACTACCGGGGCGAAGGTGAAAGAAAGGTGGCAATGCCTGATTCTCTTCGCATTCCCACGTACCGTCGCCATTAGGCTCCCAGGCTGGCGGTTGTCACTCTTCGCGGCAAGCGAATCTGTTCTTGACCACTGCGCGTCGGCTACGCGCATCCTGCTGAGACACGTAGGAAGTGGCCACACTGTCATTTTGGGACGGCCGGCCATCGGCACCGCTGCCGTCTTCTAGTGAACTGCGGTAATCCTAACGTTGACTTGACATTAGGCGAGCTAATGACAACAATTGAAAGACTGGCCCTGGTGGGAATGGGACCATGGGGTACGCTACCCGATGCCCGAACCGTCTAGGAACGGCCATTTGACCGAGAATACCATGCCAAGGCACCGCACCCCAACTCCTAGTGGACTGTACGACCCATCTTGGGAGCATGATGCGTGTGGGATCGGTGCGGTGGTCGATATGACGGGGCGGGCCGACCATGCGATTGTCGAGCACGGCAAGCAGGTGCTCTTGAACCTGATGCATCGCGGGGCGGCGGGAGCCGACGAATCGACCGGCGACGGGGCGGGGATGCTCATGCAGGTTCCGCACGACTTCTTCGCCGCCGAGGCCCAACGGCTCGGCTTCCGGCTGCCCGAGTTGGGTAGATACGGGGTGGCGATGGTCTTCCTGCCACGTTCGGAGCGGATACTGGTCGAGGCGCTTGGCGAAGCGGGGCTCGACTCGCTCGGCTGGCGCGACGTGCCCACCGACAACTCCTGCCTGGGCGACATCGCCCGATCGGCCGAACCGGTCATCCGCCAACTCTTCATCGGCGGGTGCGACCTGGCCGACGAGCAACTCGAGCGGAAGCTGTTCGTTGTCCGCAAGCGGGTCGAGCACCGTGTTCGGAACCAACTCGGCGACGTGGCGGCCGATTTCTACATCGCCAGCATGTCCGGCCGAACGATCGTTTACAAGGGGATGTTCCTGGCGCCGCAGTTGTCGGGCTACTACGCGGACCTTTCCGACGAGCGGGTGGCCTCGGCGTTGGTGATCGTTCATCAGCGTTACAGCACGAACACTTTCCCTAGCTGGAAGCTCGCCCAGCCGTTTCGGATGATCGCCCACAACGGCGAGATCAACACGCTTCGGGGTAACTCGCACTCGCTTCGGAGTTACGAGCAGACGATGGTCTGCCCGGAGTTGGGCGAGGACCTTTCCGAGCTATTCCCGATTCTGGAACCGGACGCTAGTGACTCGGCCTCGTTCGACAACGCGATGGAGCTATTGGTTCGAGCCGGCCGGTCGGCCCCGCATTGTCTTATGATGATGATGCCCGAGGCGTTCGGCGACCGTTACCACA
>Ga0255448_1025_pt1 | contig 11175 bp, 11 predicted proteins | sample ANMaggSSYBR02J12_FD_182657 | JGI IMG/M metagenome (GOLD analysis project Ga0255448, IMG submission 182657) | Sediment cell enrichment communities from methane seep in Santa Monica Basin, California, United Staets - ANME aggregate JGI... | ecosystem: Environmental > Aquatic > Marine > Cold seeps >...
GCCAGCAACTGTTTATCATTGCTGTTCCAGTAGCCTAATTTTCCAGTGCTGTCACCAGCAAGGAACCAGGGGCTATCCGGCACTGTTTGAATGGCGTAGAGTGGATGCAGGCCTTCATTTTCGATGACATTCGTCATTTGTCCGGTGGACAAATCCCATATACGGATGGTGCCATCGTCGGCAGCTGAGATGAGGGTCTGTCCGTCAGGTGAGAAACCGACACTTTGCACCTGATCGGTATGCCCGACGAGGGTATGCACTTCTTCCAGGGTGGTGGTATTCCACACTCGAATCATTTCATCCGCTGAAGCACTCGCTGCGAGTTGTCCATCCTGTGAGAAGGCTACCCCCCTTACATAAGAACTGTGACGACCCAATTCAGCGATTTGGGTGTAGGTTTCGAGAGACCATAACTGTACACGTCCATCTCTGCCCCCAGAGATCATTTTCTTGCCATCCCCTGAGATATTCAGGTGCCAGACGCTGCCAACGTGGCCTTTAAGTGCGGCAATTTCCTGCTGTGAGGCGAGATCAAAAAGGTGTATCAGGCTGTCACTGCCAGCCAGTGCGATCAGTTTCCCATTGGGTGTGATGGCAGAAGTGAAGATAGAACCCGGCAGATTGGGTTGAAAGGCATCAATTCGCTGTCCAGTGGTAATTTGCCAGCTTAGCAAGGCTCCATCTTCGGCACGACTGAGGAGTTGATCGCCGGCATCATTGAAGGTGAGTTCTTGAATAGCAGCTCGATGCCGGCTGAATTGATCAATCACTTCGCGCTGGTCATCATCCCAGATTAGAATTTCTCCATTTTGCAGACCGATCGCCAGTAAATTATCTTGTGAAGAGAAAGAAACACCAGTTACCGGCTTTTCCAGGTCGTAGATATGATGATGAATCCGCATTTCTTCCAGATCAAAAAGAACCACAGATTGAGCTGTGCCTCCCGCGGCAAGCAGGCTGTCATCACTGGAAAAGGCGATGCTTTGAATAGATCCTTCCTGATTATAAAATTTATTTATTTCATTACCGGTTTGCGGATCGAAGAACCAGACAACCCCCAATTGGTTTCCAGCAGCAAGGATGCTGTGATCCCCTGAAAAAGCCAGGCTTTCGACCTTGCCGTAATCATTCATGATAGTGCTCAACCATTGATGCGTTTTTGTATCCCAGATTTCAATTTCATCAGATTCTTTGACCAAAACCAGTAGCTGCCCATCCGGCGAGAGACACAGTTGTTTGAACCGTTGTGGTTCTACGGCGAGTTCAATGGGCATTTTAGAAGAAACAATTGGCTGAATGAATACCTTGTTCTTTGTGGTGCTCCAGGCGCTCACTTCTCCCTGCTTTGAGATGTCTGCCTGCAAGATAGCATTTGCGTTTACGGATTGGTGATTTGAAATTCCTGTATTCAGATCAAATTGATCGAAACCGCGTGAAGAGATGGCTCTGATCAGGTTTCCGGGCCGCCACGCGGCTGAAAGCAAGACTCCATCACCCATTTGCACAAAGGGGAGCAAATGGTCGGCATCCCAAATAGTAATTGGGGCGGCGGGTTCTGGCATTGGAGTGCCAAAACCAACAGGGAGTTCAGGGGTGGGGGTAGGTGTGATCGTGGGTGTGGCTGAGGCCTGGGGCGTCCAGGTCACTAGCGATGGGAGTGCTTGGTTTTCCGTGGGACTTTGCAATAATGCCAACGAACCGGAAAGGGTATTCTGTAAAAAAGGCCAGTAGAAGACGATGCCTGCAACGATTCCTGAGATAATCAGACCTATGAGAACCCAGCGCAGCCAGCGCCAGGGGGATTCCTTTCTTTCAGGCTCTACCTCGTCGGCATACTGGGCGTGTATATCGAAGGCGGCAGGAACGGGTTGATTCTCTTGTGCGATGGCTTCTTTGAAATGCGCCAATGCCTCCTGTATCATTTCGCTGTCGGGATTCAGAGAAGAAGCACGTTCGAGGATGATGACCTTTTCTTCATTGGAGTCAATTAAATCAACAACCCACAGCCAGGCTAATTCTTCTTTGGGATTTTCCTTTAAAAGCGCAATCAGCAATGCCTTCGCTTGTTGGCGCTGCCCAGACATGGCAAGTTGGATTGCTTCATTTAATCTACCAGAAGGCATGACTTCCTCCGTCTTTAATGAAAAGACACTGGAGTGTGAAGAGCGAGATATGATTCAAAATGCAAACCCCTTGATTAGCATATTGATTTTAGAAAAGTTATACATGAATTTTACACCACTTGGCAAAAAGGATGATGCCAGAATCATTGATATTGGTTCGAACGGACGAATTTCACCCTATTCTTCAGTATAATGAGAGAAATGAGAAATAAGTGAGGATACAAACATGAATAAACAAGCAGTAATTCACTGGCTGGAGGAGAACCAGAAACCCTTTACGGATCTCTCGGATGCGATTTGGGATCAACCAGAACTGGGCTACAAGGAGTTTTTTGCGTCCGAAGCACAGGCTGATTTTCTGGCAGAACGCGGTTTTCAGATTCAGAAAGATGTGGCTGGAATGAACACCGCTTTCATTGCAGAATGGGGCAGCGGCAAGCCAGTGATTGGATTTGCTGGTGAGTTTGACGCGTTGGGCGGTCTGTCTCAAAAAGCCCAGCCAGAAAAAGAGCCGGTGGAAGCGGGAGCACCTGGGCATGGATGCGGACATAATTTACTGGGGGTGGGCTGTATGGCTGCCGCGGTTGGTCTCAAAGAGTGGCTGGCAGCTAATGGAAAATCTGGGACTGTCCGATATTATGGTTGTCCGGCAGAGGAAGGCGGTGCAGGAAAAACTTTCATGCAGCGGGAAGGTTTATTCAATGACCTGGATGTGGCGTTTAATTATCATCCTTCCAGCATAACCTGCGCCTCGAAAGGCAGCAACGTGGGTGTAAATCATATTCGTTACCAGTTTCATGGGAAAACAGCTCATGCCGGGGGGGCTCCTTATGAGGGACGATCTGCCCTGGATGCCGTTGAGTTGATGAATGTGGGGGTCAATTATCTGCGGGAGCATGTGACAGGTGATGTGCGAATGCATTATGTGATTACGAATGGCGGGGTGGCGCCCAATATTGTGCCCGATGAAGCCGAGGTATGGTATTACTTACGCGCACATGAGCCAAAAAATCTCTCGGAAGTTACAGAGCGGGTGCGTAAAATTGCAAATGGCGCGGCTATGATGACTGAAACTCAGATGGAAGAGATTTTTGAATCAGCCACCTCAAGCACGCTGCCCAATTTCACATTGGCAGACCTGCAGTATGAACAAATGAAATTGATCGGACCTATTGTGTATACCGAGGAGGAGAAAGAATTTGCCCGTACGGTGAATGCGCAGTTGAACTTTGCTGCTGACAAAGCCCGGGGAATGATTCACAAATGGATTCTTTCGGATGAGATAAAAGAAGAGATGATTGAAAAATATCTTGATGAACCGATCATTGGTCAATACTTTCCTTCGTTGAACAAGGGCAGAATTGCGGGCGGCTCAACGGATGTCGGTGATCTCTCTCGTACGGTTCCCTGTTCAATGCTGGTGACAACCTGCTATGCTGTAGGCGCACCCGGGCATTCATGGGCGATTACTGCTTTTGGACGGACATCAATTGGACATAAAGGCATGATGTACGCGGCAAAGACAATGGCATTGGCAGCGATTGAATGTGTGGAGCACCCAGAAATTATTGAGAAGGCCCGGGTTGAGCTGCGCAAGGCACAACCGAATGGTTATCAGAATCCAATTCATGCAGGAATTGTTCCTCCCAGGTTTGATCCACCTGCTTAGAATATTCAGGGTTGTGATTGACGGGAGTTTCCCCTTACGTTATAATTGCGTACTGCGCTGCCAGTTCTTTACTGGAAGGTAGCGTTATGTTAAAAAATAATTGTTAAAAGAGGTACATAATACAATGCCAAAGCGAACGTATCAACCGCACAAACGACGTCGTGTCCGTGTCCATGGTTTCCGTGAACGAATGTCGACTGCCGATGGCCGCAAGGTGCTGAAGCGACGCCGACTGAAAGGCCGCCAACAATTGACCGTTAAGGCGAACAATTTTACCAAAAAAGTACGCTGGTAGTTTATCGTTATAAAAGCGCTTTGCTGTTGGTGTCTTGAGATCGCGAAACCTTTTTGAGGATAGCCCTTCTGAAGGAGGGTTATCCCCAAAAAGGAGCGGAAAGAAAACAGGTTCAACTGTGAAACGAGAGTTTCGACTCAGGAAAACGAAGGACATACAGCGGCTGCGAAGTGATGGAAAAGCATATTCTAATCGTTACATCGTATTGTTGGTAAAGGAGCAGCCCTCTGAAGGGTTGGCGTCTGGGGAAAGCCACAGTCGAGTAGGTGTAATTACTGGAAAACGAATCGGAAATGCGGTCACACGGAACAAGGTAAAACGACGCATTCAATATGCAATTGAGCAGCATTTTGCTGAACTGCCAGAGGATTGGGATTTTTTATTTCTGGCACGAAAGCCAATTGTAAAAGCAAAATATCAAGAAATCGAAATTGCTGTCCTGACCTTGTTACGGCGCGCTGGAATCCTGGATGGAAAGAATGTGCAGCCACGTTAATATTGGTGAACAAATTAAAGATCTCCCTGTAAACGCACCGGAACCTCGACTGCGTGATATTCCGTTTAATCTGTGGAATACTCCCCGGTATCTGCTCTTGGTTCCTATTCGGTTCTATCAAAAGTTCATATCCCCTTCATTATCATCCAACACTTGCCGGTTTTATCCTACTTGTTCTCATTATTCCTATCAGGCAATTTTAAAGCATGGCGCAATCAAAGGCGGATTGCTGGCAGTCTGGCGTGTGCTGCGCTGCAATCCATTCAATCCGGGTGGAATTGACCCGGTTCCATAAAAAGAGAGAAAGAAATCTATGAAAAATAAATTTATTACAATTCCTCTGCTGTTTATCATGATCGCAGTACTTCTTAGCGCATGTTCAACAAGCAGTCTGACCTCTGGCCAAAGCTGGCCAGGTTTGACAGCAGATTCTGAAGCTGGCGCTGTTTATCTCGCCAATGGCTCAGTAATCTATGCTGTTGATGCTGATAGCGGTTCCTTGATATGGAGTTATCCTGAAAAAGCAAATAACCGGCAGACATATTATGCAAAACCTGCCATTGCTGGAGACCAATTGGTTATTGCTGATCTTAAGGATAGTGTGATCGGTCTGGATATTGAGAGCGGCAATGAAAAATGGGTGTTTGATGGTGCAGATGATCGCTTCATCGGCGGTGCGGCTTTTGCGAATGACACTATTTTCGCACCTTCCGCTGATTACAATGTGTATGCCCTTGATCTGTACGGTAAAGAAAAATTCAGGATGGAAACTGAACAGTTCAATTGGTCTACTCCGGTTGTGGATGGCGATATTCTATATCTGACATCGATGGATCATTATTTGTACGCATTTGATATTACCAATGGTGATTTGATCTGGAAGACGGAAATGGGCGGCCCTATGAACGGCAGCCCTGCTTTGGCAGATGATGTTCTTTACGTGGGCAGCATCAACAAAGAAATACTAGCTGTTTCAGCCCAAAACGGCAAATTCATTTGGCGGACACCAGTAGATAGTTATGTCTGGGCTTCTCCTGTGGTTGTAGATGATATGGTGCTGGTTGGTGACGAGGCAGGAAAAGTATATTCTCTGGACATCGCAAACGGCAAGATGAATTGGACTGCCGAAGTAGGCAGCTCGATTACTGCTTCAGTGACTGTTCTCGGAGAGAAGATTGTTGTAGTCAGCCATGATCGTGTTGTGATCGCTTTCAATTTTGACGGGAGTAAAGAATGGACGCGAACTGTTCCGGATAGCGCTGGCACGTTAAGCAGCAATCCTGTCGTAATCAACGATTTGATGATTATTCCCTTGACGCAAGGTGCTGAAAGCATGCTGGCCGCCTATGACAGCAATGGAAATCAGACCTGGACGTTCATGCCCCAGAATTAAGGAGTTATCATATGTGGGAAACTATTATTATTCAACCATTTATTAACATTTTGCTGCTGATCTATGAATATCTGGGACAGAACTTTGGTATCGCGATTATTCTGTTCACTGTTTTGATTCGTCTTTTGACTTATCCTTTGACGGTAAAACAAATTAAAAGCTCACGTGCTCTTCAGGATATGAACCAGGATCCGGATTGGATTAAGGTTCAGGAAAAGTACAAGGGTAATAAGGAAAAAATGGCTGAAGAGCAGATGAAGTTCTATAAAGAAAAGGGCGTCAGTCCTTTTAGCTCCTGTCTGCCAACCTTACTTCAATTTCCTTTGATCCTGGGCTTGTATCAGAGTGTTATCCGCGCAATGGCTCAGACGCCAATGCAGATGTTTGATCTGACAAAGCTAGTCTACCCCAATTTTTTTAATGCATCTGAATTATTACCTTTGAACAATAAGTTCCTGTGGATGAATTTGGGGCAACCCGATTTGATCGAGGTGTCCTGGCTGCCATTTGCCCTGCCTATCATGGCGGTTATTGTAGCTGCAACCTCATATATCCAATCGAAGTTAATCACACCACCGACGAGTGGTACCGCCAGCGGCGGAGCACCGGACCAGGGTGCACAGATGGGCAATATGATGGCTATTTATATGCCTCTCTTCATGGGTTACCTTGCCTATACACTTGCATCTGGGTTAGCTCTTTACTTTGTGGTTTCAAACCTTGTTGGTATTGGACAGTATGCGCTTATGGGGAATGCACACTGGGAGAATGTCATGTTCTGGAAGAAGAAATCGCCGGAAAAGGATATTCAGAAGAGTGGATATAAGAAATAAAGACTGAGGAGGCATTTGTGATAGTTAAAAAAAACGTACTGGAAATTACAGCCGCTTCAGTTGAAGAAGCGCTGGATCAGGGATTGGTTGATTTTGGTTTGAGCCGTACACAGGTTCACGTAGAAATTATCGAACATCCTCGTTCTGGAATTTTTGGAATTGGTGGACGTGAAGCTCTTGTTCGAATCACCCGACTTGATAAAAATGGCGAACTAATGAGTGATCCCAAGCCGGTCGAAAAAGAGAAGGTCGTTGAAGAACTTCCGAAACAGAAGCGGGTTAAAAAGGAAGCGAGAAAGCCATCAAAAGAAAAACCATCCGTTCGTGGTGAGAAATCATCAAAATCTAAGAGTGGAAAACTGCAGGAAACAGATGATAAAAATGCTGTTGCAGAATTTTCTGTCAAGGTGGTACAGGAACTTTTAGAAAAAATGCGCATCACCGCAGAGGTGAAAGCTCGTTACATTGAGCCGATTGATTCGATGGATGAGGAATTGCTGTGGGTGGATATTGAAGGCAACGATTTGAGTATATTAATTGGTCGAAGATCAGAAACCCTCAATGCACTGCAATATATTACCTCGCTGATTGTCAACAAACAAATGGGACGCATGGTGCCTCTGATGGTAGATGTTCAGGGTTATCGTAATCGTCGTGAACAACAGATTCGTTCACTGGCATTACGTATGGCAGATCAATGTGTAAAATCCGGACGCCGCCAATCTTTAGAGCCGATGTCGGCAAATGAACGCCGTATGGTTCATCTGGCACTGCGCAATTACGAAGGTGTTCGGACCGAGAGTGTGGGTGAAAATCCGCGCCGAAAGGTTACGATTCTTCCAGTTTCGAAATAGAAGACATAACCATTCATTAAACGCTAAGCATCCGATCTCTGATGAGTGAACTCAGTATCAGAAATCGGATGCTTGTTTTTGTTTCCCCTTCTGAGTGGATGATACTTTCTTCAAACAAATATCGGACATAATGCTTTTGCACTATGCCCGATAGAGATATTGGGTGAAATTTGATGCCTTTATTTGTTTTCTCCGTCCTCATCTGTCTCATAATTTTCGAGATCTAGCGGTGGAAGTTTGTCGTCCATTTCCATGTCAGTCAAAAGAGATTGGGGAAGGGACTCTTCTTCGGCGGATTGCAGTGCTTCGGAGGTGACAGGCAATTCATACTCACTGCCTGCTTGAGACTTTTGGGATTGTGCCGCCGCGGCAGGTTTTGTCTGTTTCATATAGACTCGGGTCCCAAAACGGCTTATCACTGCGGCGCCTAACCCGGCACTTACAAAGAGTGCTGGCAGGAGCCAGCCGATGCAGGGGATAATGCTGGCGATAGCTGCGACAAGAGATAATGCCAGAGAACCAACACCGGCGTTGAGGGGATCGGTCCACCTGGTTTTAAAAACTTCTGCCAGACGACGCCCGAGCAATAGGCTTAGAGTAAACCAGCCGAACAGGATGACGAGAGCAAGACCAATCAACCCCAGGATTGAGACGGGAATCAGGATAATCGTGAAAAGCAAGAGCACCATCAAAATGGGGAAGGCTACCAGGGTTAACAAACCAATACCAAAACTTAATGCTGGATGTTGATAGAGAGTTTCAGAAGAACGTTCCATTGGTTTGAGCAGGAATAAACTGGCGATGACAGTTAGAACAGCCATACCCAGTACCTTTGCGGCATTCAACAGAAATTCTCCAATTTTCTCCAGCGCAATTCGCTGTGTGGAAAAGGTTTGTTGAATTGGGTTATATTCTTCTATTTGGTAATCATAGTCAAATTCTTCCCAGTTTGACCAGTCTTCCAAAAAGTCAAAGTTCACCATGATGCCTTCATTACTGACCAGATTGCCTTCTATTTCAGCACCTTTGTCAACATTGTAAACACCACCAAAACGAACCAGATCACCGCGAATTTCGGCATCCGATTTGATATTGACGACTCCGCCAAAACTGAGAATGTTCCCATTGATAGTACCACTGGCGTTGATGGTGCCTCCAGCAATCAGAATATCACCTTTTAGAACAGAGCCTGATTTGAGGGTGGCATTGCCGCCAATTATGACAAGATCACCGTGGAGGGTTTCGTCTTCGTCCAAAACATAATTTCCACCGAAAACAATCTGCCCCGGCTGATCACCATCCTCTGCCTGTACTGTGCCGTGGAAGGCAAAAACCAGGATCAGCATAGTGGCGAAGATTGTGATGAACTTCTGATAATTATTCATATGTCGGTTCTCCTTGAAGCGAGAATTGCCAGAGGGTTATTACCCAGAGGATCAATAATCCAAATATTGCGCTGCCCGCCACCATGAATCCCGGAATCATTAATTGGATAGGCGCGAATTTTGCAAAAGTGCTGGCGATGATTTTAAAATTTTCAAAGAAAATCATAATTTCTGCACCAAAGGTAAAGAGCTGGCTTAGAAGATTTTTAACGGAATTTATGCTGTAGAAATAAGTCAATGCTGCACTAAGAACCACCAAAAAAACTGAAGCCTAAAATCCAAAGGAATTTTCGAACCTGGCGTTTTTGTGCTGCTTCTTTACGGGCAGGCAGACTGGCCTGGAACCGGGCAGTGAAACCAGGTTTGGGAGTTGTTATGTGTGTGTTTTCGTTTAACATTGTGTGAATACGACCCCAGTTTGCGGCAAGTTTTGTGCAGCTTTCACATTCTTTGCAATGGTATTCAAAGGACTCCGTTTCCTCTTTAGAACGTGTTTCCGGGATCACAGCCCACTTTTCATACATTTGATGGTTCATAGCATTCCCTTTCGTAGCGTCTAGAATCATTTCCCACGATTTCAAGGTTATGTGCGAGTTGTTTTCGCGCCCGGAAAAGGCGGCTTTTAACTGCGCTGACAGAGAGTTGGAGGGACACGGCGATTTCTTTTTCACTCATTTCATACCAATATCGAAGAATAACAGCTGCCCGATCTGTGGGTTTCAATGTGGCGACAAGGGTTTCGATGCTTGTTGCGTTTTCGCCCTGGGCAATGACCTTCTCAGGAGTGGGCACATTGCTTTGAAAGGTTTCTTCAAACGGTTGATCGATGGAGACCAGTGTTAATTTTCTTTTTCGATACTGGTCAATGCAGTAATGTGATGCAATGGACAACAACCAGGTTTGGAAAGACCTTTCACGGTCATAGCGGTGAAGTGCTTTGTAAGCTTTCCAGAATACTTCCTGTGCAGCATCTTCTGCCTCCTGCCGGTTACCCAGCATGCGGTAGCAGAGATTATAAACACCAGCCTGATAATGTTCTACCAGGCGGCAAAATGCGTCATCGTTTCCTTGAATGGCTTCGTTGAGCCGCAACTGCAATTCAGCTTCCACACAAACTCCTGAGTTTTTTGTTCTATTACTATATACGGTTGGTTATTACAGAAGTTGCAAAAGGTGTGCAATAGTTTTTATTCGTTTCGTTTCAGTTCTCTTCCCGTAACTTCCATAAAAGTTGCAAAGCACATCTTTATTGATATTATGCCATATTTGCGGGAGAGAAAGAATGGGTTGGCAAAGAAAACCTCTCTCATCATGACGAGAGGTTTTGGAATCCTTGATTATTAAAACAGGAAGAGGTATAGAATTAAAAGAAGGGTAACACAATTTTGCCGCTTAGAATAAGGCAGAAGGCACCCAGGATGACGACCATAAAGAATATCATTACAGACATCATGAAGCGTTGAGGTGCGGTCATTCCTAGAATTCTTTTTTCTTCGCTTTCATCTTCTAATTCTTCTTCTTCGACATCGCCTTCATAAATTCCAAAACGATCAAATTGATCAGATGTACTTGTTTCCTGAAGCGCTTCATCAATCTCGCTGTCATCGGTGTAATCAAAAACATTACCACTGTCGAAAGTATCGCTGGTATTCGTTTCATCAGATGATGGAACATTCTCATCATTCAGTTCGTTACGTAAATCCTCAAACATCCCTACCTCCGGGTTCTATTGTCAATAACAGAGGAGCAAGTTTCATGCCGGACGAATTGTTATCTCTCCTGCACTGCAAATGATTGTTTTATTTTCTTTTGTCTTTATGATCAGGCTGCCTTCAGTCGTGATGCCGCTACAAATACCACACGACGTTTTTTTTCCAACCTCATTAAATATATTAACCGATTCTCCAATAAATGCCAAATCATTTTGATAACGCTTATGAAAGGTTTCCTTCTCCAATGATGGCAGCCAATGAAAGAATGAATGCAAAACCTCTTCGATTAATATAATATGTGATGGTTTGATCCCTGTCATTTGTTCTATGCTGCTGGCAGGATAACGGAGATCAGCAGTTGGCGGGACGGCATTTTTGCCAAGATTAATGCCGATTCCAATGACAGCACCTTTTA
>Ga0255448_1026_pt1 | contig 10884 bp, 9 predicted proteins | sample ANMaggSSYBR02J12_FD_182657 | JGI IMG/M metagenome (GOLD analysis project Ga0255448, IMG submission 182657) | Sediment cell enrichment communities from methane seep in Santa Monica Basin, California, United Staets - ANME aggregate JGI... | ecosystem: Environmental > Aquatic > Marine > Cold seeps >...
TGTTCGGCTCAGTAAAGAAGAGTTGGCTCGCCATCTCGAAGGAATGGTCTGGCATCCTTTGATCACCGGAGCAGAAGTCGAAGAATATCTTAAAAAATGCGAGCAAGCGGGGTTATATGGTGTGAGCGTTGATCCGCGCTGGGTTCCATTAGCATCAAAAGTGCTGGCTTCTGGCAAAACAAAGGTGATCGCTCGTGTGGATTATCCCTTTGGCATCACACCCACAGCAATGAAAGTTGAAGAGCTTGCATGGGTGGCTAAAAATGGTCCAAAGAACATGGATATCCAGGTTCCGTTTAACACAGCTGCTTTAAAATCCGGGCAGTATGATTATGTTCGGGCTGAGCTGGACGCACTTGTTGAAGCCGCAGACGGTCGGGCTGTCAGTGTCATTTTACAAACACCAGTATTAAGTGATGCCGAGACTGCAGCCGCAGCCATGCTGTGTGTTGCATGCGGAGTGTCTTGTGTAGAACCCGTTCACGGTTTCGGAAAGTTTACTCCCGATGGATCAGTGATCCATCCCGAAAAACTGAACCCGCAGGACATCAAACAGCTGAAAGGCATTGTCGGCGACAAAATGTGTGTCAAAGTTACTGGAGGTGTTCCACGGTTAATTCAGGCTTTGGTAATGATTAACGATGGGGCGGAACGAATTACCCTTCCAAATGCCGTAGAGCTTTTGGATGAATATGAACCATTGGTAAAGCGTGTAGAAAAATATTCTAAATAATTAATTTAATTAAAAAGGAGATTTATAATGTTTGATCTTGAAATGCTTATTCTTTCATTTGCTGGAGGGATGTTCGGCGCCGCAATCGGTGGCCTGCCATCCTTTGTTCTCTGTGGTCTTACCGCAGTTATCGGTCTTGCCGTTGTCTGGGCTACAGGCGAAGGCACATTTGTTGGTTCAATTGCCTGGGGACCTCTATTGGGACCAAACGTCGCTTTTGCAGGTGGCGTTGCTGCGGCTGCATATGCTGGTAAAAAGGGCATACTCAAAGGCGGCGGAAGGGATATTGTGAGTTCATTAATGGGATTAAACTCCCCTGATGTCTTACTCGTTGGCGGCGTTTTTGGTGCATTGGGTTATGCCATTACAACGGCTTTAGGTATGCTCGGGACCATAGGTGGTTTCCCCTGGACGGACCTTGTCGCTTTTTCAATCATCATAAATGCAGTCATCGTCCGCCTAGTGTTTGGCTCCACAGGTGTGTTTGGCAAAGTACGTGAAGGCGCAAATCGCTGGTTAGCTTCCCCTGAGGATGGTGCCTGCTGGCTTCCATGGCAGACTAAACCCGCTCAAATCATTCTGATTTCGATTGCGTGGGGATTACCAATTGCTTTCTTAATTCGCACGATGCCTGAACTGTTTACTTTAGGGTTTGGGCTCGCTGCCGTTGCTTTGATCTTCCTAGGCACAGGTTCTCAATTCCCAGTATTCCATCATATAGGAATTATTGCTGGAATGGCCACCTTAGTCACTGGAAATATATGGTGGGGGCTCGCCTTTGGGATGCTCTCTGGCTTCTTGGGAGAGGCTTACGCAGTTATCTTCCTGTATCATGGTGACACCCATATTGACCCGCCAGCAGCAGCTGTATGCACATCCTGGACTCTAGTGGCACTATTTGCTACTAGTTCGTTAGCGACACTAACAGGTGTGATACCTGTAGCCGCTGCGGTTGGTGTTGCTGTAGTAGGGTACTTCCTTTTCACTGCCTTACAAGGTAAAAAAGCATAATAGAAAACGACAGTAAAAACACCTCTATTTTCTTACTACTCTCTTAGTTTGAGTAAAAGTAGAGCATTGATTCGCTTCGCCCGGTATAAATGGCGAAGCGAATCCCTTTAATTAGAAAACTTTGTTATAGCAATGGTTCTTTATTGAAAGAAAAATGGCCTTTTCTTTTGAAGTATTGGTGCAATTCAGCGTGATTGCGAAATCAGGGTGGAGATAATGGAATATGGGGTGAATAGGCATATCTTAACCGTATATTACTTGATGAAGTGAGAATACCCCTGCGAAGAAAATTGGCTTTGGAGTATGACGCTGATGGAGTGTGCGATGAAGAAAATTCGGATTGATACTGCGGATGACAAATAATAAAGCATTTGTGTATGGTGAAATTGCCATAGACAATATCATCAATGCCCCGCATGCGGTGGACCGGGAAATAGACACCTTTGTAATCGAAGATCATTATATGATCGGAGGTTTGGCTTCCAACGTGGCCGTATTACTTTCTTTGTGGCAGACACCTGTGGCTTTATCAGGGTATGCTTTGGGTTAGGACCCATACGGTCGATTGATGATACAGATGCTAAGCAAATATCCCATGTTAGACCTCAGCCACGCGACGATTAAAAAAAGAGCCAATTCGGCTTTTTGCCGCATAATTGTTCCGCCGAATGGCGAAGAATTTTGGGCTCACCCGCTGGCTATTGAAGGTAAATTAGTTGTTGATACAATCGGCGCCGGCGATTCTTTGAAAGCAGGGGTGACTTATGGTTTGGTGCAGGGATGGCTGTTAGAAAGAGCCGTGGTTTTTGGAGTTGCGGTGAGCGGTTTAATCATCCAGGCTGTGGGGGAAGTCTCACGAGAGCCGAAAGTGGAAGAGGTGCTTCCGCTGATTGATCTGGTACGAATAACAAAAGATCGATAAGGAAAAAATCGCATTTTCCTTAAGGTGATGGACTGGGAAGGCACCTTATAAGTTTGCTTTCTTACGCAGGCGCGCGTGGACCTTTTCGCCGGCAAGCAAAGATGTTGGGTTGGAAAAGCATAACCCAACCTACAGGGTTCAGAATGGAGAGATGTTGGGTTGAAAGAGCATAACCCAACCTACAGGGTTCAGGATGGAAAGATGCTGGGTTGGAAAAGCATAACCCAATCTACAGAGTTCAGGATGGCGGGAGATGGTGCGTTATGTAGGCACCTTATAAGTTTGCTTTCTTGCGCAGGCGCGCCTGGACCTTTTCGCCCGTCAATTCTCGCAGTGCATCCCGCGCGATCCAGTGGGCGGTGGTGTCGTTTATCGCGAGGATCTTTTCTGACAGGGCGATGGCGGCTTTGTTTAACGGCAGGCTGCGTTTACCGATGCCGCGGACTGCCCAATTGACGGCTTTCTTGACGAAGTTGCGCGGATCGGTTGCGCCGGCGGTGATAAATGGAAAGGTGCCTATGAACGCCTCATCGGGCGTGCTCTTATCGTGTACTGCCAGACAGGCGATCATGACGTAGCCCGCGCGGCGGACAAACTCACTTTCGTCCGCCGCCCATTCGCTAATCTTTTCCCAGGCGAAGGGTGTTTTATCGAACAGGTTGCTGCAGGCCTGGTCGCAGATGTCCCATGAGTTTAAATCACGCACCCATGAATTCATCTGGGCGCTGGTCACTTGAGCAGGATCATCGATCATCGTAGCCAGGATGCGCGCTTCTGGGATGGCAGTGCCCCATAAAGCCAAAGCCAATGCGTGGTCTTTAGCGGTTTCTTTGGCGATCACTCTTAGGTGGGGGATGGAGATGCCGAGCCGCCCGCCGCTGGTCTCGATGCCGAAACGGGCCATGCCGGGGAGGGATTTTGTGTTTGCGAGGGCGTGCAGCTGGTTGAGAATGTGATCGAGTTTATCCATAAGCGGCTGTGTTCTTTTACGTAAAAATATTCTGATTGCTAATTTGATTTTAAGTTAGTGGATCAAGCTGGGCAGGCGTTGATTGTGCCCGCTGCACCAACTGCCTGAATAAAAAAACCTGTATCCTGGGCGATGGCTGCAAATGTAATAATGCTATTTTCTGGAATCGGATTATTTACCCGGGGGGTAGAACGCTCTCTTTCTTGCTTCGAATGAAATTTTACTTCCGGGGCCATCTCCTCTGGCAACAGACACAGAAACTTTACCGCTGGTGATATTAACTATTTCAGCCACATCATTATGATTAAAGCCAGGACAGAGCAAGATGCAGTCAATATTCATGTTGTCTGCGAAATCCCTGGAGATTTCCAACGCTTCAGCCTGGTTTTTCACAACCACCGTATGAAGATGATATGAGCCTGTATCAATTGAACTCCTGTGCTTTTCTTTGTCAGCGTCACGAGCATGAGCGATAAAGAGAACTTTAAACGGCATTTTAATCTCCTTAACTTGACTGTTTCTTTGATCGGTCAGCAAACCCTGTCAAAGAAATTGATTTATTAATAGTATAGATGTTTTTTTGCCAGGTACGTAGGATTTTCGAGCGGATCGGATTTGATCCATTTCACTCTACATAGGGAAGTGGTGTGGATGCAATACTATCGATCCCGCTACCAGATTCCCGGCAGGAGCCGATAGCGTACCTCTTGCATGTACTCTTTATATCCGGGGAGCTCCTCTTGAAGCGTGCTGTCTTCCAGCGCGGTGCGGATGATGAACCCTGTGATCGCCAAGATGGTTGGGATCCACGTCCAGATTGAGCTGAAGAAAATTGGGGTGGAAAGCCAGCACACGATCACTCCGGTATAACCTGGATGGCGCATGAACTGGTACGGCCCGCTGCGAACAACTGTATGCCCGCGGTCAGTCTGGATGCGGACATGCGAAGAAAAGAAACGGTTAGCAAAAGTGGCCCAGGTGGAGAACATGCTGGCAACAAAATTAACCAACAGCGCAGTGATCTGTATGCCGTCCGGAAGGTTTGGCGACCATCCAAAGCGCGCGTCCAGCCCCGCAACGACCCACGTGACCAGCGGAATGTATAAAGAGATGATCGGCACAAAAACCTTGTCCCAGGGCTTAACGTTGTTTTCCTGTCCGGCCGCCATACGCTCAATGATCAAATCGGGATCATTTCTCAGCAAAACCACACGGCTGATGATGAGGACGACGAGCGTCAATCCTGCATACGCCCAGCCCTCCCACCAGTCAAGGCGTCCTGCTGACAGGAACAGCACAGCCAGCATGAGGATAATGATGATTATGAAGCGCATGACCGCGATCCGGTTGATCTCGGACCTGTCCATGTCCTTATAATTGCGTTTTTTCTTGTCAGTTATTTTTGTCTCCAGTTATAAATAGAAAAATTTCAATTTCGTGTTATCTTAGGTTATCAGATTATAAATATTTTTGCCGAATTGGGAAATGATGGGTGTGGATCAGGATGGGGTAAGTGGAGAACAAAAGGCGGCGATCGACGGCCTGACGCAGAGAATCACTTTCTAAAAAGGATCAACCCCAACCAAATATATTTTGTTATTCTTGGTTAATCTGTATAATAATTAATAAAATAACCAATAAAGGAAGTGAGGTGCAATGGAGACTCAAAAGAGAAGAATTATTATCTGGCTTATGGTTTTACTGCTGGTTGTATTGGCGTGTGATATAAGTTTTAGCGGGTTGGGCGGGCCTGATGAAACCGAACAGACCCTGCAGGCGATCCAGATGCAGCAGACCGTGGTAAGCATTGAGCAGACAGCTGAATCTGGCCAGAAAGTGGTGGAAGCAGAAGCCACCGCTACGATCGAGGTTAAGCATACAACAATACCGGGTAAACCGGGGTGGGTATCGCAGTGGTGGCTGGATACCAGCTCCAAGGGTACGGCTGGGCAGAAGCGTGCCTATGGCGGTGATTATCTCAACCAGAATCTATTGGAAAGGCCTTTTACCGCCGGGGAGATGGTTTACCGCCCGGATGTAGATCTGGGACGTGTGGAGCTCAGCCAGGACACGACTTTCTACTACTTCATGCTGCACCTGAGCGGATTGAGCCCCGAGACCAATCGGCTTTCGGCGTATTACGGGGTTGAGTTAGACATCAGCAAAGATGGGCGCGGTGACCTGCTGTTATGGGCATTGGGAGACGGCAGCACCGAATGGAGTATTGCGGACGTGTTTGTTTACAAGGATGGCAATGATGATGTGGGCGGTTCGCGCCCGCTGCTGGCAGACGCGCCTAATTACAGCGGCGACAGTTATGAAACGTTCCTTTTCTCACCGGACCATCTGAGTGACCCGGATGTGGCCTGGAAGCGGGTGGATCCTGCAGATTCCAGTGTGATGCAGTTGGCGATTAAGAAATCTGCACTGGGTAACGCTGCTGCTTTCATGTGGAACGCGTGGGCGGACGACGGCGTAAAAGACCCAACCATGTTTGATTACAACGATTTCTACACACTCAAGGAAGCTGGTTCCCCCATTGGCGGGACCTCCGATTATCCACTCAAGGATTTGTACCTGGTGGACAACACCTGCCGCATGGCCTTTGGTTATACACCCACGGGCAACGAGACCGGTTTGTGCAAGACTGCTGAGCCTGAGCCCGCAGCTACGCCAGAACCAGATGAACCTGAACCAGATGAGCCTGAACCAATCTGCGATTGTGATTCCTATGATAATTACAGCTTTATCATGGACGAAGCCTGCTGTGTCTATTGCGGGTATAAATGGGGCGGGACAGCTGAATTCGCCTGCTATCAATAATCCGGGACGCGGTTAATGAATGATTGGACGGCCTTAGCGGGTGATCATTAAATTAGATTAATTATCAATTTGGGTTTGTGTCAAGACTGTTGGTGATATGGAAAGATGTTGGGTTGGAAAAGCATAACCCAACCTACAGGGTTCAGGGGCGTGGTAATCAGAAATGATTACCACGCTGTGTATCTCGTTGTGACCTCATGAGGAGATCTGCGGCCAGGCGGGTTTTGTTCGCTTTTATTATCTTGATGGTAAGAAAACATAGCTATAAGAGAAGAAGATTGCCACGCCGCACTTCTGCTCCTCGAAGTGACATAATTACAGTAGAAGAAGATTGCCCACGTCACACTTTGTGTTCCTCGCAATGACATAATTACAGTAGAAGAGGATTGCCACGCCGCACTTCTGCTCCTCGAAGTGACAGATAACAAACCCATCGTTGGCGTGGTGTGCTTACTCAAGCTGGAAGGTTCTGGTGCGTTAGGAACGCACCCTACGACTTGATGGTAAGAAAACATAGCTATAAGAGAAGAAGATTGCCACGTCACACTTTGTGTTCCTCGCAATGACATAATTACAGTAGAAGAGGATTGCCACGTCGCACTTTGTGTTCCTCGCAATGACAAAATTACAGTAGAAGAAGATTGCCACGTTGCACTTTGTGTTCCTCATAATGACAAAATGGATCGAGAGATTGCTACACTTCGCTTCGCGAGGTTCGCCTCTCCTTGTCTCGTATGCACCTTGATGGCGCTATGAGCCGTGGATCCTCGTAAAAAAGACCTTGTAACTATTCACAGGATAGTTACAAGCCTCACTGGAGGATCCTCGGATGACAAATGGAGGATGGTAATGACGCGCAGTGTTTTGTGTTTTTGCAATATCCAGGGGAATAAAAATCGGCCGGCCTTATTCGGCGGGAGAAGAAAGATGTTTTTTACCGAAAAAGAAATAGGTCAAGAGGAAAGCAATTACCATTGACACCCCGGAAATTATTCCTAATGCGGGATATGATCCGCGTGCGATCAAATGCCCTCCACCTAACGCGGCCGCTATAAAACCGATCTGGAAAGTGATCTCAAGCCAGGCCGATGTGGCCGTGCGCGATCTTTTGGTTGCGACAGAAGACGCGAATGACAGCCATAAAGACGTACCTGCCCCGATTAATGAACGGAAAATAATGTAAGCAGACGCACCGATAAGGGCATTTGTGGTAATGATCGTGAATACGGCAAATAGAGATGACAAAATACGGGTTATAAGAATAATTTTTAATCCATTGTATTTTTTCGCGAGTGAAGGTCCCGCCAGGAGAAGGATCACGATTGGAATGATCAATACTGCGGACATGGTTCCGTAGGCCTGAAGAGTGGATTTGTAATAATAGACGAAGATAATATTCATGTAGAACAGTAAGAATCCAAATCCGGTACCGAGAAAGAATTCAATCCCGGCAAACCTTACGGTGTTTTTGTCAATTCCCTTCAAATAAGGGGAAAGACTGATCTTTCTTGTGTCAGCAGGTTTATCCTTTTTAAGGAAAAACAAAGGGATTGTTCCCAAAATGATCAGCAAACTTGCCCAAACCATGATCGTCCGGTAGGTTGAGGTTTCGTTTATAAATAAAGAAGCTAACAGGACGGGAAGAAAACCTCCGATGAGATTGCCAAACGCGGTTGATGAATAGATGGTGATGCTGGAAAATGAATACTCTTTATCCTTCTGCTTACCAGCGTATTGGCTGATAAAAGGCATTTGAATAATGAAATATCCCGTTCGAACGATACCAAGAATAAAAGAACCGAGTAAGATCAGGGTCTGGTTGGGGGAGAACACACGGAGAAGATAGGAGAAGCCGACCACGAGGTTTACCAGGATCAATGATCTTTTGCTGCCTATCTTTTCAGCCAAGAATCCGATCGGTATTGCTGCTAATACCTGCGCGAAAGGCGTCAGGCTTAGGATGACCCCCAAAAAATCAGGGGACATATTCATGGAGAGGATGTATAAATTGAAATCAGCCTCGATCACGCCAAAACCAATATTGATCAACAGCACGGTCAGTAAATATAATTTGATGTTCCTGTTAATACCCTCATCTGTTTGAAATAGTGAACGAAACTTACGTATCATTTAACCTCTTATGGCCTTTTCTTTCTTTTCTATAATTGCTTGATCTTGCTGTTTCACACAGGCATTCATGCGACCCAGGGTGAACGGTGTTCTCTGATGAAAACAGTCACTAAACGTAAAATTATACCCAACTCTGGAGGTGTAAAGATCTTTGATGGGGAACTTTATAATTGAAGGCCGGGCAGCACCCTAACACCATCCCTCTGCCTTACAAAAGGAGAGGGGGGTGGATGTGATATTGGAATTGGCAAACACAGGAGAAGAAGATTGCCGCACCTCGCATTTCTGCTCCTCGAAGTGACAGATAACAAAACCATCGTTGGCGTGGTGTGCTTACTCAAGCTGGAAGGTTCTTGTGCGTTAGGAACGCACCCTACGACTTGATGGTAAGAAAATGGTACTCTAAGAGAAGAAGATTGCCACGTCACACTTTGTGTTCCTCGCAATGACATAATTACAGTAGAAGAAGATTGCCACGTCACACTTTGTGTTCCTCGCAATGACAAAATGGATTGAGAGATTGCTACACCTCGCTTCGCGAAGTTCGCCTATCCTCGTCTCGTATGCACCTTGATGGCGCTGCGAGCCGTGGATCCTCCCCACCTCATCACGGAGGATACTCGGATTACAAATGGGGGCGGTGGACGCGTTTCTTTACAGATGAAGCGTTGTTATCCTGTGTGGAATTTAGTATATTCCCGGGATCAGTTTGTATTTGACGCGGGTCTGATAGTCCGTATATCCGTCCATGCCCTTGACCAGCATTTCTTCCTCAAAGTGTATGCGGAGTGCAAGGGATAAGACCCCTATGGCCGCGGGAAGTACCCCCCACCACGATCCCAAGGCGATTGGCAAAGCAAGGATCATTAAGCTGGCGCCTGAGTATAAGGGGTGGCGCACATAGCTGTACAGACCTGTGTCAATGATCGTTTGTCCCTCTTTGATGTCCAGAAGTTTCGAGGCGAACGCGTTTTGCATCATGGCGATGTCCATGATGACCATACCTGCATTTGACACAACGAGCCCGACCATCTCAACCATGAAAGGGGTCGAGGACCACCCGTAACGGTGATCAAACGCGGGAAGAATCAAGGCACCGATAAAACCCACACTCAATATGGGCATGATAAATTTATCCGACCCCGCGGATGTTTTTGTTAATGAGGTCAAGCCCTCTTTTTTAACTTTCATGCGGTTGCGTATGACGCGCGGATTCTTTTTATTGATAATGAAGTAGCTGACACCGATGTTAATGGCGAAGATGATAATGTAAAGCCAGGCCTCAAGCCAGCCCCAATCTTTTGCGGCCGGGAAAAGTATCACGGAAAAAAGCGCGCCCGCATAGAAAGGGATTATCAGAATGACCCAAAATGGGATAGGTTTATCCATCTTGTCAATAGAATTTTTCACATTTTCTTTAACCATGATTGTCCTCGGATGATTTCTCCCTTAATTATACAGAAATAATTTTGTTGATACCGAAATGGGCAAGGTTGTGGGTGGCGCTTGGATTGGCGATGCAGAGTGGGTGAATTTAGTCGTGATTGCTTGTTGTATTTTGAGATTAGAAAACTAAGCAAACAAATTAGATCTCAGTATGAAGATGGAGTTGTTCAACAGCTTAACTAATGATATTTTTAAATTCGTGTTTTAAATTATTTTTTATATTATTAATGTTTTGAGATGTGATAGGAATTCCAAGAAGGATAATAGCTATACTAGCAGAGTTAATTTTATTATTATATTGAATTTTATAAGAATAAAATTTGTTTGATGGGTAACATAGAAAGCCAATTTTGTGATCAGATTTTTCAAAAGCGCAATAGGCGGAAATTTGGTGTATATCAGATCTGTGTTCCTCTACCAAGAAATCACTTCTGGAGGATAAGTTATAGAAATGTGACTTATATTTCGCGTCAATAAAAACAGAGAGATTCTCTTTGTAAATATACATATCTGGTTCAAAATAATTAAGAACCCATCGAGGAGTTCTATATGATTGTTTTTCAAGACGCAGGTTGTTTTTATGATGGAAACCAAAACGTGCACATAAATCATGAAATAAGTGTTGAACATACTTTTCAAAAATAAGTGAGAAGTCAATTTTCCAAGCTTTATTTGCTTGAATTTCATAATTAATTATTTTATTACCTTGAAGTTTGAGATCTTTAATAATTACCGGGTCTGAGTTTCTAAATATCAGCTTGTTTGTTGTTAGTGGAAAAATGTCAGAAAAGTATCTGTCTATATAAGAGGTTTTTTTTCGAACCTTGCTCTTTAATGAAAGCGGGGTTG
>Ga0255448_1027_pt1 | contig 10578 bp, 9 predicted proteins | sample ANMaggSSYBR02J12_FD_182657 | JGI IMG/M metagenome (GOLD analysis project Ga0255448, IMG submission 182657) | Sediment cell enrichment communities from methane seep in Santa Monica Basin, California, United Staets - ANME aggregate JGI... | ecosystem: Environmental > Aquatic > Marine > Cold seeps >...
GGTCGTAGACGACGCCGACCAGGAAGAACATACCGGCCGAGCTCAGCCCGTGCGCGATCATCTGGAACATGGCCCCGTTCATCCCCAGTTTCCAGTAATCGAGGCTACCGGCCGACGCCGACCAGACGCCCATCCCCAGCACCACGTAGCCCATGTGGCTGACGGAACTGTAGGCGACCAGCCGCTTGAAGTCGTTCTGTGCCATGGCGGCCAGTGCACCGTAGACCATGCTCACCGCGCCGATGCCCGTCACCAGCCAGGCCAGTTCGTAACCGGCGGCCGGGCAGACGGGGTAGCAGAGGCGGATGATGCCGTAGCCGCCCATCTTCAGCAACACGCCGGCCAGGATCATCGAGATTGGCGTGGGTGCCTCGACGTGGGCGTCGGGCAGCCAGGTATGTAGCGGCACGGCCGGCACCTTGACCAGAAAGCCCACCAGTAGCAGCAGGAACGCCCACCACTGGACCGACTTACCCCAGAGCAGTTCGCGGTCGAATGGCGAGTCGGTCAATTGCCCCAGTTTGGCCAGGGCTTGCATGTTAAAGGTGTGGATCGGCTTATCGGCCGGGCCGGCGTAGTATTCGGTCATCACCGAGGCGTGAACCCGGCAGGCGTCGAGTTGCCGCTCGTCGAGCTTCCGCAGGTCGCTGTTGAAGTAGAGCATCAACAGTGCAACCAGCATCAGCACGCTGCCGGCCAGGGTGAAGAGGAAGAACTTGATGGCGGCATACTCGCGTCGCGGCCCACCCCAAACGCCGATCAGGAAGTACATCGGCAGCAGCATCACTTCCCAGAATACGTAGAAGAGGAAGAAGTCGAGCGCCATGAACACGCCCAACATACCGGCCTCCAATAGCAGGAACAGTACGCAGTATGCCTTAACGTGCCGGTCGATCCGCCAGCTCGCCCACATGGCCAACATGCACAGGAAAGACGTGAGTAGAATCAGCGGGAAGCTGATGCCGTCGATCCCCAGCGCGTAGTAGATATCGAACGAGGGTATCCAGCTTAGGCTGAAGGCGTCCTGCATTTCGGCCACGCCCGGGGCGAAGCGAGTCGAATCCGATTGCTCGCCGGCCGGCACGGCCAGCACGACCGTCAACAGGAACACGGCCACCGTGGTAAACAGCGCGAACAGTTTGACCAGCTCCTCGTGCCGCTTGGGTAGGAAGCAGATGGCCAGCGCCGAGGCGACGGGCAGGAAGATTATCAGGCTCAGCACCATTACGGCGTGCGATAGGAAATTCACGAACATGATATGGTTAATGACCGCGGGTTGTTGTGCGGGTTGTTGTGTGTGACTTGTTTAGCACCGGCGGCCACGCCGGCGGCGAGCCGATTCTGTGCCCCACTCCGGCCACCGCGTGGTCGCGGCGGCCAAACATTTATCCTCCCACTGCGTAATTCCAGTACCAGCTTACGAGGATGAATAGCGTTACGGTGGCCACGGCCAGGAACATCACGTACTGGCGGAGTTTGCCCGTCTGTACGCGCCGAAGCAACAAGCCCACGTTGTACATCGTCCGGGCCGCACCATCGACCAGCCCGTCGACGAACACCCGATCGATCCAATCGTCCAATCTCGCCACGGCTCGGGTCGATCTGGCAAGGCCGTCGACCAGCCAATCGATACCCTGGCTGTCGAACCGTGCGACCCAACCGCAAACGCACAGTACGGGCCGCACCAGCAGCCGGTCGTACAGTTCGTCGAACCACCACTTGTGTTGCAGAAAACAGTGTATGGGCGCGAAGGTCTTTCGGGCGTCTTCCGGGTCGAGGGTGCCGAAGCAGTAAAGCAACGTCGCCAGTACGAAACCCGACAAGCCGGCCAGAAAAGCGATCATCGAGACCGGCACGTGCACTGCGTCCGCATAGTGCAACTTTTCCGGCTCGGCCGGCATGGAGACGTCGGGCATCAGTTGCCCGGCCGCGGTGCCGGCCTCGGTACCCAACGGGCGAGCCTGCTCGACCAGCGACGAGAGGCTGAAGTGGCTGATCGGCTCGGGCCAGCCGGCGATAACCGCCAGAGTGGCCAGGACGACCAGCGGCAGCACCATAACGCGAGGCGACTCGTGCGCGTGGCCGTGGATCTCCTCGCGCCGCGGCTTGCCCAGGAAGGTCATATACCATAGGCGGAACATGTAGAAGGCCGTGATCGCCGCTCCCAGCGCGGCCGCGTAGAATAGCCAACCGTGCATCGGGTGTAGGTTCTTGAAGGCGAACGCCTGGGCCAGGATCGAGTCCTTCGAGTAGTAGCCGCTTAAGCCTATTAGCAGCGGGATGCCCGCCCCCGATATAGCCAGGCAGCCGGCCAGCATGGTGTAGGCCGTCCAGGGCATCTTCTTCAGCAGTCCACCCATCTCTGGCATTTCGTTGGTACCGGTGGCGTGAATCACCGAGCCCGAGCATAGAAACAGTAGCGACTTGAAGAAGGCGTGCGTCAGCAGGTGGAACAGTCCGGCCACCCAGCCACCCAGTCCCAAGCCCAGCATCATGTAACCCAACTGGCTGATGGTCGAGTAGGCCAGCACCCGTTTGATGTCGGTTGCCACGATGGCGATCGTGGCCGCCATGAACAGCGTAATGCAGCCGACGCATGCGATGACCAGCAACACCTCGGGCGTGAAGACCGGGTAGAATCGGCCAACCAGGTAGACGCCGGCGGCGACCATCGTGGCGGCGTGTATCAGCGCGCTGACGGGCGTGGGGCCCTCCATGGCGTCGGGCAGCCAGACGTGCAGCGGAAACTGCGCGCTCTTGCCCACGCAGCCGCAGAATATCCCCAAGCCGCCAACAACCAACAGCCAGTAGCCGTAACCTTGCTTGCGCCACTCGGGCAGCCGGGCCCTAATCTGGTCACCGGCCGCGTGGAGGTTGTCGGCCGTGTTCAGGATCTGGTCGATCTCGGTCCGGGCGGATTGAACGACCATTCGGTCGGGTACGGTCAGGGCGTGCTGCTTGTCGGCCGGCCGCACCTGGCTGAAGATGCCCGGGCGGCTCACGTGCCCCAGATCGTCCTTCAAGTCGCCAAACGAAAAGGTACCCAGTGCCGACCAGATGGCCATCATGCCGATCAACATTCCGAAGTCGCCCACCCGATTGACGATGAACGCTTTGTTGGCCGCGTTGGAGGCGCTTTGCCGCTCGAAGTAGAAACCGATCAGCAGGTACGAGCAGATGCCGACCAACTCCCAGAACATGAAGACCATGGCCAAGTTGCCCGCCAGCACGAGCCCCAGCATGCTGAAGCAGAACAACGAGAAGTGCTGGTAGAAGCGATGGAATCGCCCCCGCCGCACGAGCGGCCGGCCGTCGGCGGTGGGAGCCAAGGGGTCGGTTACATCACCGAGCTCCTCGTGCATGTATCCGAACGAGTAGACGTGGATGCAGGTGGCCACGAGCGTGACCATGAGGAACATGGCGAGCGTCAGGGCGTCGACGTAGTAGCCGATCGTGATCCGCAGCGAGCCGAACTCACCCAGCGTGTACCAATCGCCCGACAGCGCGGCTGCCGGCCCGGCGGCAATCGGGTGTGCGGCCAGCCAGCCGGTAAGTGCGAGGGCCGAGAGCAGGAACGAGCCCAGTATGGCACCCGTCGCCAGCCATCCGGCCAGGATACTCCAGCGGCGCAGCCACTGGCCGAACAGTGCCACAATCGCGAACGATCCCAGCGGCAGTAGGCAGGCCAGGCAGAGCAGCAGCGGTATGGATTCGATGTTGACCATCAGCCCTTCAGTTCATTCCCCTGGTCGACGTCGATCGTGGTGTGGTTGTTATAGTAGGCCAGGGCTATACCCAGCGCGGCGGCCGCTTCGGCCGCCGCCAGCACGATAACGAACAGCGTAATGAACTGTCCGTCCAGGCCGAGGCAGTAGGAAGCATCCGCTCTAAGCCGGGTGCTGCCGAATGCCACGAAGTTGATGCCCGCCCCGTTGAGCACCAGTTCGATACCCATCAACACGCCCAGCACGTTCCGCTTGGTCGCCATGCAGACGATGCCGGTCACGAACAGGACGGCGCCTACCACCAGGTAGTGCGACAGGCTGATGGGTTGGGTTAGTAGGTTCATTTGTGTCACTGGTCAGTGGTCAGTGGGTAGTGGGTAGTGGGTAGTGGGTAGCACCGATAGCTCTGCTATCGGTGTGCCGCTAGGCACAAGAGGCGCTAATTGCTCCATCCCGATATTGTTGGAGATTGGCCCTCACCCTAGCCCTCTCCCGGAGGGAGAGGGGGACCTTGTGTTTATCAGTTTTCAGTTTTCAGTTCCACTTGAGTCTTCGCGTTCGAAGCCATCCAGCGTTTGGTTCGTGCCATGTACGCCGCGCCTATCAGCACGACCAGCAGGTGTACGGAGATCAGCTCGAAAACCAGCAGGTAACCCGACATGCCGGAGCGGCGGGTTGGGTCCGTTTCATCGAGCCGGTCGACACGAACGCCGAGCAGCCCCAAGCCGAGCTTCGTGGCGGTGTGTGGTGATTCGGCGGTCCGGGCCACCGGTGGGTGGTGCCAGTCGTCAACGCTGAAGGCTGCCTGCAAGAGCACGGCCAGCAGCGAGCCGCCGATCAGGGCGGCCAGGATCCACTGACCGGCGCGGGTTTTCATGTCGACGGCCGGATCGGTGGCGGTGAGCATGACGCCGAAGACCAAGAGCACCATCGTACCGCCCACGTATATCACCAGTTGCATGGTTCCGACGAAGTCGGCCCCGGCCAGGAAGAACAGCCCGGCCACCGCCCCCAGCGAAACGACCAGGTAGAAGGCCATCTTCACCACATTGCTGGCCAACGTCACGGCCACGGCGAATCCGCAGGCCACCAGTGCAAAGAACAGGAAGAAGAACGAGTGCCAGTTGATTGGTTCCACGTTCAGTGCCCTCCCTCGGATCGCAACAGTTCACGGCCAGTTGTGTTGCCGAAGGGGACAGTCCCATTTTCGCGGCCGATACGCTTCTCCCGTAAGTCAGACGAATCGCGCCGCGAAAATTGGGGCAGTCCCCCGTGAACATCCGTTTCTTCCGCCACCAGCCCGAGCGGCTGCGACCGGAGTCCGATCCCGCCGGGCAACAGGTATGTCCAGAGCATCGCGCCGAGGAACATGGCGGCGGCCAGCGGCAGGCAGTACTTCAGGCAGGTGGTGATAACCTGATCGATTCGCAGCCGGGGTAGCGTCCATCGCACCCACATCATGGCCACCACGCCCAGCGAGCATTTCAAGAGGAAGTTGCACGCGCCGAGCAGGTTGCCCAGGTATCCGGCCAGGGGGTGGATATCGGGCGTAAGTCCCAGCATGCTGGCGACGGGCAGCGGTCCGTTCCAGCCGCCGAGGAACAGTATGGCGGCCAGTCCGCTGACGGCGAACATCGAAGCGTACTCGGCCATGAAAAAGATGGCCCAGCGGAACCCGGAGTACTCGGTCATGAACCCGGCCACCAGTTCGCTTTCGGCCTCGGCCAGATCGAACGGTGCCCGGTTCACGCTAGCCACCGTACAGGTGAAGTAGATCCAGAAGATACCGAACGTGAACGGATCGTGGAAGATGAACCAGTTGTGGATCCAGCCGGCTTGCATGTTGCCGATGGCGACCAGGTCCATCGTGCCGGCGATCATCACCGGCACGACGGCCGCGAGCCCCAGGGGCACCTCGTAGCTGACCATCTGCGCCGCCTCGCGCATGGCCCCGAACAGCGACCACTTCGAGCCCGAGGCGTATCCGGCCAGGATCACGCCGAACACCTCCAACCCAGCCACCGCTAGAATGAAGAAGACGGCCACGTTAACGTGCTGGACCACCCAGCCGTTGGAGAAGGGCAGTGCCAGGAAGATGCAGAACGAAGCGCAGAAGCTCACGTAAGGCGCCAGGCGGAAGAACATCTGGTCGGCCCCGGCCGGAATCGTGTCTTCCTTGGTGAACAGTTTGATGCCATCGGCCACCGGTTGCAGCCATCCGAACCGGCCGCCCACCCGGGTGGGCCCCAGCCGATCCTGGATTCGCCCCGACACTTTCCGCTCGGCCCAGGTTGCCACCGCGGCCACCGCGAGCACCAGCGCCAACATCAAGCCGCACTGCACCAGCGCCACCAGCAAGTAGGCCGGCCAGGAGGGGTTCAGGTAATTAGTAAGGAATTCCGCCACGGAACGCAGGTCTCTTCTGATAGGTGGTCGTACGGAAACAACTTTGTGTCTTGATCGCGGAAGCCCTGGATGCCACTGTCTGCTCGTCAGCCAGTGCCCTCCCCGAGCCCTCCTAACGATCAATTTCTCCCATCACCAAATCGAGCGAGCCGAGCACGGACGGCACGTCGGCCAACAGGCAGCCGCGGCACAACTCCGACACAACCGACAGGTTCGAGAAACTGCTGCTTCGCGCCCTAACCCGCCAGGGAACGGCCGTGCCGTCGCTCACCAGCATGAACCCCATTTGGCCCTTGGGTGCCTCGGTCTCCATGTATGCCTCGCCCTTGGGTAGCTTCGTTGAAAGCTTGATCGGCTCGCCGTGCGACCCGGCCGCGCTGCCGTAGCGGTCCATCGCCTGGCGAATCAGGTCGATCGACTGCACGACTTCGAGCATACGCACGTAGAACCGGTGCCAATTATCGCCCAGCGTCGCCGAGCCGGGGACCGCCGGGTAGTCGTGATCGCTGGGGTACTGGCCACCGGTTTGGGCGATTACCTCGAACTTGTATCCTTCGTACAGTTGGGTGTAACGGGGCTCGCCGTCGCGGCGCAGGTCCCAATCGACGCCGCTGCCGCGCAGCACGGGGCCCGTGCATCCGTAATCAATAGCCATCTCGGCCGACAACACGCCCACACCGGCCGTACGGCGGATAAACACCTCGTTGCTGGTCAGCAGCGTGTGCAACTCGTCGATCACCGGATCGAGCTTGGCCAGTGCCGCCTCGCATTGCTTGAGCCAGCCGGGTGGCAGGTCGGCCGTCGCACCGCCGATGGTCACGTAGCTGTAAGTGAGCCGGGCGCCGCAGACCGCCTCGAACAGGTCGACTATCCGCTCGCGCTCCCGGAAGGTGTAGACAAACGGCGTGAAGCTACCCAGGTCCAGCCCGTACGTGCCGGCCGCCACCAGGTGGCTGGCGATTCGACCCAGCTCGGCAACGATCACGCGGAGGTGCCTGGCCTTGTCGGGCAGTTCCATGTCGAGCAGCTTCTCGACGGTCATTGCCCAGCCCAAGTTCATGTTCACGGCCGCCAGGTAATCGAGCCGGTCGGTATACGGTATCCACTGCCGGGGCGTCAGGCTCTCGCCGATCTTCTCCGCCGAGCGGTGCAAGTAGCCGATGTGTGGCGTTACGTTCGAGACCACCTCGCCGTCCGTTTCGAGCAACAAGCGCAGTACACCGTGAGTGCTGGGGTGCTGGGGACCCATGTTTATCAGCAACTCGTCGGTATGCAGATCGAACTCGACCTGTTTCGGCTCGGCTTTATCCGGCGACATTAGTAGTCAGCAGTTGATAGTTGATAGGTAACCGTTCACGCTCCGCTGGGGACTGGTCCATTTTTCGGCCGATTGATTGTCCATTCCGCTGGACCTGCAAGCCGAAAACATGGACCTGTCCCCTTTCGTTACGCGAAGGGGACAGTCCCATTTTCGCGGCGAAAACGCTTCTTCCGCAGACAAAGCCGATCGCGCCGCAAAAATTGGGACAGTCCCCCCGTGAACGGTTACGGTTGATAGTTGATAGTTCCGAATTCGCAACCGATGCGTTCTTCCCCCCCCTCCCCTCACCTCATCCTGATCCCCTTGTACTCATCCGGCGATTCGTAGTCCTTGCGCAACGGGTGGCCGACCCAATCGTCGGGACACAAGATTCGTTGAAGATTCGGATGGCCCGTGAAACGCACGCCGGATAGGTCGAATACCTCGCGCTCGTGCCAGTCGGCCGTACGCCAAATGCCGGCCACGCTGGGTACCTCGGGCAGTTCGCCGGGCAGGTCGTTCTTCCAACGCGGCAGGCACGCCTTCAGCACCAGGCGATGCTTGTGAATAAGGCTCGACAGGTGGTAGATCAACTCGATGTGCGGCTGCCAATCCGCCAGCGCGGCCTTCTTCTCATCCGGCTGGAAGTAGTCGACACCCGTAACACAGTGCAGCATGTTGAACCGCAAGTCGGGTTCGTCGCGCAGGTATAGGCAGACGTCGGCCAAGTGCTCGACCGCCACTTCGATCCAGGGATCGAGGGCTTCCAGATTGCTTCCGGTTACTCGCCCTTCGCCGAGCCGGCTTAGCTTGTCGAGGATTTGGCTAACTTGCATCGCGAACTTGCCTTACCACCGGGTCGGTGTCGTCGAGTTCTGTTCGTCGAGAACATTCCACGTGGGATGACGATCACCCATAGCGCGAACCCACGCCAGGTCACCCCGCCGCCAAACATAGGCGAACCCCACCATCAACACGGCAAAGAAGACGCCAATGTCGGCCATCGATGCCACGGCCAGGCGGCGGGCGTCGTCGGCCACCAGTCGGTTGTTCTCGGCCGCGTCGGCGTCGGGCGCCGGGAGCGTGGGCCGGGTTACACCCAACTCACGCAGTTTCCGCCGCACCGGCTCGTTAAGCGTCGCCTGGACTGTACCGTCGGGGTGTTGGCTCGCCCGGGCGGCGGGCAAGTTCCGGTCCATCAGTTGGGTTGCTTTGCCGAAGACGGTCGCCCAGGGAAAGAAGAACGCCACCTCGAGGTCAAAAATAATGAACACCAGTGCCACGACGTAGAATCGGAGGTCGAACTGAACGAAGCTCGACCCGATCGGCCGCTCGCCGCATTCGTAAGCTTCCTGCTTCTCGGGAGACGGCACGTCCGCGCGGACAAATCGCCCCACCAACAGGGCAACGAAGAGAAACAGAAAGCCTACCCCGGCAAACAGAGCCAGGTAGGCGACAATCGAAGTTGGGCTCATCGACCAGACCGGGCTGGTTGTTCCCAGCAGCCCGTTGCAGAAGTGAAGTAAGGTTCCGTGGATTCGGGAGCCACCATTGGGCTACCCGATATCGTTCTCGCGATGGCCATCCTGCGTCCTGCCGAACAGATCGACCGCAGCCCCCCCCTCTTTCAAGGTACACCAGGGCGGAGTGTGGCCAAATGCAAGAGCGCCAATTCTAGGCATTGAAGAGACAAATGCAAGGGCGGCTAAACCAGGGGGTCCGCCTCGACGTCCTTCTCTCGGACGGCGCCCCGGGCGATGGGGTCGAATTCGTCGGGCCACATTGTTTGGTTGTCGAACGCCGCGTTGGTCAGATCGATATCCTCGACCAGCGCTTCGGCCAGATCGGCACCCGTCAGGTCGGCGCCGGCCAGTCGGGCGTGGCTGAGGTCTGCCTGGTAGAGGTTGGCGTGATGCATCTTGGCGCCGCTGAGATCCGCGCCCGACAGGTCCGACAGCATCATCGCCGTTCCCACCATGTTAGCCCCACAAAGGTTGGCCTGCACCAGACTGGCCTTGAAAAGCGTGGCTAGACGGAGGTTGGCTTCTTCGAGGTTGGCCCCGTCGAGGCGTGCTCTGGTCATCGTCAGTTGGCGAAGATCGGCACCGCGCAACTGTACACCCGACAGGTCCACGCCCGTTAAGTCCTGGGCTTCGACCCGGTGTAGCACGGCCCCGGTCGTTTTGTGCTTGATCTCGATCAGTGGAGTTACCTGCCGCGATTGTTGTGTAACGGTGTGACTGGGTCTCCCCTACCCCGATGGCGAATACACCCGATTGTTCACATATCGTCCATCGTCCGCAAGAGGATTATCATAGTATATTACGCTGTCATAGAACTCAATAGTGGTTTGCCTTGGGCCGATATGGCTGGATTGGCGATCACAGCCGCATCGGCCAACGGTGGCCCGAGCGAAGGATCGCTGGCCAGACGAAACGCGACGCTCCATAAACCCTTGCTGCATAACACATTACGCCTTTGGTGTCGCGGGTTGGCCAGACGCGGCCCCCAGGGCCTTAAACGGGGATACGGCCAGTTTCGAGAGCGCCACAACGGTCGGGTCGAGTGTGCTTCGTCCCCAGGCTACTTCCGATGGCAATCTGGCGAAGTCCACAATACAGCCGTCACGACTGTAACAACCCAGGTCGTGGCTGGAGCCCATCAGCAGGCAATCCTTGGGGCACGACTCCGTGCAAAGGGCACAGAACATGCACTTCGTGTAGTCGATTGTGAAAGAAGTGGCCTCGAAACCCTTTCGCCCCTCCGCTCGTCGCTTGCCGATGTAGATACACCCGACCGGACAATCCTTCGCACACCGCCCACAGGCTATGCAACCGGCAAGCTCCCAGCGGTGGAAGCCTCGAAAGCGAGGAGCCATCACTAGCGGCAGTTCCGGGTACTCGTAATGCTCGGTGAAGGTTCGCCGCTGGGGATCGTATGTTCGCACCCAGTAGCGCATGGTTACCCACAACGCGCCGCTCACGCTCGCCACGGTTAGATAGATATTGCGCAACCAGTCGATCATAGTTCCACTATTCCAGGAGCCCCCTTCTATTCCGCCCACGGAAACGAATTATAACCGGTGGACGCGTCGACGCAAGAACAAGCCCTTACGGCTCGCGTTTCGGGGTGCATTCCGCACTTTGC
>Ga0255448_1028_pt1 | contig 10425 bp, 8 predicted proteins | sample ANMaggSSYBR02J12_FD_182657 | JGI IMG/M metagenome (GOLD analysis project Ga0255448, IMG submission 182657) | Sediment cell enrichment communities from methane seep in Santa Monica Basin, California, United Staets - ANME aggregate JGI... | ecosystem: Environmental > Aquatic > Marine > Cold seeps >...
TTTGTTTCTCTAACGTGCCGCATAGGGCATACAATTATTTTGATTCGGGTTTCTCTTTGTTGGTATAATCATCATATTATGCTGGTCGATATTCAGTTAGATGATATTGTAGTCTTAAAGAAACCCCATCCTTGTGGATCTTTGCAGTGGAAGGTGACACGGGTTGGGGCGGATATCCGTTTGGAATGTTGTCAATGTAGTAGACGAATACTATTAACGAGGCGAGAATTTCAACGACGGTTGAAGAAAGTGCTGGAGTCCGGTAGTAAGAATGAATGCGGGAACTGATCAACCAAAAATATTGGTGCTCTATTCAGAAACCGGTGGGACTCATCGGAATGCTGCTGAAGCAATTCAGGAAGCGATAGAAATTCAATATCCTGAACAATATGACGTGAAACTGTTGGATATCTGGACGTATTGCGGGTGGCCTTTAAAACATTTTCCATCATTGAACCATCTGTTTCGAGCCAGGGAAATTATCAGCAAGTCGAGTATGCGCTATAGCGATCATGTTGGTCGGCTCCGTTTTTTTCAATGGTTTACAAGACCATTTTTACGCAGAATTATTGAACGGTTGATGGTGGAGAATCCATGTGATCTGATCGTTTCAGTTCATCCATTGGTTTCCGCTCCCGTTATTGAGATATTGAATGGGCGATGTGATATTCCCACTGTTGTTGTTGTTAGTGATCTGGCGACACAGAATATATTTTGGTTCCATCCAGATGTTGATTTTTTGATTCTGCCTTCTGAACAAACACAACGGACGGCTTTGCGTGTAGGAATGGATTGGAAGAAGATATTCCTTTTAGGAGTTCCGGTAGGGATGAAGTATTGTGTTAAATTAGAAACTCAGGCTCAGATACGAAATCGCCTGGGGCTTGATCCTGACAAACCAGTTATTCTTCTTGCTGGAGGTCAGCAAGGGGTTGGCCCCATTCGAAACACGGCAGAAATTGTGGATCACGAATTTAGTAATATCAATTTGGTGATTATAACCGGTAAAAATGATCGTTTACAATCGCAGTTATTCGGGAACCATTGGAATAATAATGTCATCGTCAAGGGCTACGTGGAAGAGATGTGGGACTGGATGTGGGCAGCTGATATTCTGATCAGTAAAGCAGGTACGGGCATGCTGGCAGAAGCATTGAGTGTAGGCGTGCCAATGATTCTTTTCAATAGGGTTCCCTATTTAGAAGATGCGAATGTCTCTTTTTTAGTTAACCAGGGCGCAGCAATTTGGGCGCCAACGCCAAAATCCGTGGCAAACGCCTTAAAGTATTGGCTTGAATGTCCCCAAGAGAGAGAAAAAGCAGAAAAGGTCTGTAGAAGGTTAGCTAAACCAGAAGCTGCCCGGCAATTGGCAGATGTATTAACTGGTATTGCGGATGGGAAAATTGTGAGTGTGTGATGGCAATTTTAAATTCAAATATGTGTGAATTCATCAGTAATAGTGCTGATCAAACAAGACGGCTGGGGATGCGGCTTGGCTCGTTGATGGGGATTGAGACCTTGATCTGCCTTTCAGGAAATCTGGGGGCAGGGAAAACTACTTTTGTGCAGGGATTGGCAGCAGGGTGGGGGTCAACGGATCAGGTGACCAGCCCTACCTATGTGTTGGTTAATCAATACGAGCGTCTGACTGGGGGAACTCTATATCATCTTGACGCATATCGGATTTCTAACAGCTTTGAAGCTGAAGAATTAGACCTGGATTTGATGCTTGACAATGGTGTTCTCGTAATTGAGTGGCCAGAGCGAATTGATGATGTTCTGGCAGTGAATCGATTATGGATTAACCTTGAATATGTCTCAGAAGACAAACGGCGTTTTGTTTTCAAACCAGTTGGAAAATATTACGAAGATTTATCCGCTGCATTTCGCAAGCGATCATTTGGAGGCTTATGATGCTGTTGGCTGTAGATACTTCAACTCAGTGGATGGGAGTTGCTCTCTATGATGGTGAAATGATCTTAGGGGAGATGACCTGGAAAACGAAGCGGCACCACACTGTTGAATTGGCAGTTTCAATTGAGACTTTATTGACTCGTTGTGGCGTAAATATCACCGATCTTGATGTTCTCGGAATTGCTCTTGGACCTGGCTCATTCACAAGTCTCAGAATTGGTTTAGCGCATGTGAAGGGGATGGCTCTTGCGCTACATATTCCTGTTATAGGGATTCCAACGTTAGATATACTGGCAGCGGCACAGCCGAAAGATGACCGTCGACTGGTGGCTGTTTTATCAGCCGGCCGCCGCCGTCTGGCTTACCAATACTATTCCTGGAAGGGTAAGAAAGGCTGGGTGACAGATGGTGACCCATTGTTGGCAACCGCTGCGGAGATGGCGAAGGCGATAGTGGAACCTGTTCTTATTGCTGGTGAATTAACATCTGAAGATCGAAAAATTCTTCGTCAGGGTTTGCCCGATGCAGAACTTCGAAAACCAGCAGATTGTTTGCGGCGTCCTGCCTTTTTGGCTGCTGGTGCCTGGACCCGGTTTACGAAGGATGATGTCGATGAAGCTGCACATCTCTCACTCATTTATCTGCACGTTGCCAATCCAATTCCAGATTAGGCAGTTTAACTCATGGGAAAGTCATTCATCATCAGACGAATGAAGGCAGAAGACCTTCATCGGGTGTGGGAGATTGATGTACAGAGTTTCAGTCTGCCATGGACCGAAAGTAGTTTTCGGTATGATTATTTTGTAAACAAGAATTCTCGGATGTGGGTAGTTGAAACAATTGATGACTCTGGAAGTCCACAGGTGATTGGATCTATGGTCGCCTGGTTGATTTTGGATGAGGTGCACTTGGGTACGATAGCCGTTGACTCCAAATTTCGAAAACAGGGTATCGGTGAAACATTAATTCGCACTTTATTGCAGGAAATGGCGAGTGAAGGTGCTGTCAGGGTTGAATTGGAAGTCCGAAGAAGTAATATAGCCGCGCTGTCTCTCTACCAGAAATTTGGATTTATAGTTGATGGTGAGCGGAAAAATTATTACTCCGATAATCATGAAGATGCAATATTGATGGGGCTGACGATAGGAAAGCCTTCAACTATACTGCCCAACCAGTGAATTTGGTTCTCCGAGTAATGTCAAAATTGTATTTTGAAAATTACTTAGATGTTGAAATCCGTTTTGACGATTAGTGAGGATCAACGTATAAATCTGACTTTAAGGCGATTATGCTCTTAAGAGGGGTCCTAAAATAGAGTAAAATATTAGGGATATGTTTTATTGAATCTTCCATAACAGCTCATGAGAAATAAAATAAAATGAAATGCTATGGTCGGTCATTTTTTTCAATGGAGGCATAATGATGGATAAGGATGATGCGTTAGAGAAAATTGCTGAAGAAATATCTACCTGTACAGCATGCGCCTTACATCAAATGCGGATAAAAACAGTACCGGGAGCAGGACGGGGGAATACAGAAGTAATGCTGATTGGTGAAGGACCTGGACGTTATGAAAACGAGCAAGGCTTGCCCTTCGTTGGCGCCTCCGGGAAATTTCTAACTCAATTATTATTGCAGGGGGGATTTAAACGTGAAGAAGTGTTTATAACGAACGTTGTCAAGTGCCGTCCGCCACAGAATCGTGACCCTAAGTCTGAAGAACTTCAAGCATGCGCCAATTATTTAGAACGCCAAATTGAGGTTATTGATCCTGAGATCATTGTTACTTTGGGGCGATTTTCTATGGCAAGATATTTCGAAAACGCGAAAATCGGCCAAATTCATGGGAAAGCAATACTGGTCAATGATCGGGTGATTGTGCCGATGTATCATCCTGCCGCGGCTTTACACCAACCCAGACTGCGGTCTGTCATAGAGAACGATTTTGCGAAACTACCCAAATTGATTGAGGGGGCAAAGGAGCGCCGCAGGGAAAAGCTAGCTCATCCTTCCATTTTTGATGAAGAAAAACAAAACGAGCCAACTGATCAGCCAAAATTATTTTAGGATAAAAAGATGAATACTATAAAAGAGCAATTAATTGGAAAATTTGATGACAAGTCAGCCGTAATCGCAGTGATGGGGCTTGGTTATGTCGGTTTACCCCTTGCGGTTACTTATGCGCAAGCGGGGTTTAAAGTAATTGGTATTGATCCCGTTGAAGAAAAAGTTAATCTGGTTAATGATGGGAAAAGTTATATTCTTGACGTGACTGATGAAGAAGTTGCTATGTTGGTTGATGCTGGGAAATTGGAAGCCAGCAATGATTTTTCGCGTTTGGCGGAAACAGATGCTGTTGCGATCTGTGTTCCAACTCCTCTTCGTAAGACTGGCGACCCGGACATCAGCTATATCATTTCTGCGGTCGAAGGTCTGGCTCCCTATGTTCATAAAGGCATGATTGTCAGCCTGGAATCCAGCACCTATCCAGGCACCACTCGTGAATTGCTGTTTCCACGCCTGGCAGGGGAAAACGGTCTAGTTATAGGCGAAGATATTTTCATTACTTTTTCGCCAGAACGAGTTGATCCAGGCCGTACAGACTGGACGACTTACAACACCCCCAAAGTTCTGGGGGGTATAACGGAAGCATGCACAGAAGTTGGTATGGTGTGGTATTCTCATGCTTTAGAGACAGTGGTGCCAGTTTCTTCTACGGAAGTGGCTGAGATGACAAAATTGCTAGAGAATACTTTTCGAATGATCAACATTGGTCTGGTGAATGAATTAGCTGTCATCTGTGATCGTCTTGGGGTTGATGTATGGGAAGTAGTAGAAGCTGCTGCGACAAAACCTTTTGGTTTTATGAAGTTTACACCTGGCCCCGGCCTTGGCGGGCATTGTATTCCGATTGATCCCCTTTATCTTTCATGGAAGATGAAATCACTTAATTATAACGCTCGCTTTATAGAGCTTGCCTCTGAAATTAACACCCAGATGCCTCGTTTCGTTGTTAATAAGATTCAAGATGCTTTGAATATGGTTGGAAAACCAGTCAAGAATTCTCGTTTGTTGATATTGGGCGTTGCATATAAACCGAATATTGATGATTTACGAGAATCCCCTGCACTGGATGTAATTCATTTACTCGAAGAAAAGGGAGCGCTTGTTCAATATCACGATCCCTATGTCGCTTCTTTCGATCATGATGGTATTATCATGCAAACAGTGGATGATTTAATGATGAGTGTTGCTGAAAGCGACTGTGTGGTGATTATTACAAATCATAAAGATTATGATTATGCAGAAATTCTTAAAAATGCTCAACTGATCGTTGATACCCGCAATGGTCTGGGTGATCTGGGCAAGAATCATCCGAAAGTCGTGAGATTATAGCATTGATGGCGACCTGTTTCGTTACTGGGTGCGCGGGTTTTATTAATTTTCGTGTTTATAAATTCTTCCTCCAAGGAGCTCATTCAGTTGGTGTTTTGAAAGATAAGCATGGATATGTCTGGTAGAGACCGTATGAAGAAGATTCTTGATCGACTGAAATCACTGTTGAAAGAAAATCCTCATCTGCAGCGGATTTTCCGAGATACCAGTTATTTATTCAGCTCTAACACTTTAAATATGGTGCTTGGAATTTTGCAGAGCAGCCTTTCAGCAACTCTTTTAGGTGTCTATAATTTTGGTCTGCTGGGTATTATTACAGCTTCTGCTTCTACGGTGAATAATCTTTTCTCCTTCCGAATGAGTGAGATCATTGTAAAATATCTTGGTGATTTTTTGGAAGAGAAGGACTATGACCGCGCAGGAGCTTTGATTAAAGCAGCTGCTCTGGTTGAATTTACATTCGCTCTATTGGCATTCCTTTTCATCTGGTGGATTTCCCCGATTTTAGCCCACCATCTTGCAAAAGACCCCGCCATGCAATCGATCTTTGTCTTTTATGGGATGATTATTCTGGCGAATGGGTTTTATGAAACCTCGTATGGTGTTGTGCAAGTGCTTGGACGATTCCGAGGACAGGCAATCATTAACTCTGTGCAAAGCATTGTGACAGCACTTTTGATTGTAATCACCTTTATCACGAAGGGTGGTTTGGATATGATTGTGTTCTCCTATCTTGTGGGCAAGATGATTCTTGGGATTGCTCCAGTGTTCTTGGCCATTGATGGCCTGAATCGGCGTATCGGCAAAAGCTGGTGGCGATCGCCGATTTCAGCTTTGCCTAATTGGCGTGAATTGATTCGTTTTTCGCTGGGTGCCAATCTCAGTGCGACCATTAATATGGTCGTACGGGATAGTGAATTGTTGTGGATTTCTTATTTCCTCTCTCCCACGGAAGCTGGTTATTATAAGGTCGCAATTGCGATCAATCGATATATTTTACTGCCCATTAATCCATTCATTCAAACAACTTTTCCCGAAATTAATCGCCGCATCAAGAATAGAGCATGGCCAGAATTGCAAAAATTCTTACGGCAAATTTCTTCAATTTCACTGGCGTGGACAATCGCTGCTGGTTTGGGGTTGGTGATGTTTGGAGAATGGGTGATTCAGATTTACGCTGATGTAGAATATTTACCTGCTTACCCTGCCATGTTGATTTTACTGATTGGTTATGGATTGGCAAATATCTTTTTCTGGAATCGCTCTCTGCTATTGTCATTTGGGGATTCAACGTTTGCTTTTCTGTCGATGTTTATAGCGGGCTTTCTAAAGATTGCAGGAGCGTTCTGGTTGGTACCCAAATATGGAATTTTGGCTGAAGCGGGTTTGTTTAGTTTGTTTTTTGTTGTTTCTGTTTCGATGAACTTGCTGCGAGGACGTTTTAAAATCCGTGAAGGACAGAAAATTGGGTTAGAATCAGCCCCAGAGATTGAGGCGGGTGTTGTATGAAAATTGCAGTGATTGCCCCTTCATTTGTGCCTTCAAATGCGGCCAACAGCATTCAGGTGATGAAAGTCTGCCAGGCTTTGAAAAAAGCGGGTGCAGAAATAGCTTTATGGGTGCCATTAAAAAAGGGACAGCTAATTCCTGAACCTGTTGATTGGCACAAGCTCCAGCAATTTTATGGTATTGAAGTAACATTCGAAACTTATTGGGTACCTGAGAATTTGAAGTTGAAACGCTATGACTTTGCATTGAAAGCTACTTTAGCGGCGAAAAGATGGGGGGCTGATGTCATCTATACCTGGATGGTGCAATCTGCTATTTTTGCCAAATGGCAGGGATTGATACCGGTATTAGAGCTGCATATGATGCCAACCGGAAACTTGGGGCCTTTCTTGTTGAAATCCTTCGTTCAGAGCAAGGGAAAGAAGCTGCTCCTGCCGATAACAGATGCGCTGCTTAAGAAGTTGGAGCGAGTGCATACAATGCGCTTTGAAAAGGCATCAACACAAATTGCCCCGATGGGTTCTGAACCGGAAAGATATAAAGATATTCAAGATAGTTCGACACTCCGTGCTGAATTGGGACTAAAAGATACCTTGACCGTTGCTTATACCGGACATTTGTATGAAGGCCGTGGCATGTCTTTGCTGATGGCATTAGCCAAGCGGTTTCCGCAGGTGCCATTTCTGTGGATCGGCGGCCGTGAAAAAGATGTCAAAAGGTGGCAGGAAAAAATTGATGATACGGGGTTGGTGAATGTGACTCTGACTGGATTCGTAGAGAATGCGAAATTACCCAAATATCAAGCCGCGGCTGATATTCTCTTGATGCCTTATAGTCAGACTGTTGGGATTTCGGGGAAGGGCGATACCGCGGATGTGTGCAGCCCGATGAAATAATCATACCGAAAACTACTTTCGGTCCATGGCAGACTGAAACTCTGTACATCAATCTCCCACACCCGATGAAGGTCTTCTGCCTTCATTCGTCTGATGATGAATGACTTTCCCATGAGTTAAACTGCCTAATCTGGAATTGGATTGGCAACGTGCAGATAAATGAGTGAGAGATGTGCAGCTTCATCGACATCATCCTTCGTAAACCGGGTCCAGGCACCAGCAGCCAAAAAGGCAGGACGCCGCAAACAATCTGCTGGTTTTCGAAGTTCTGCATCGGGCAAACCCTGACGAAGAATTTTTCGATCTTCAGATGTTAATTCACCAGCAATAAGAACAGGTTCCACTATCGCCTTCGCCATCTCCGCAGCGGTTGCCAACAATGGGTCACCATCTGTCACCCAGCCTTTCTTACCCTTCCAGGAATAGTATTGGTAAGCCAGACGGCGGCGGCCGGCTGATAAAACAGCCACCAGTCGACGGTCATCTTTCGGCTGTGCCGCTGCCAGTATATCTAACGTTGGAATCCCTATAACAGGAATATGTAGCGCAAGAGCCATCCCCTTCACATGCGCTAAACCAATTCTGAGACTTGTGAATGAGCCAGGTCCAAGAGCAATTCCGAGAACATCAAGATCGGTGATATTTACGCCACAACGAGTCAATAAAGTCTCAATTGAAACTGCCAATTCAACAGTGTGGTGCCGCTTCGTTTTCCAGGTCATCTCCCCTAAGATCATTTCACCATCATAGAGAGCAACTCCCATCCACTGAGTTGAAGTATCTACAGCCAACAGCATCATAAGCCTCCAAATGATCGCTTGCGAAATGCAGCGGATAAATCTTCGTAATATTTTCCAACTGGTTTGAAAACAAAACGCCGTTTGTCTTCTGAGACATATTCAAGGTTAATCCATAATCGATTCACTGCCAGAACATCATCAATTCGCTCTGGCCACTCAATTACGAGAACACCATTGTCAAGCATCAAATCCAGGTCTAATTCTTCAGCTTCAAAGCTGTTAGAAATCCGATATGCGTCAAGATGATATAGAGTTCCCCCAGTCAGACGCTCGTATTGATTAACCAACACATAGGTAGGGCTGGTCACCTGATCCGTTGACCCCCACCCTGCTGCCAATCCCTGCACAAAAGTAGTTTTCCCTGCCCCCAGATTTCCTGAAAGGCAGATCAAGGTCTCAATCCCCATCAACGAGCCAAGCCGCATCCCCAGCCGTCTTGTTTGATCAGCACTATTACTGATGAATTCACACATATTTGAATTTAAAATTGCCATCACACACTCACAATTTTCCCATCCGCAATACCAGTTAATACATCTGCCAATTGCCGGGCAGCTTCTGGTTTAGCTAACCTTCTACAGACCTTTTCTGCTTTTTCTCTCTCTTGGGGACATTCAAGCCAATACTTTAAGGCGTTTGCCACGGATTTTGGCGTTGGCGCCCAAATTGCTGCGCCCTGGTTAACTAAAAAAGAGACATTCGCATCTTCTAAATAGGGAACCCTATTGAAAAGAATCATTGGCACGCCTACACTCAATGCTTCTGCCAGCATGCCCGTACCTGCTTTACTGATCAGAATATCAGCTGCCCACATCCAGTCCCACATCTCTTCCACGTAGCCCTTGACGATGACATTATTATTCCAATGGTTCCCGAATAACTGCGATTGTAAACGATCATTTTTACCGGTTATAATCACCAAATTGATATTACTAAATTCGTGATCCACAATTTCTGCCGTGTTTCGAATGGGGCCAACCCCTTGCTGACCTCCAGCAAGAAGAATAACTGGTTTGTCAGGATCAAGCCCCAGGCGATTTCGTATCTGAGCCTGAGTTTCTAATTTAACACAATACTTCATCCCTACCGGAACTCCTAAAAGGAATATCTTCTTCCAATCCATTCCTACACGCAAAGCCGTCCGTTGTGTTTGTTCAGAAGGCAGAATCAAAAAATCAACATCTGGATGGAACCAAAATATATTCTGTGTCGCCAGATCACTAACAACAACAACAGTGGGAATATCACATCGCCCATTCAATATCTCAATAACGGGAGCGGAAACCAATGGATGAACTGAAACGATCAGATCACATGGATTCTCCACCATCAACCGTTCAATAATTCTGCGTAAAAATGGTCTTGTAAACCATTGAAAAAAACGGAGCCGACCAACATGATCGCTATAGCGCATACTCGACTTGCTGATAATTTCCCTGGCTCGAAACAGATGGTTCAATGATGGAAAATGTTTTAAAGGCCACCCGCAATACGTCCAGATATCCAACAGTTTCACGTCATATTGTTCAGGATATTGAATTTCTATCGCTTCCTGAATTGCTTCAGCAGCATTCCGATGAGTCCCACCGGTTTCTGAATAGAGCACCAATATTTTTGGTTGATCAGTTCCCGCATTCATTCTTACTACCGGACTCCAGCACTTTCTTCAACCGTCGTTGAAATTCTCGCCTCGTTAATAGTATTCGTCTACTACATTGACAACATTCCAAACGGATATCCGCCCCAACCCGTGTCACCTTCCACTGCAAAGATCCACAAGGATGGGGTTTCTTTAAGACTACAATATCATCTAACTGAATATCGACCAGCATAATATGATGATTATACCAACAAAGAGAAACCCGAATCAAAATAATTGTATGCCCTATGCGGCACGTTAGAGAAACAAA
>Ga0255448_1029_pt1 | contig 10336 bp, 9 predicted proteins | sample ANMaggSSYBR02J12_FD_182657 | JGI IMG/M metagenome (GOLD analysis project Ga0255448, IMG submission 182657) | Sediment cell enrichment communities from methane seep in Santa Monica Basin, California, United Staets - ANME aggregate JGI... | ecosystem: Environmental > Aquatic > Marine > Cold seeps >...
ATCAATGGCTTTATTCAGGGCATCACTCAGGCTTTCCATAGCCTTCAAAATATGAGGGCGGGCTTGTTCAACTGTATCTTTCCCTGTTTCCTCTAATTGCTCAAAGGTTTCTTTGGCATCATCTACAAAGCTTTGTACTTTTGGATCTTGTTTAATATTTTCAATAGCTTCGTCAATTTCATCAGCTGCTTCGTTGAGGCCTGTTTTAATCTGCTGGATAACTTCCTGGGTTTTAGGATCACTCCAACTGTTGTGAACAGCCTCGCTGAGTGATTCACCAAAAGATTTGAATTGATTTGCAACATCATCCCATGGGTTTTGATCAGGTTGGTTGTTTTGATTTTCGGTCATTATTTCTCCTTTTTCATCTTCTCGCTTTTTGAATCCAGGTTTTCTTTTCTTATTATCGATTTATATCATTCTACAATACCAGACATGCTGTTTCCGGCGATCCAGCCGGTTGTCCAGCAATTTTGTAGATTATAACCGCCGGTCAGGCCATCGATATTTAATACCTCTCCCGCATAAAATAAATTGGGAAAAAGTTTGCTCTGCATGGTTTTTAAATGAATACTTTTCAGGTCAACACCACCGCAGGTTACATATTCCTGTTTCTGTTGGTTGCGGCCATCGATTTTGAAGTGCCCCTGCCGAAGTTCTTGAGCCAGGGTGCGAATCCGCGTTTTTGATAAATCAGCCCATCGAGTTTTTTCATCAATTCCAGTGGATTGGCAGAGTCGTTCCCAAAGACGATGAACAAGTTGTGGATATGGACAACGATTTGTAATGAGTCGAGTCGAATGGGTTTCTCGATACTGCCAGAGTGCACCATAGAATTCTTCGATATTACCAAGCAGGGGAAGCCAGTCAATCTCAAGCGGGAGCTGGTATTGATGTTCATGAAAATACCGTGCAGCCCAGGCCGAAAGATTAATGGCAGCGGGGCCGCTAAGACCGCGATGAGTAATCAGTAGATCATTGACTTGAGAAAATTTCGATCCGGGGATGGAAAGCTTCACAGGAGAAACGGTCAAACCTGGGAGACCTTCAAGGCGGTTGTCATTAATGATAAACGAGAACAAGGAGGGTATAGGAGGGATGACTTTCTCCCCTAAAGCCTGAATCATCTTCAGAGCTTGGCGGTTTCCACCGGTTGCCATTAAAAGGCGGGGTGTTAATAGTTGATCTCCGCTGGATAGATGGATGCGATACAGGTTCTCTTTCTCTATAGAGATTTTTTCTACCCCCGCTTGTGTCCATGTTTTAATTCCCAGTTGGTTAGTGTGATTAAGTAAAACATCAATGATGGTTTGGGAGCGGTTGGTGGCAGGGAAATAACAACCGTCGTCATCGACATAGAAATCGACTCCGTGAGAATTGAACCAGCGAATTGTATCTTTGGGGCCAAACTGATAGAAGATATTCAGAAGTGATTTGCCGCCGCGTGGATAAAAGTTAATCAATTCGCGGGGGTCATTACAATCATATGTCAGGTTGCAGCGGCCACCTCCTGAAATGAGAACCTTTTGTAATAAGCGATCCGTTTTTTCCAGAATTACGATGTTGGCATCTGGACAACGCTCTGCAAACTGAATGGCTGCAAATATACCGGCGGGTCCGCCGCCAACCACGACCAGATCAGATGAGTGTTCACGCATGTTCGCTTTCAATTCTTTCCTGTGAAATTTATAAAAAATTAATACCTGCCAATGCCTGGCTTTGAATTTGTGAGTTATGATAGATTGAGTATAACATTGAGTGAAATCTCAAATTTCTTCTGCACCTCTGTCGGCTATCATTTATTTCAAAAGAATTCGCCAGCCTGAATCACAGTTGACGAATCATAGTAAAATATAGTTAATAATGAAAACAATAATGGAATCAACTCTTCAGGCTGCAGCTGTTTCACATCCAAATATCGCATTTATTAAATATTGGGGAAATAAGGATCACCAACTGCGTATTGCAGCGAATGATTCAATCTCGATCAATCTTGGCGATTTGGAAACACGCACGAGGGTGAATTTTCTGACGGAAACAAACGGTGAATCTTCAGACCGCCTGATCTTGAATGGAGAAGAATCATCGGGCGATGTGCTGGAAAGAGTGTCGAACTTTTTAGATATCATCCGAAAGATGGCCGGAACTAATGCCCGGGCAATTGTTGTGAGCGAAAATCAATTTCCAACAGGTGCTGGGATTGCTTCCTCCGCAGCGGCTTTTTCCGCGCTGGCAATGGCTGGTGCGGCAGCGCTTCAATTAAATCTTTCAGGGAAGGAGCTTTCCCGTTTGGCGCGGCGTGGTTCAGGCTCTGCCTCACGTTCAGTACCGGGCGGCTTTGTGGAATGGCAGGCAGGAAGCAGCGACGAAAATTCCTATGCCTATACTATTGCGCCACCAGAACATTGGAATCTGGTTGACTGCATCGCCATTGTGAAATTGTCGCACAAAACGGTGGGATCAACTACCGGACACTCGCTAGCTGGGAGCAGTCCTTTACAGGAGGGCAGACTTGCCGATACTCCCCGGAGAGTGGTATTATGTCGTAATGCAATTTTGTATCGAGATTTCAATGCCCTGGCTGAAGTTATCGAATTGGATAGTAATATCATGCATGCTGTGATGCAGACCTCAACCCCGCCGTTATTCTATTGGGAACCGCAATCTGTTGCTTTGATGAAACTGATCCCGGAATGGCGCAGAAAGGGACTTCCAGCTTGTTACACACTGGATGCCGGCCCTAATGTACATGTGATTACAAAAGCGGAGTATGCGGAAGAGGTAAAGCGCAAATTACTTTCTCAAGAAGGTGTTTCAAAGGTTTTGACTTCAGGTGTGGGCGGTCCGACTCGACTTATTAAATCAAAAATAGAGAATAGATAGCAGGTTATTATGATTGGTTTTCTTATTACAGTTGTTGAATTAATTGTGATTTTAGGTTTCATGATTTTTATTCATGAAATGGGACATTTTGTTGCTTCGTTATTATTAGGGATTCCGATTGAAGAATTTGGGTTTGGGTATCCACCCAAAATAAAGACGCTCTTTACATGGCGCGGAACGGAATTTACCCTGAATGCGATTCCATTTGGCGGGTTTGTGCGGCCGCGTGGTGAAGATGACCCGGATGTGGAGGGGGGCATTGAACAGGCAGCCCCCTGGAAGCGGTTGATCGTTCTCGTTTCTGGCGCTATTATGAATCTGCTGATGGCTGTGATTGTATTTGGCGCTCTCTTCATGCAGACCGGAGTAGTGGGAGATTTATTGGATGGTGTGTTGATTAATTCTGTCACCGCTGGTTCTCCCGCAGCCGCGGCCGGGTTTGAGGGCGGAGATGTTATATCTACGTTAGATGGTATTGCTGTCAATGATTATCTGCTGATTTCCGGAATGATTGATGAACGAGTAGACCAGGAAATTGCATTTGAAATTTTACGTGGTGATGAAATCCTGAATCTGGCAGCAACGCCAGAACTGAGTGCTGATAATGACCCTCAACTAGGGATCATCATTACACCCAATTATGAAATAATTCAACCGAATTTTTTTCAGGCTGCGGGGTATGGCGGGAAAGCTGTGTGGAATATGGTCCGAATGACATTCCAAATACCAGTTATGTTGATTAAAGGGGAAATAACCGCGGATGAGGCACGGGTTTCTGGTCCGGTAGGGATAGGACAGATGCTCGGGCAGGCGCGCGAAGTTGATATAATTGAACAGGCATCAGGTGAATCAGACCTGTTCTTTGCAAACACTTTATGGTTTATAGGTGCAATTGCTGCTGGGCTTGGATTTGCAAACCTGCTGCCTTTACCCGCCCTGGATGGCGGTCGGATTGTGTTCGTACTGTTCGAGATGATTTTCCGACGCAGGATTCCCAAGCGCTTTGAAGCAACTGTGCATGCTGTCGGTTTCTTTCTTTTGATTGGTGTTTCAGTCTTTATTGGCTTGAACGACATTTTTAATCCAATCAACCTGCCGATGCCGTAAATAATTTTGCTGCGGTAGTCACATCTTCTGCACAGGATTGGTTAGGGCTTGTATTGAATGAAACATATTACAGTTGCGATGGGTTTCATAAATGATATGTCCAACTGGTTGTTAAACGCCCGTGGAAAGGTGAATGGTATTTTCTTGGGTTTCTCCCAAGAAAATACCTCACATGCTCCAAAAGAAACAGCAAATTTAAGTGACGAAAGAAAAGACCTGAGACAGACATATAAATGCAGCAGTTGTTAAGAATGAGGGTCGCAGCTTCTTTCAATGAGATTGCTCTGACGTTTGTGCGTTTGGTAAGTTTTATTATTATGTGCTGGTTATGTCTACAAAATGAGCATCAATCAATTCTCAAGTACGTCGATATTATCAATCAAAAGACCGGTTTGACCCCCATCTACGATGAGCCAGAATATTGCTGTGGATTCGGTTGGATTTTCGTTCGGCATCTCGACCTGGTAGCGCACCTGCACGGGGGCAGGATTGAGGTCATAATATTGTAGATAAGCAGTGATCAGGGTTACTTTTTCAACTTCTTCCCAATCACGGGCATAAATGTAATAAGGATCTGTTCCAAGTGCAGAGCAGCACTCTTCCTGATAATCCCGTGCGAGCATTTTCCAACTCTCTTGAAAATTTCCTTCAGTCAGTTTTTGGAAGTAGCTTTTTACAAAGGCTTCAGGATGATCGAAAGCTTCAAGAGGCCAGGGTGTAAAAGTAGGTTGGAAGGCCGTAGCGGTCAGATCAGGCGTCTCTGTTTTCAGGGGGGCAAATAATGAAAGACTGGTCGCTGTAGCCGGTCGCAGCAGGTTTGTATTCAATTCATTCTCTGGTTCGGGGGTTCCTGTGGTTTCATTCATTTCCGCAAAAATAGTTTGCGCGCCCTGGGTCAGTAACTCCTCACGGCTGACTTCAGCAACGCTGAATGGATTGGCAATGCCAAAGAGATTGATGCCTAGCAGGGTGAGTAATATCAAAAAAATGAGAATAGCAATGGGAACCAGAATTTTATTTTGTAAAAAAGTGTCATAGCGGGGTTGTAGATTGACACGAGAAGGCGCGAACCTTTTCTTCTCTAGATTTACTGAATACTGCACATCTAAAGATGCCGCTCCTGCATTGCTGCTGATGATGACGGCATGTGAGACCTTGTGCTGTTGTTGATTCCAGTTTTGGGGTGCGCCAGTTGAAATCTGCAAGGAGTGTTCACTGGTTTCCCCTGCTTTACATTTGAACTGAATAGGATTGATAATTAACCAGCTTACCTGTGTGATTATGCGGCCTGTCAGCAGCCCTCCACCCTGATTACGGATGCTCAGAATGATAAAGGGTTGCTGCAGCAAGGGAATGTTGGGATTGTAATCTCCGAAATTCAGTGTTTCGGGGTCAATCGCGATCACTGGCGGAACATAGCCCTTGGTGGGTTGGGAGTTGTTTTCAAAATATTCAGTCATGTGATATGTAATGAAAAATAAAAAACTTCATTCCTTTCCAGCAATAATAACACGGTGCGAAAACGCTTGATTAAATCGTTTCTTAGATATTCTGGCAAACTCTCTTAGTGCCGGGGTTCGTCCAGAAGGATTGTGAAGGATCAGGTGGTCAATTTGTGATTCGTTCAATACAGCACCAAGAATGGTCACGAGGTGTCCTCCTACTCCTGTTATTGGCCGATTCGTCCCGATTTCAAAAGAGACAGATGCGATAACAACTTTTTTATATCGCAATGCTTCGGCAATATCATCCAGGTCAGCAGATTGAGGATTTGCTGAAAAACCATTTTGCCTTAAGAGTTCTGCCAGGGCTGCATGCTTCCAGCCGATTTCTTGCGCTTCACCCGAATCATTTTCTTTGACCAGATAACCGTTAAGGTTCAGACCTGCCTGTATCCATTGATGGAGGGGGAGAACAGGTCCTCCGAATGTCTCGCAGCAAGTCTTCACACATACGACACCACAAGAGCGGGCGGCCCAATGAGCATAAGCTTCCTTATTTGGGCCCCCGCTTTTTCTCCAATGAGGATCATTCACAAATTCTTTGCCACGATCCAGATAATCGCCTATCTGTTCAAAGTCTTCAATCTGTGAATAATATGGAGCTGAAGGATAGAAAAGGATGGTTTCCTGCAAAATGAAAAGTCTTTCTTTCGTCTGGAGTTCATTCGTATAGGGGTATGATACTACGCTACTATTTTTACTGCACGACGCTTTCTCTACAAACGATGTGTCTGGATGAAAATAGTAGGCGACTAAAAAGTGAATTACAATCTAATTAGATAAAATTTCATAGGAGAAATTTCAATGCGTTCTGTTCTTGTTACTGGCGGTGCGGGTTTTATCGGGGCAAACTTCATCCGCACATTGATTTCATCTGATCCAAATTTAAAAATTGTGAATCTAGATGCTTTGACGTATGCAGGTACAAAAGAGAATCTGAAGGATGTTGAGGAAAATGAAGCTTATACTTTTGTAGAAGGCTTTGTTGAAGATCTGGAATTGCTGGGGGCGCTCTTTGTTCACCATCAATTTGATATCGTTGTTCATTTTGCTGCTGAAACGCATGTAGACCGTTCCATTCTTGAGCCTTCAGCATTTATCCGAAGCAATGTTCAGGGGACGTATGCCGTGCTTGAAGCTGCCAGGACTCACTGGAAAGGGAATTTGTCGGAGAATCAGGTGCATCTTGTTTCAACTGACGAGGTGTTTGGGTCTTTAGAGGCTGGAGATAGGCCTTCGAAAGAAAATAGTGTTTATCGACCACGCTCTCCATATGCGGCAACGAAAGCCAGTGGGGATCATTTGGGGATGGCCTATTATCATACCTATGGTCTTCCCATCTCAATCAGTCATGGTTCCAATACTTATGGACCATATCAGTACCCAGAGAAATTGGTTCCTCTGGTCATTTTACGCTGTCTGCGTGGTGAACCTATCCCTATCTATGGTGACGGCCAGCAGGTACGGGATTGGTTATTTGTGCAGGATCATTGTGAGGCGGTTCTTCGTATCTTACAAAAAGGCCAGGCTGGTGAATCTTATAATGTGGGCGGATATGATCAGGTGACGAATCTTCAGGTGGTGGAAAGAATCTGTGCAATATTGGATCAGCGGATTCCTGTGGCAGGTTCTTATCGGGATTTGATTACCTTTGTTCAAGATCGCCCTGGACATGATCAACGGTATACTGTGGACACATTAAAAATGGCAAAGATGCTGGATTGGTCGCCGGCGTTTTCCCTTGAGGATGGTTTGGCATCGACAGTTGATTGGTATTTATTGCATAAAGATTGGATCAATTCTGCGGCACAGCATTCTTCCTATCGGCATTGGGAGAGAACACAATATCAAAATCGATAAAGCTATTCAGACACGCTCTGATGAGAGGTTGTAGAATTTTTTTGGTATTGTATAATGTAATTATGAAAAAATCATTGTTTGGGTTCTTATCAGGTATATGGATTATGGGTATTCTGTTTCCTATGGCCTGGTTTTCAGAACAAATTTCTAGTATTTCAGTACTTTTCAATGGATTTTTTTCACAACAATGGGTGCATATTGTCATGCACACCAGTTTATATGCAATATTGATGGTATTTCTCTGCTTTTTGGGGAACCAAATGTATAAGAAGGACGTCTATATTGTGTGGATATTTATTGGCGTTATTGCGCTAGCTCAAGAGATGCTACAGATAATACTGGCAGGCCGGGGCTTTACGGAACACGAAATTTTCGATCTAGGTATTGATCTAAGTGGCGCCGTTTTTGGATTTGCAATCTACTGGGGATGGCGAAACTGGAGAGAGAACGAAAAAATAAAAATTGAGGTGGAAGATGAGAAGAACTTTCAAAGTTGTATTTATTAGTTTGTTGGCAGTAATTTTTATTTCGGCATGTAGTTTGCCGGGACTAGGAAATCAAAATGGTGGCAGCGGAGTCGCAACGCCTGATCTGGTGAACACAGCTGCTGCACAAACCATTGAGGTGGTGAAGACAGAGCTGGCGAAAGAGGCAACAGCGCCGGTCCAGCCCACACTTGCGCCAACCTGGACATCTGAGGTTGATGATGTTTTGGAGACTGAGACAGCGGCGACTGAGGCTGCAGAGGAAATAACACCTCTTCCCACCAATTCACCGATGCCAACCTGGACCCCAATTCCCGCGGCAACCAATACCCCGGAGCCGGTTTGTAATGAGATGCAGTTCATAAAAGATGTAACCATACCCGATGGAACATGGATGCAGCCGAACCAGACCTTTACTAAGATATGGGAAGTGAAGAATGTTGGCGCCTGTACCTGGGATGCGGGCTATGCCGTTGTCTTTGGCGATGAGGGCAACGCAATGGGTGCACCTGTATCACAGGGAATCAGCGATGCACCGATTGAACCCGGTGAGACATTAAAGATCGCGATTAATTTTACAGCTCCATCAAGTGACGGCCTTTATAAAGGAGTCTGGCGCCTTCGCAGCACAAGCAGCAATGAATTTGGCCGTTTTACTGTGAATATAAATGCAGATGGGAATCCAGACGAGTTTATTTTTACAAACTATGCCTGTTCTGCAGAATATAGCAATACGGCCGGCATTCTCCCTTGCCCGAGTGATAAAAAGGGAAATATTGGTTATGCGTATGTTACAGATAAGCCCATATTTGAAACCGGGTATCAGGATGATGAAGACGCATTAATAATGGTTCCACGTGATATTGAAAATGGCAAGCTCAGTGCTGAATTCTTTATGAATCGAATGCCTTCCGCGTCGGCGCATTTCAAAACCATCATTGGTTGTACGGCAGATCATCCAAGCTGTGACACTATTATGCGAGTTTATTATCAGATTGATGGAGATGCAACGCGGCACATGATCGGTGAATGGGATGAAAAATATGATGATGCAGTCAACCCAATTGATATTGACCTGACGCCCTTTGGATTGGAGAATAAACTCGTCCGTTTTACTCTTGAAGTGCATGCAGATGGCCAGCCAGATGACGATGAGGTTTTCTGGTTCTTGCCAAGAATTGTTGTACCATAAGCAATAACGAAATTCTTAATTCTCAAAAATAAATCCAGCAGGAGAAAGTTCTCCTGCTGGATTATTGAATGAAATTCCATGTAGCTGTGCGGAGTCTCGTTTTGGGAGATGTAAGAAAGAAATATGGTATAATTTGCACGCAAAAATAGTGGTTGGTTTTTGTTTAGCTAATCATTTTATTGCCCTCGTAGCTCAATGGACAGAGTAATTGACTTCGAATCAAGAGGTTGGGGGTTCGAGTCCCTCCGGGGGCGCTAATTTCACCCCTGTGTTTAGGGGTGAAATATTTTTTTAATCCCACAGATTAATAATCGGGCGCAACCGTTCTGCAGTCCACAAGAATGTCAGGTTTTCAAGATAATTGCAGGTATTACTGGTGGTTTAACCTCAATTTGAGTCGTTGAAACCTAGATTCAATTGATCTTATATAAAATCGCCTCACTGGTGCCATGAGTTCCAATTGAGTAGTATTTTAATGTTCCATCCTTTTGTAATTGCAAATATTCATATTCTGCTTCGCTCGGGTTCCCAGAGGATAAGTTTGTTGCTTTGAATTCATATACTCCATCATGAATATTGATAAAGGATATATCACCCGAAAGAGATATCTCTGGCATTTCAAAGGTCCAGCATTTTTCGTTCAATTCACATTCTGACTCTAAGGTAAAGATGATATGGAAATCTCCGTTAAAACCTTCCCAGGTGCCCGCCAGTTCAGTGATGTTACTATCTGGCTCAGAATTAGCGGGAGGCGCAAGAACGGTTTCTCCCCGGAATGTCTCAAAAATCTGGTTGAGGACAGCAGCATAGTCAGCATCCGTCGCAAAGCGAGTATGCTGTGCGCCGTTGTTCAACGCAATTGTCTGGCCCTGGAAATCCCCCGTTTCAGTGATCACATCAACGCCGTCATAGGTCCAATAGAAATTCTCCGGGTTGGTGACCGCCGTGGCGGTTATCGTATCCCAGATCAGGAATTCTCCGCCTGCCCAGCCGAATTGGTTACTCCACATCTGGGCAACATAATCCACGCCAGGGTCATTAATTTTATTTATTGAATTAATATCTTCGGACTGGACATAATACTGGATGGCATCCAGAGGGATAATAGATAAAGGTACCCCTGAATTAAAGACAAACTTAGCAGCCAGAGCGTCTATATACATATTCCACTCTGCGGCTTCATTACTTGTCCATTCAGGGCCTTCATCCAAATTACCGCGCATATTGAAGGCGCCGCCCATGATGATGATATGGGAAATATTATCTATAATACCCGGGTCCTCCTGTAGTGCCAGTGCTATATCAGT
>Ga0255448_1030_pt1 | contig 10334 bp, 8 predicted proteins | sample ANMaggSSYBR02J12_FD_182657 | JGI IMG/M metagenome (GOLD analysis project Ga0255448, IMG submission 182657) | Sediment cell enrichment communities from methane seep in Santa Monica Basin, California, United Staets - ANME aggregate JGI... | ecosystem: Environmental > Aquatic > Marine > Cold seeps >...
TGCTCTGCGGCGCAGATTCGACCTCTGGCATAACTATCGGGGACGATCTTGTAGATGGTGCCGATGTCGCTGCGCAGACGACCGGCCACCCAATTCAAGACTTCCTTGGCGTCCTCAGTTTCCTTACCACGGTAATCAATCACCAACTGTCGATAGGCAGCGAAGTCCAGTAGTCGGTCCCGTTCCCCCGGCGACAGTTGATCCGGTGTCCAGAAAATGGCACGGGGGTCACCGATACGCTTGGCTAGTTCCGCTACCTTGTCACCGCAGGGCCGATTCGCAACGAAAACTGCGAAGTCGTGGTCTTGATCGGCGGAATTGATCGGCGGCAGGGCGGCCCCTTTGCTGGCGATGTCCAGCAAGTCCCGCATGTATGCCATGCCCTTAATCATCCGACCATGCCACGGTACTTGGCATTGCTCCTGCTCCGCAGGAGCAATGCTGTGAAAGATCGATTTTGTTCCGTAGGCCAAATCCATGGTTAGCAGTGGCGTTTGGATTTCCCAACCGTCAAGGGCCAGGAGTTGATTCCAGGCTTGTTGCTGCAATACCGGACTGTTTTCGGCCTGCGTGCGGGCCCGCTGGAAGAGATCCCGAACATCGACACCACCACCGATAGGATTAAAGACAAAGTTCGTACCGACCTTGCGAACCTGGGGGACTTCCTGCTCGATCTGTTCGCAGAGCACCTCGTAGTGGTCCTGGTTGTCCTGGATGTCGCACTTCTGGCCCTTGTCATGGTCTTTCCACTCCATGACGAAGTTCATCACTTGTTCGACTGACAGCCCGTTGGGTGCGGTACGGGCAATGTGGTGCAGGAAGAGAGTCTTGAGAATCTTTTCGCACCGTGGTGCAAAGACCTTCAAGTGGCCCTTCGTCGCTTGGCCGATGGTGCGACGACCGGTCTGGTATGCCTTCCATTCATCGTTGAACTTGGAACTGATGGCAGCGATCCCTGCCGTGGTCCCCGATGGATCTTCCTCGTACTTCACCACGTCATCGAACATCTGCCAGAGACTAATTAGCTCGTCCGACTTCGCTTTACATTGGGTCTTCATCGTCTGGTGCATGAAGTGAATGCTTGATCGAGCGGTCGTCAGGTGATAGCTGATTGCCCGTAGGACATCGATGGCGTGAGGATAGAAGGGGAAGAACTGATCGAACGTCGGTCGTCCCTCGGCCGCAGGCCAAGTGAAGCCCTGCTTGTAGTCCTCGAAATAGCCGTCAAGAAAATCGGGAGCGGTGATCGTGCGAACCTTGGACAGTACGATGTCGTAGTAGTTCTTTTCATCTTGGAGCAGGCTGACGTGCTTCAGCCGCTCGTTGGCGATGATGTTCTTAACGCCCATCTTCGATTCGATGGCCTGCTGCGCCGAGCAAATGGTCCATACGGGGAGACAATCGTTCTTTGCCAGCCGGTTGGAGAGCACCACCAGGGTTTTTTCATCCTCGGTGCGCTGCTCCTCAGTGCGGTTCTTCATGAACAGCGACACTTCATCAAGGATCAACAGAAGCCCGTCGTAGCCATCGGCCAAGAGTGTCTTAACCATGTGCTGAAGAACCGGCTCCGTTTCCATGGGAATATCGGGAGTGGTCTTCAGGTACTCCCGGTAGAACCGCCAGAGCCGTTCACCACAATCCCTCCGAACCATCGGGGCTTTGCTACTTCGTAGCTCTTTCAGGAAGGCGTCGATCTCCCACTGCGCTTCCTCATCGAAATACTTTGGATCTTTGAGAAACTTGGCAAGATCCTTGTGGTAGCGTTCGTAGTCCTCGTTCTCAAATCGGTCGGCCAGCACTTCGACCGGGTAAAGGGAGATCGTCTTTCCGTTTTCGGCGTGGTACTGCTCCTGAACGGCATCCAGGATGTAGTCCGTCATTCGTCGTCCGGTATCGCTTACACCGATAGTTCCGCCACCCTGGCCGACGAGCGTCTTGACCGCAGCAAAGATCCCCTTGGATTTTCCAGAGGATTTCTTCTTCAGACCATTTTCGTAGAACTGGTAGATCGATTCCCGCTTCCCTTTGCCCGCTTCCTGTTCGAGATTGCGCACGATCTCCCAGGCGTCGTTGTCCCCCAAGGCCATCGCCCCGATGAAAGACAATAGGTGCGACTTACCGGAGCCAAACTCGGCTTGAATCCACCAGCCTTGCCCGACTGGATTCATTTTGTCGGACGGGTCGTAGGGAGCGGCCAGTTGTCGAAGCACATCATTCAAGAGTGGTCGAACGGGATCGATCAGGAATTCCCGTACCGTTTTTGGCTCAGCTTTTCGCTTCTGTTTGGCGTCAGCAGAGCCCGCATCGGCCCAGATGTGGTGCTCAACCACATAAACGTCAATGATCTCCTCTGGCACTGAGCAGATCTGATCGAGTGACTTCCGGCTAAACAAGGGCTTACTCATGTATTCAACTCCCAAAGATGATCTTCAGGCACTATGTTTGCGGGCAGGGTACGATGGAAACGGGGCGATGCCTCATGGAACAATATGGTGCGCTGGCTAGTACGCTCACCCGGCAATAACATGAGGATGTGCTTTTGGTTGACCGCACGAATCCGCAGTGGGTTCAGTTCGAGGTCGTAGGTGAAAAGCAGTTCCATTTGCTTCAACGTGAGGAGCATATTGTCAGCAAGATGCTGAGCGATCAATTCGTCAAGTTCTCTGGCGATCCGCTGGCAGACGCTCATCGGAAGCTTGGCTTCGTTCTGCACCATCGACTTGAGGTCTTCGTCGGGAAATCGTTCCAGAATAGAGAGATTGAGATTGACTGGTGCGGGTAGTTTGTCTCCAGCGGGCCCCCGAGCTTCAGGCAGCGACACACGCTCATACTGCGCCAAACGCTCGTAAGTTCCGAGGATTACGTACAAATGCCTGCCGGTGGTGTGTTCCAGCTTCTCTCGGAGTTTCGCATTGATTTCGGAGTCTGAAAACTTCACGCCTGCTGCTCCTTAGCCAGGGCAACAATGCGATCCATCGCATCGGCCAAAGTTAGCTTTGTGGTGAACTGCCGATGCTGATCGATCTCGCTGACCTTGACCAGTAAACCAGCCTGCCGTAACGCATAGAGTTGCTCGATCATCCACTTCTGATCCCAGAGCAACCATTTCTGCATAGGCCCCTCTAGGAGGTTGTCGAACCCGAACATGCCCGGCTCCGGGAACTCCAGATACAGAACATAGGCGAAGGCGAGGAAGTTGCCGTGCCGCTGGGAAACGCTCAGCTTCGTCCTGGATGTCTTTCCAACGCCGAACTCTTCGTAAGTCCGGAAGATAGCCGAAGTCATCTGCTTGGCGCTCTTGGACTCCGGGATCTTCTCGGCCACGAACTCCTTGACCTTGGCCCTGGGAACATTTCCTTCAGCAAGTGATGGCCAGACAAGCGATTCTGCCACCAGCGACACAATCTTCTCCATGCGGCAGGTGAGATAGAAAAGCACATCGGACAGCGATGGCGTTCCCGCTGCCGCCTTGGCGAATTGGGCGAGGTCAGAGTGTAAGTGGTCGCCGGGGAAGTATCGACCGATCAGGAAGTTGGTGGCCCGGCGTCGAGTGGAGACGGCGTTGAAGGGCAGCGTGTCGGCTAGGTGCTGCCGGTAGTCCTCTACTTCGGAGAACCCTGCCGCCAATGGGATAGCAGTCAGAGCTTGCGGAGCGAAGTCCTTGGCGTAGACCCGGAGGCCGATTTCAAGGAAGCGGGGAGGTTCTTCGGGTGGAGCCGTGGAACCCGCTTCGTCGGCTTCCACGGCCGGTTCGTCTTCTGGGAAGAAGGTGCGCTGGTGATTGGCTGAGGTTGAAGTGAGCGAAGTGAGCTTCAGCTTTCCATCGACCTGACGCTTGAGCTTTTCGATGTCCCCGGCGATCTTCTTTTGGAGCCAGTCGTCCAAGGGCGCATCGGCATTCTCGGCGGCGGTCCACATGGACTCCACCATCGCCGTCACGGCCTTAAGGTCGTGGCGACTGGCTTCATTTCCATCCTTTCCTCCGGATCGGCGCTTCGACATGTGGGTCCATTCCTTGAAGACCACCCCCGTTGGAGTTAAACGCAAGCATGGCAATTGAGATTACCCCATCTGCGAGCGGCACGCAAGCACCACCCATCTCCCTAAGTGCAATCGTCACAAGAGGTTGTTTCGTTTCGTTAGTAGGCGTGAGCCGACCAGATTGCACGTAACACCGTTGGAGATCAGCACTTAGATCAGTGATCTCCAGAGCCAATGTACACCCCATTATAGTGATTCGGATGGGCAGATCATGTCCAACCAGATCCGGTATTCCCGGCCCGGCCACCACGAGATCATCGGAACCCGGCCTGCGGCTTCGCATCCACCAGCGTCGTGGAAATTGGTGGGCAGACGGCAACCCAGTCGGCGTCCTGCCTGAAGAAGTCTACGGCGAGGATGTCGTTATCCCGTGGCCGCCCAGCCTTGCCCGGCACGAACGTCGGCGGCTACGAAAACACCGGCTGGGACTTGGTGGCAAATCTGGTGGGCTGTCTTATTGCGGCCACCGCTGTGTTCATTTATGACAAACGGTGTTCCTCCCAGTAGGGAAGACCGATCGACATGTTGAGTCCCTGCACGCCCTCGTGCGTCCCGCACGAGGGCGTGCCTCTTTCAGGCGAGCGTCCTTAAACAACGATCTCTTCGGCTTCGCCCTTTGACTCCCCGCCCCTCTTCCACCCCCAGAAACCAGCCGAAAACTTTTTTGGGATTTCTGACGAAATTCTGGAAAACGTTACTACTATACACATGGAGGTCACAAATATGTTTTGCATTAAGGATGTAGTTCGAGCAGTGTTCGGTGTTTACAACCGAGCGAATTATCGGAGGGTCCGGTACGCCACGGAGACGGGCGTCGTTGAGCCGCCGAGGGTAGGACACACTTGGTTGTATAACCAAGAGGACATCGAGTATCTAAGACGACACTTTGGACGACGGTACAACGTCGTTAAAGTGTGAGCGTCGTTTCTATCAGACTGGCCACTTGTCGTGGCTTGTAAGAAGAGACCCGCCCGTGCTGCGCAGCACGGGCGGGTCTTGATAGAAACGTCGGACAATGAAATATCCCTAATTATATCATAGTAACTTCATCGGCGCAATCGTGAAATTATTTATGGTTAATAGAAAGCGTTTGGAAAATGAAAATGATGAAACCTGTGTACGACGGGATTCCCGTCGAGTTGAAGGAGGAAAAGAGTTGGGTTAATTGGAAGCTTGAGAGAGTGAAGGCGGGCCGAAACGGTAGCAAGCCGTTCACGAAGATCCCCATGGCGGTGATGGGTGGCAAGGCAAGCACGACCGACCCGAAGACTTGGGCACCGTTCGAGTCGGTACGAAGGAACTTCGAGGCCAAGTGTGCCCAGGATGGAAAGGGTGCGTTGGATGGAGTGGGACTCGTCCTGCGTGGCGATCTCGTCGGGCTGGACCTGGATCATTGCCGGGATCGGAAGACTGGCCAGATCGAGTCCTGGGCCGCAGAGATTGTGAAGACGATCAATTCGTACAGTGAGGTGTCGCCCAGTAGAACCGGCCTTAGAATCATTTGCCGTGGCGCAGTCCCAGGGTCTCGACGGCGAAAGGGGCCGGTCGAGATGTACGATGAGTCATCACCTCGATACCTGACCATCACGGGGGCGCACCTGGAAGGTACGCCAACCACAGTGGAAGAAAGGCAGGAGGCCATCGAAGAGGTGTACTTTAATTTTCTGGACAGGAAGGAAGAGCAAGAGAAGCTTTCTCCGATTTTTTCTTCCGCACCCGATCTCAATCTGGATGCCCTCTTCGATGTTGCCCTGACGGCGAAGAATGCGCCCAAGTTCATGGGCCTGTGGAGCGGCAACTTCCAGCGATACGGCTACCCATCCCAATCGGAGGCCGACTTGGCCCTGGCTTCGATCATCGGCTACTATGTCGGGCCTGATCCCGAGAAGATCGATGGCTGCTTTCGCCGGTCTGCCCTATACCGGGACAAATGGGAGCGGACGGATTACAGAGAAGGCGTGATCGGCAAGGCGATGGCCCAGGAGTCGTTCTACGATTGGGGACCGGATGAGAGCAAGATCAATGAAGTCATTCGGCCCATTGATCCGTCCCTGCTCGGCGGCACCAAGCCACAGAAGGATGATTGGTGCGCTCAGTTGCACAAGACGAAGGCTCCCAAGACGGTCAAACTAGAAACATGGGACGAGACCTGCGCCATCGCAGATGCGCAGGTCGAGGACTGGCTGCTGCCGGGTTGGTGTGAGTTCGGATGCACGCACATCCTGTCCGGGTTGCCATTCAGCGCGAAGAGTTCGATAGTAACGGAACTTCTTGCTGCCATCGCCCAAGGCCGCAACTTTGGCGGGATGCCGATTCAGGAGGTGCCATTCATCCTGCTGGATCTGGAAAATAAGGAACGCATTCTTATTAAACGGTTGCGGCGGGCCCTGGCCGGTGACGAGGGCCGGATGGGTGAACTTTATAGTCGGGTCAATCCACTCGACATCAAGCGGCCCGTCACAACCACCTTCGTGGGTGAGTGTATCAAGGCGGTGAGGGAACGGGTGAGTGGGCCCAAGGGCCTGGTCGTCATCGACACGATGCGTTCTGCCTTTGCAGCCGACGAACTGAGCCCCCAAGAGATTTACAACATCATCATCCCCTTCAAGCGACTGGCCGAGGCCACGCAGTGGGCAGTCGTGATCTTGCATCATAACGCCAAATACTCGAACAAATACTCGGGCAACACGGCCATCGCCGGTGCCGTGGACTATCTCTGGAACTGGAGCAAGGATGCCCACAAGATGACCGGGACGATGGAGTGGGAAGGCCGTGATGACGTGCAGTCGTCGCTGGAGTTCCGTTTTGACATGGAGTTACAGCGGAACGTCTTCGTCGGGACCACCTCCGAGATCAAAAGCCAGGAGAAGGAGGATGCCAACGAAGTCGCCATCGGCCAAGTGCTTCAGTTTGTGCCAGCGGACATCTACGAGGCGAAGACTTTGGAGGATCTGTTCTCCATGGTCCAGGAAGAGCACCCTGACATGAGCGACCGGACGATTAGACGGCGGCTCGACACTGCTTATGAACAACACCTGTGTCTGCGGACGGGCGAAGGCAAGCGAGGCGACCCACACCGTCATTATCTGTCCGAGGCCGGTCGGGCGGTGGTTAATAAGATCAAGGGCTTGGCGTTGCTGGGGGAGGTGTCGTGAGTTTCTCGCCATTTCTCGCCAATGGGGTTGGCGAGAAACTTTTGGTTTCTCGCCACTTTCTCGCCAAATCGAAGGTGGCGAGAAATAAGTCGTTGGCACACAAGGGGTTTGGGAGTTAATAACGTCGTTTCTCGCCAACTCTTGCCAGCCGCCGTTTCCTGTCCAAGAAGTTTCTCGCCATTCTCGCCACATGCCTATAGGCATGTGGCAGTGGCAAGAAACTGGCAGGAAATGAAATGTTGTCCACCAACTTACCTTCATCGTTTTGTGGGGGAGGGTGAAGAAGAAGTTTCGCCCCGTGGCGAGTTGGCTGCGTTGGCATGACTGGCGAGGCCGAAGAAGGTGTGGCCGAAAGCCCCCGGCACGACCTCGCTACGCTCGGCCGTGCCTCCCACTACCGAACCATTAAAAGAAACAATAAGAAACATAATCAAATCAAACGCAATCTCCCTGGAGGCATCCCAGGCCCTTTTCGCCAACACTTCTTATCCTGATTAAAGCCAGGGGCCTTAGAAGTGATCCTGGCAGAACCCCGTGCCGATGTAGGCTCAGGCTTCCCCTTGGTTTTTGCAGCGGGCCGCAAGCGTCCGTTTTCTTTCTGGTGTGTATTTCCACCATGGCTTCGATGGTTTGCCCGCCATGAAGCGGACGGCGGCGATGAACACGTCGATCACGCAGGGATCGTGACGGACGCCGGTGGTGTCGCACAAGTCGTCATACAAAGCATACGGATCTTTCCCCAACAAGTCTTGGGGTGACAAGATGCCAATCAGCCGCAAATCTTCAGCAATCGCAGGACCGATGTTGGGGATTTGTTCCAAATCGGTGATGTCGGGTCTGGTGATGGGTTTCATGACGGGCTGCCTTCCCCAGTTCATCCACTTGTGTTCATTCTGTTGGCTACTTCTGCGTTTTGGTGGCCGACAGGCCCTTCCCGTATTCCTCTATGAACGTCAAATCTCCAAAACGATCTTTGTAGTTGGTGTCGATCCAGGCTGCGAAAGTCGTGATGTGACGGATGCCCCGTTTCCGATAGGTTTCGACATCGGCCAGAAAGACTTTCCTGTTCCATGGCAGTTTCACGCCGGGTCGTTTCCACCGAGAAGACCGGGCCACGTCCAACCAATACTCCAACACTTGGGCCGTGTCTCTTGGGAACACCTTCAGATTGGCGTCGAGGGCATGTAGCCCTTCGGCCAACTTCGGGTCTTGCTGCTCATACGGAACGTCATAGCGTCTTCTGATGGGAGCAAATTCGAGAAACACGCCTTCGTTCGGTTTCACGTTCATCGGTGGTGTTAGTGTGTTCGAGTATGCGAGATGGGCGACTTGGGCTTTCGGGTCCATGTCTCGTAATGTCCGGCAGATCTGGTTTTCGATTACCAAAGCCTGTTCAGAGGGCGACAGTTCCCGGCACTTCGGGCATCGACACCACGGCTTTCCATCGTCGCCCCAGTAGAAATAGCGACCGGTCGTGGGACGCAGCACCTTGGCGATGGCCAGTGCATTGTGGCAGATGATCTCCAATGCTCGCTTGGAATGCACGCAGCAATTGACATCTGCTGTGCGCTCCCCTTTGTCGTTCATGCGGAACAGGTCAGCGTTCTTCTCAAACATCGCACGAGGCAGCAGTTCCTTCATGGCGTGCAGTTCGTACTCGACTTCCAGCCCGAGCTTTCGGCACTGTTCGATGAAACGTTGGCCTGCATCAGATTTGACACAACGAATGACGGCCAGTGGCGAGTTCTGGTGGTGAAGACCAATGGTCGTAAGTCCAGCAGCCTTGGCTCGCTGCGGCCAGTCGGCCAGTGTCAGATCCTCGGGCACAAGCACGACACCTCGGGTGGCAAAGGAACGACGGGGAGTTGCATCGGCCAGTACATCATTACTTGGGAGTACCGCTGCAACGGCACCACTGGCGCAGCCAGCAAGGAATTGTCGTCTGTCAAGATCAATCATGTCGCTCCCCTCTCATCTGGAATCGTTATCCTTGGTCAATCACGTCTTTCTCCAGTAACCACTCCCTGGCCCGCTCGACCACAGTTAGACCAGCGGCACAGCGACGAACGTTGTTCTGTTGCTCGATGTCGATGCATTCTGATGCGCCTCGGGCACACTGGCGATAATTCTAACGCTCCCTTAGCGGTGCTCGTCTCCTGAGTGTCTGAGATAACTCCTTTGCCACATCTACGCAAGTGTGAGTGCATTTGCGGACCGCTTCCTCAACTTCCGCATAGTCCCAATACTCCCGCTTCACTCGTATTCTGTCGAACAGCACTCCTCGAATGTAGCATCCCTTTTCGATTACTTCTCGGGAACTATCGTCCGGGTACATTTTCTTCAACTGCTCGCTGTGCCCCCTGATCTCCTCATCTGTAAAGAGCGGAACCATATAGGAGAGCCCATCGGATGGCCGTGGGGGCCGCATTAGTATCTTGGGCTCAATACGGTGAATCTTAAGATGTCGGTAATGTGTCATCAGGTCAAAGTGGGGGCCTCGAAGTCTGTCCAATTGAGCAACAAACTCCTCCGGGTGTTTAATTGTTAGCCCGAAGCGTACTGGGTACTGCAATCGCTCAAGCACCATGCCGAAACCGAGCACTTCGTTCTTTTTGTTGGGATTGAAGGGGCAATAGTAAGCCCAGGCCAGCAAAGCTGCCTTGTCTCGAAATGAGTTCACTCTCGTAATGCAATTGTCCGCATAGTATTGAATGTGGAACTCCTTGTCGGCATCGGCATGGTGTTTCAACACCTCGTCGGCATAGGCCGACATCCAGCAGTAGCTGTACGCAATCTCCCGAGCCAATAGGAAACAATCAAACATCCAATTGATCGAATTGAATCTTGGGTCAAAATCAATCGTGCAAACGGCGTCGTTAAGCCGCTCGTCCTCAAGAATCATCGCTTCGAGCGATGATTCCTTGAGGAGTCTCTCACTTGCCGCCTTGTAAGAATCGTCAGGTCGCATCTTTCTCCCCCAGCAATAGGCCCAGTCGAAACATGATGTTCACCGTCGTCAGGTGGCGTATTGGATCAGAAACCCCGTCCTCTCCCGCAAGTTCCGCTCTCTGGGAACGGCTTGGCTTCCCGTCGATGGACCACGGAGTCAGCTTGGGATCGTAGTGTGTCACGGATTGT
>Ga0255448_1031_pt1 | contig 10149 bp, 10 predicted proteins | sample ANMaggSSYBR02J12_FD_182657 | JGI IMG/M metagenome (GOLD analysis project Ga0255448, IMG submission 182657) | Sediment cell enrichment communities from methane seep in Santa Monica Basin, California, United Staets - ANME aggregate JGI... | ecosystem: Environmental > Aquatic > Marine > Cold seeps >...
GATCGTAAATATTTTCATTTTGCAGTTAACCCCAACGTCTGTTTTGCAACTCTTTATCATAATGTATATGTTAGATGTGCAGCAAACTTTGTGCCAAAGATAACCGGATTCACATCAAACAATCTAAGGTTATACGCTTCAAAGGCTTATTGTTATCGTGCCTGGTCACGTTAAATTTGCCACCTGTCATTATGGCGAAGTTTCGTAACTAAAAGATGCCAGGGTAAAGAAAGTAATTGATGTACGTTTGTACAACACGTCTCAGTTGGCAGGTTATGCAAAAAAACAAGACCTTGAGTATCTTCTGCGGGCAATTATCCAGGCTAAATATGTGCATCTGCCGATTATGGCTCCAACCAAGGTTATTCTGAACGAATATAAAGACAGAATTATTGATTGGCACCAGTACGAAAAGCAGTTCAATGAGTTAATTGCTCAACGACATATTGAAGACGTAATAACATTTCAACAAACAGAGGAAGCCTGTTTTTTATGCAGTGAATCCAGGCCGGAGAATTGCCATCGCAGGCTTGTTGTCGAATATTTGGCTGACCTGTGGGAAGATGTAGAAATCTGTCATTTATAGAAAAGGAGCGAGTGTTATGCGATTTATTTGTTTGGCAAACTCAAATAAACATGGCGGGCGGTGTATTGCAGGAATCGACGAAGCGGACAACTGGATTCGGCCGGTATCTTCTAATCAGAAAAGAGCCATCAATAAAGAAATAAGAACAATAGATGGCACTGAGCCTCAGATTATGGACATATTAGAAGTGCGGATTTATGCTCATGGTCCCGCTGAAGGATGTCAGCGAGAAAACAAATTATTGAAGGATGGCTTATGGAAAAGGGTTGGTCGGATCGAACCAAATGAGTTGTTGAAACATTGCGAAGATGATGGCATTATTCTGCACAATCACTTGGATTATGTTCGAGCAGTTTGTTTCAGCGTTATACCAGATCGACAATGGAAATCTCTTCAGCTTGTCCACAACGAAAATGTGACCTTTGAGCGTGATTTTCACGATAAAAGCAAATGGCGGGCATCTTTTGCTGATGGCAAAGGTCATAATTTGAATCTTGCTGTTACTGATCCCGTTGCCTGTGAAAAATTGGAACGTGGAGAAAGAATCAGTAAAAATTGTCTGTTGACCGTTAGCCTGGGCCCTGCCTGGAGTCCCAATAAGAACACCGCCAAGCGATGCTATAAGTTTGTTGCCGGCGTAGTTGAGCTAAGCAACAGCGAGATAATATGACCCTTCAAATGGTGGGCTATACACAACGTGTATTGGAATGTTTTGTGAAACATGCCTGAAAGACTCGACCAACTACAGAGATTATTACTTGACTCGAAAAAGTCATCCCTCCCCGGTACTGATGCAACCGAATCGCCTGCCCTTTCGCGTCTCTTCTCTGCTTGTAAAAAAAGTGGCCATGAGCGTTTTTCGCTCGAAGCCTATGGTACCTGGGGTTCACTGCCCCGCCTGATCGCCACCCTTGCCGCCGCCAATCTCCAGCGGCCGGTTTTATATCTTACTGCTCATATCCCCGACGCCTTTGAGGCCCAGGACGACCTGGAAACCTTTCTCGCCCGGCCCGTGCAACTGTTCCCCGCCGCCGAGGCCCACGAAACCGACCTCGACCCCAAATCCGAAATCGCATCCGAACGACTACGCATCTGCCAAAACCTTTTCGCAACTCACAACTCACAACACACAACTCTCATCGTCGCTCCCGTGCAGGCCCTGATGCAGCCCGTACCAGGCATACAGTTTCTTCAGCAACGATCTCTCACACTCAAAACCGACCAGAGCCAAAACCTTAACGGTCCCGACAAACTTGCCGAATGGTTGACTGACCAAAACTATGGACATGTAGATCAGGTGGACCTCGTCGGTGAATTCGCCGTCCGCGGCGGTATTGTTGACATCTTCCCGCCCGCGCACGACCTGCCTGTTCGCGTTGAGTTTTTCGGCGACCAGATCGAATCTCTCCGCCAGTTCGATCTTGATACCCAGCGATCAGTTCACACACTTGATTCGATATCTATCTCCAGTTGCGTCAGCACCGCCGCCGAACCCGATCAGAGAGCCATCATTTTCGACTACCTGCCTTCAAAAACCCTGCTTTTTATGGAAGAAACCGCCGGGATAAACGAAGCCGGCCACATCTTCAGGGATCGCCTCGAAGACCCAGGTAGCATTTATCCCATTGAAACTGTCCTCCGTGACGCTGCAAAATTCGATACCATCTACCTCAACCGATTTCTCTGTGGCCTTTGTAAGACATCGGTAAATTTCCACGCCCGATCCGTACAGCGTTTCGAAAACCGTTCGCGGGAAGCATTGGGGGAACTACTGACTCTCGCCGGCGATCATCGAATCCATTTATTCTGCGAAAAACCCGCCCTGCGTCAACGCCTGCTGGAAATGCTCGAAATCAGAAAACCTCCTGAAAATTTTCATCTGCCGATCGGCTTTGTTCATCATGGTTTTGAACTGCCCGAACATCGTTTATTTGTCCTTAACCATCACGAGGTCTTCGGCCAGCACCAACCGCACCGTCGTATTCGCAAAATACAATCCACTCAGGCCATTGACTCATTTGCCGACCTGAAAACGCACGACCTTGTCGTACATGTCAACCACGGCATCGGCCGCTTCCGAGGCCTGAAAACGCTTACAAAAAACGGCCGCCAGGAAGAATTCCTTGCTATCGAGTTCGCCGACAAGGCCGTCGTCCACGTCCCCGCCGGCAAGATCGAGCTTATACATAAATATGTCGGCGCCCGTGCCGCCCGGCCAAAACTCAGTAAGCTCGGCGGTCGCACATGGGAAAGGCAAAAGCAAAAGGTCAGCGACGCCGTTGAAGACATGGCTGCTGAGCTGATCGATTTCCAGGCCCGCCGTCAAAGTTCACCCGGCATCAGCTTTCCATCCGATACCACCTGGCAGAAAGAATTCGAACAATCCTTCCCCTACCAGGACACCAAAGATCAGACCACCGTCAATATCGATATTAAAAATGATATGCAGCTATCCCTAATGAACCGTTCTCGAACCGGCACATGAACATACACGCATCGTCGATTCCTACTTTTTCGACCTTGCCCGTCTCGGCGTGCATCCGTTCTTTTACAAACGTCTCTGTCATCGCGCACACTGATTTTATATGTCCGTTATGCCACATCGCCGTATCGATGCAGTGCGCCAGCAGGTCTCCTGTTACGCCCGAACCTGCCGCTTTTACGTCTAACCGCCATGTTGCCATTCCGCCCTGCGGCACCTGTGTCGATATCGTCCAGTCCTGCAGAAAATTCGCTCTGTAGTGGAATATCTGTCCCAGCCGCCCTTCGTCGATCAACTGCTTGGCCAACGTTACCGCCGGTACTCGCCGATAATTATACGACACCATATTGGGCACTCCGGCTTTCTCGATAACATCCACCATCTCACGGGCCTGTTTTCCGTTCAGTGCCAGTGGTTTCTCGCAAAGAATCGTTTTGCCTGCTTTGGCCGCTGCCATCGCGATCTCGGCGTGCACGTTATTCGGCACACAGATATCGACCAGATCGACCTTGTCGTCCTCAATCACCTTGCGCCAGTCGGTCGTATATGACTGATAGCCCCACTGATCCGCAAAGGCCTTAGCCTTGTCTTCTTCCAGTCCGCACACCACATGCAGCGCCGGCTCGTATGGCAGATCGAAAAAGTGATTGACTTTGCAATAGGCGTTCGAGTGTGTCCGCCCCATAAAACCGTAACCGATCAGCCCGATATTTATTTTCTTCTTCATTGAATCATCTCCGTCTTGACTAGCCCCCGATGTAAAACATGTCCCTGCGAAGGCAGGGATCGGGGGATTCTTAATCGATTTTCCATTATTCGTCATTCTTTTTCTGTATTCAATATTTCTTTGATTCGACGTTGAGCGTTGAACGTTGAATGTTGGACGTTCAACTCTTCTACTCTCTTTCTCACCACTCACAACTCACAACTCACAACTTATTCACATTCACCCATACTTCACATTCAGCTCATCGACCGCCTTTTTACATTTCTCCGTTACCGCCCATGCGTCCGCCCAGAAGCACAGATCGACCGTCCACCAGTTATGTCCCATATCGTTTTTTATAAGTTCAGGCATTAGCTCATCGAAATCAATTTTTCCTTCGCCGAACGGTGCGTGGGTTGAGGTTTCGTTATCGTGTAGTGTGCCGTCCGAGTCGATCAGGTGCAGATGATTTATCTTTCCGCGTAGCTTTTGCGCAAGTTCCAGCACCCCTCCCGACAGCGTCTCTTTTTCACCCCACTGCCGGGCGCCCACATCGGCCACCATATAACCATGACACGCGTCGAACATCACACCAAAGTTATCATTATTCACTTCTTCTACTATCCGTATAATCTCGGACGGCTTGTTAAACGCGAAGCCCGGCTCGAATTCCCACGTCAGCCGAACGCCTGCCTCTGCCGATTCGATCGCGCATACCTTCCATGTTTCGACTACTCGTTTCAGGGCGGTTTTCGGATCGACTTTATCAAAGATATCCGGCGGCTGCACCGCATCTACCCTGATCGCCGGGATACCCAAATCTACACAGAACTTCAGGTTTTTGCGAAAGGTATTCAGGTAGCCCGAATTATCTTCGGAGTCGATCAGATGTTCGCTCCACAGATTCGCTGCCAGTCCCGACCAGCCCAGTCCCAACTTGGCCATTTGCTCTTTGCATGCGGCTCGCTGTTCTTTAGTTGGCATATCGTCCGGATTGGGATGTGGCGGAAAACCACCCAACTCGACCCCGTCAAACCCCAATGCCTTGACCTTTTCGATCACTTCCTCCCACGGTACCGGATTATCCTGATACGGCCCTATCGAATACGCCCACGTTCCTATCGAAATCTTTTTCATTGCATAACTCCCTGTAAATCCTGTTAAAAATATTCGTAACCGTTCACGGATACTTTTCCTTATCAGTCCCGTAGGGACAAAATGATAATAGCCCAGCGATTTATCGCTGGGAAACCTATTCTTATATTATTTTAGTCCCATAGGGACGACTGAACGCTTACAAATATTCTATACGCTCTTGTTTTATATACTATTGCTGATAAGCTTAAAACCTTCGGTATATACTTCTTCCGGACTACTTGAGAGGTCTCGCCATACACGCGTCGCCGCCGCCAGTTCCGGCATTCCGCGGCTGAACGCCTCGATTGTCAGCCAGCCGTCATAGCCACTCTCGCGCAGTGCCTGGAATGTCTCCGCCCACGGCACATGTCCTGTTCCCGGAGTGCCTCTGTCGTTTTCTGAAATATGAACATGTCGGATCATCTCGATATTTTTGCTGATGCAGCCGACCGGGTCTTTCTCTTCGATATTGGCATGAAAGGTATCATACATTATTCCGAAATTCGGATGATTGACCTGACGTGCGTACTCGGCCGCGGCGGCCAGCGTGTTCAGAAAGTAGCACTCGAACCGGTTCAGGCATTCGACTGCCAACATAACATTCGCTTGTTGGGCAATCTCTGCCGCCTGCCGGTGTACTTCTGCGCCATGTTGTTTTTCTTCTTCTGTCGGCCCCTGACCGCTGAAAACACCAAGCGGCTGATAGAACGGACCGCACATAACATGCCCGTCGAGCGCCGCCGTGCAGTCAAGTGCCCATTTCAGATAATCCAACCCACCCTGTCGGTGTTTCGCTTCCGGGCTGATCGGATTATGTTCTTCATCCGGTATTACCGCACACGTCGTGCATTCCAGTCCGTTGTCTTTGATTGCCTGCCCAACTTTCTGATAATGCTTTTCGTCCCCCATAAAAAGGGGAATTTCCACCCCGTCAAATCCTGTTGTTTTGAGTTTCTCAAACAGTCCGAAATGTTCTTCGGTTACAAACGGCGTCCAGAGCAGCAAGTTAAATCCTGTTTTCATAATCATCTCCGGTTATATATTGTTCGCGAATTAATCGCATTATACAAAGACCGGAGAATGACCGCAAATTTTTTCTACGGACGCCGAACGGCACATCCGACGTTCCAACTTTTCGAATTTCCCCTTCTCTATTTTAACATTTCAGGTGGATTTTTTCTTGTACTCGAAAACTGCTGATTTTTAGTTGAATTGTGTCTAAAAACCGTCAAAACCTTTCATTTTGATAAATTATTTTTTGCCGCTCTTCGGAAAATCGAAAAAAATGAACGGTTTTCGGGTCTTTTCAGCCTTTTTAGCACAAATATCACAAAAGTTGAAAATCCGTTTTATACGTAAATTAAGGACTTACGTCAATTTCCCGGAACGAAAAATAAAGACTTACATCAATCATTTACACCCCGGCCACTTCATCCTTCCAGCCAACCTCCACAATGATCAGCACCTCAATTTTGACAGCCTTTTTCATTTCCTTCCCGATCGCTCCGGTCGTCCGCCGGCAAATTGGATGGGAATAAAAGAAGGGCATTAGTCTTTTAAGCTTGTATAAACAAGCCTGATTTTTTATGATAAAATGATAGGTAAATTATTGCCCATGATGCTATTCTGCCGTTCATTGCAGAGATATGTTACGTACCATGCTTTATGAATATGGATCACATTTTAATAAGTACAATGATGAATTAAAAAAACTTTTGCTGATTTATTTTCTTGTATGAGAATGGAAAGATAATTACGATTGCGACGGCACCGGGTGTTTTTATTCAGGATCGGTATAATATGGAAGCGTTTATTGAACAGAATCGACAGATATTGGCGGATTTGTGCCGTAAGTATCATGTAAGCAGGCTGGATGTATTCGGCTCTGCTGCGGTGGGTGGTTTTGATGAATCATCCAGCGACATCGATTTCCTGGTTGAGTTTAACCAGACGGTAAATGACCGTCGATTTGATAATTATTTCGAACTGCTGCGTGAACTGGAGCGTTTATTCGGCAGGACTGTTGATCTGGTTGAGCCGGGAGGGTTACGGAACCCTTATTTTATTCGACGTGTCAATGAAACAAGGAGACAGGTCTATGCCGCAACGTGACTCTGAAAAATATCTGTATGACATGCTCAGTTCATGTGAGTTTTTGATAGAATTTACAAGCGGTAAAACGGTTGATGACTATATCAGCGATCGCGCGTTTCGCTCGGCACTTGAACGGGAGTTGCAGATTATCGGCGAAGCTATGATGCAATTGGATAGTTTCTATCCGAAACTAGCGGAACAGATTCCCGATTATCGCAACATTATAGGTTTCCGTCACGTTCTTGTTCACGGCTATGACAATTTAAACCCGACAACAGTGTGGAATGTTATTGAGACAAAACTTGCAGGACTCAGGCAAAAAATAAATTCGCTCCTTTAGAGAAGCCGGATATGATGGGCATATTAAAAAAAACAAAATATTGGGTTTTCACGTTTGTCATTCTCGTCGTTATTTCGGCTATCGAAGGTCAGGCAAATTCGCAGGCTAAAGAACTTGAAATCGTTGAGACTATTTTAAAAAACAAGAACAGTTTTTTTTATATCGACGCTGAAAATTATCCCAGGCCGGATCGCAGGCTGCCCATTGGTGTATTTGATTCGGGGACGGGCGGCCTGACAGTTTTGGATGCCATTATCAAACTTGACCAATATGATAACAAAAAACATCGTTTCAGAAATAACGGCGACGGTCTCATGGATTTTAATGAAGAATATTTTATCTATCTCGGCGATCAGGCCAATATGCCTTACGGCAATTATCCCCGGCAAAATAAAGCCGACCTGCTCAGGGAACACGTGATAAAGGATGTCCAGTTTTTGCTGGCGAACAAATATTATCCCGATGGAAACGCGAGCCGATATAAAACCGATAAACAGCCCGTAAAGATTATTGTCATTGCCTGTAACACGGCAACCGCTTACGGAAAAGAAGAAATCCGGAGGTTTATGGACAAAGCGGGCCTGGAGATAAAAGTGATAGGCGTAATTGATGCCGGGGTCAGGGCTGCGTTGGCACTTTTTGGAGTGGATGAAAGCGGAACTGTCGGCGTCATGGCTACAGCGGCTACAGTTGGCTCGGGTGGATATGTGAAGACTCTTCATGCGCAGAAAAAAGCGATGAATTATACCGGTAACATTGCGGTTTTTCAGCAAGCTGGGATTGGTCTGGCCGGTGCCATTGACGGTTCCGATGAATACATTGATTCCGGCGCCGCCCTGCCGAGAAAAGAATACAGAGGACCCAGCGGTGCCGGTACGAAGACCGCGGTTACAGGAGGAAAACATTCCGATGCAGAGATAGACCTGACAATATTGCCGAGATACGGTTTTGCATGGGGCAAAAATGAGATGCTTTTTAACGGCAAAGCCGGCAGCCCGGAGAACCTTCAGATTAATTCCATTAAAAATTACATTTCCTATCACCTGGTTTCACTCATGGAAAAGATACGGAAGAAACCCGAGGCCGGAAAAATGAAAGCGATCATCCTCGGCTGTACCCATTACCCCTTTTATAAAGAACTCCTTCAAAAGAAACTCGAAGAACTCTATAACTACCGTAAAAAGGGCGAATATCTATACCGTCCTTTCATGGCCAGGGATATTGTATTGATTGATCCGGCATTAAATACCGCAAAAGAGCTTTATCAGTGTCTTGCGAGTTCCGATCTGTTTAACGATGAAAGCCCGAACAGAAGTGAATTTTATGTGAGTGTGCCCAACCAATTGAACCACCGGATTCAGGTGAATTCTTCGGGTGGCTTTACATATAACTACAAATACGGCAGGGAGGCGGGCTTTATACAGGAGTATGTTAAAAGAGTGCCATTCAGTAAAAAAACCATATCCCCTGAGGCTCTCCACAGGTTATCGCAAAAGGTTCCTCCGGTTTTTAATTTAATCGCGAATTTCAATCATAATAATTCAAAGACAGCCTTTTTACGAAAAGATGAAAAAATCGACTTTCCGAACTAAAATGTCAGAAAGGTACGCAAATAAGCAGCCACCACCAGCAAAGCCGGTGGTATAGTGTGTAGTTGTGGTTTATATCTTAATTCAGGAGAAGTAGCTATGAAAAAAATCGTTTTGGCGACATTGATATTAACTATGGTAACAGTTTCGGTGTTGAAGGGGCAGAGTGAAGACAAGGTGATACGTCTGGGCGTGATCGGGCTGGATACTTCGCACGTTACCGCCTTTACCAAGTTAATTAACAACCCAAAGAACAAGACCGGCTGCCGGGTCGTGGCGGCCTACCCCGGCGGTTCGCCCGACATACCCGCTTCGGCCAACCGGCTGGAGAGGTTCACCAATAAAATGCGCGACCATCTCAAAGTGGAAATTGTCTCGAGCATAGAAGAGCTTTGCCAAAAAGTGGACGGTGTGCTCCTGGAAAGTGTCGATGGTCGGCCTCATCTAAAGCAGGTCAGGCCGGTTATCGCGGCGGGTAAGCCGGTCTTTATCGATAAACCGATGGCAGCCAGTCTGGCCGATGTAATGGAGATTTTTCAGTTGGCCAAGGAAAACAATGTGCCATGCTGGTCGAGTTCCTGTAGGCGTTATTCACCGTATATTCTCGGTTTGTGCGATAACGAAGAGGTCGGTGAAATAGTCGGTTGCTGCACTTACAATGGGTGTTCTATAGAGAAACATCATCCCGATCTGTACTGGTATGGGGTCCATGGTGTTGAGATGCTTTTTACAATTATGGGGCCCGGCTGTGTGAGTATCAGCCGTACCCATACGCCGGGAACCGATGTGGTTGTCGGTATCTGGAATGACGGCCGTATCGGCACCTATCGGGGAAGACGTCTGGGCAGGGGTAATGGTGCGGTAGTCTTCGGTTCGAAGGGAACCGATCACACCAATGAATTCGGCGGCTATGGGCCATTGTGCGATGAGATCGGAAAATTTTTCCGGACAGGAAAAGCACCCGTACCCGCGGAAGTAACTGTCGAAATATTCGCGTTTATGACCGCTGCGGAAGAATCCAAAAAGGCCGGCGGGGCGACGGTTTCTATCGCCTCGGTTATCGAAAAGGCCCGAAAGAAAAATGAACTGCGCCGGGCACAAAGGAAATAAGTAATACCAATTGTGCTGTCAAAATTAGCCTGAATCGCAACGTTTATAATTTATGGTCTTTCTTTGACCGTAACTATTCAGCCATATGTAAAAAACCGTTGAAAC
>Ga0255448_1033_pt1 | contig 10118 bp, 6 predicted proteins | sample ANMaggSSYBR02J12_FD_182657 | JGI IMG/M metagenome (GOLD analysis project Ga0255448, IMG submission 182657) | Sediment cell enrichment communities from methane seep in Santa Monica Basin, California, United Staets - ANME aggregate JGI... | ecosystem: Environmental > Aquatic > Marine > Cold seeps >...
GGACCACGACGAAAATTCTGTAGCATTACCACTTCTGTGCCAGGGGTGAATCCCAGCGCAGCAGCCCGGCTGACAAAACCCCGGCCGCCATTCAGGTCTTGCACCACCCCTACTTCTCCAGTTCCGAGCGAATTCAAATGTGTCATTTTCTCACTTCCTTTCTGGCTCGAATGTTTGAGCCTGTGTATGATTTGCAACGTTCAATCATATGTACTCTGGTCAACTGCTCATACGCCTTACTCCCCTATTCAGGTAGGGTCTATGAATCAAATTAGCTAGCAACAAAGATATGCGCCGCGATTTCTCTGCCTAGCACGTAAGTTTGCGAGTCACAGGATATAGTGAATGGGCCGTTCAATGGGGCTATATCCTCAAGCAATATATACCGTCCAGATTTGATATTGCGCTCAGCTAAATATTTAAGCAGTAGCGTGCTTTCAGGGTGAATACTCATAATCACACCCCCTTCGCCAGGCTTCAGCTCGTTAAGCGGAATACTATTTGCTGGCATAACCTCGCCATCTACTGTTGGGATAGGATTCCCATGGGGACAGGTTTCTGGATGATTAAGGTAAACGGCTAATGCTTCAACCACCTCTGGATCTAAGACATGCTCCATGCGGCATGCAAGATCGTGCACGCGCTCCCATGGCTGGTTAAGTTGCCTGACTAAGAAGCACTCCCATAACCGATGGTTACGAAGTACCCGGAGAGCTTGTTTGCGGCCATCCTTGGTCAGTAAGACACCTTTATAGGATTCGTGTTCAAGCAACCCTTGATCTTGCAATTTATGCACCATCTCAGTAGCTGATACGCTAGTAACACCTAACCGTTTGGCTAGAGCAGAGATAGGCACTGTGTCAGTGTCAATCATCAATTCATTGATGGTCTTCAAGTACATTTCTACGCTTTCATTGAAGGATTCATGTCTCACGATAAAAATTCCTTAGCGAACTTAATACACTTATTGATCCCTGGAAATATATATAAGGCATTCCTTATTATTTATTTTAGGCATGCCTTATATTATAACTCATATTCCTCAGATAGTGCAACATTCATCCTCTAATTTCATTCAGGATTATCCGACAGTCTGCTTAGATACAATTCGTAAATAAATGATGCCCCTTTCCCATTCATCCCTGACCTCCATCAAAATTACACTGATCAAGCGAAGACCGTAGACTACATTGGAAAAGATACTGGAAACTATCATGCAACAATGAATTTCGCGATATGGACATTCCAATCCAGCATATTCACGGCACCAACGATAGCAGGTCTATTCACAGATGTCGATGACTTTGCAGGCTTCATCTACTGTTTTCCCCTGGGCTATGAATGAATGACCTCTGCTTCTCGTAGCATGAGAATGATTTCTTCTGCTATATAATTTCTTTTTTTGCCACATTCTGCCTCTGTTTTTGCCAGTTACTATCATTGTATGTGGATTGAGTCTCGTGGGGTAGACCATAGTATGCACATGACGGTTATGACAACTTGGTTAGTCCCCTGATTTTTGTTCTAAATCTAAATTTTGATAAACTGGTCAGTCGTCAGATTTATCCTGCTCAAAAAATATCCATAAAAAACACTTCTTTTTTCTGAGAAACTCTTTATAATCAAATTTACAAACACATGATGAATTTCCGCAAGCAAAAGGTGTGAGTTGTCAAGGTTTTTTGAAAACCCGAAACATAAAGCTCATAACCGGTTGGTCCAAGGTTCGAATCCTTGTGGGCCCATATAAAAACTCCTCATAATGGAGGAGTTTTTCGTACCGCCAGTTGAGGGTAATTTCTGCCAATTTTGGAAGCCTTTTATACTGGCAACTGAGTAATCGCTTCTCTTGGCAAAGGAAATTTATTCACAGTTTCTGGCAGGTTGCAGCATCGCCAGTACAAAGATTATTCTTTCTGGCCGATCATTGCGGATGAACTCATTCGAATTCCAGAAGAAATTCACTCAGATACCCATGCTGAGCTGGTTCCAGACTAGAAACCACTATCCCCCCGGCTATTTGGTTGGGGTATTAACTTTTCTTAACATATCGACGACTTTCATGAGTGTACAAGTGCATGCACCAAATTTTTCCGTAGATAAACCTTGTTTTTAGTTAGCAGGTTTGCTTCGATTCAATTGACCATACCAATTTTCATGGACAGCATTTTACCCATAATGGACATCTTTGGATCGCGATGAAAACAGGATTAGTAGGTTGGTTCTTTTTCCTTACATTCCTCATTACATATATCGTCGATGGTTTTAAAAAATGGCGCTCCATTAATGACATTCATTTGCAGAGCATATTTTTGGGGTCTACCCTGGCAGGTTTATCCATTCTGCTTGCATCCATCCTGCATCCGATCATCATGACGATCTTCTGGACTCCACTCATTGGTATCATGATAGGAATAAATAGTGTAATCTTAAACCTCAACCCATCAGCAGAAACAACAACCGAAGAGACTATCAGCCCCAATGTTTTGCCGCAGGAGTTATAAAAAAAGGTCAATTCGTTAACTGAAATTTAACTGGTGAATTTTTCTCTATCCTTGGCTTTTTCATAAGGAAAACTCTATAATCATCAGTATAGAGTTTTTTGTTTAATAGACAAGGTCAGGGAAAATCTGTAACCAGAAAATTGAATAGTGTTACTTAAAACTCAAACCGCACGAACTAGTCCTGATATGCCCATAAGGAGTGTGAAAGCATGGCAAGACTTCAACGAGCGCTGTTTTTTTCAATCGTTTTCTTATTAATTCTAATATTAACAAGCTGTGCAAATCTTCCTTCTGAAGAAAGCATAAATCAAGGTGAGCCTGTGATTCCGACAGGTTCAAATGAAAATGGTCAGTACACAGAGGATGATTTTATTGATTATTTCTTCCAGTTTGATCACAAGTACGTCAATACTTATATACAGATTGGTTTGGCCGAAGATGAAATGAAAGAGTATTTCGAAATGACTGGAAGAAATAATGAAATGATGGGGGCAGGAATCCAAAAAGGAGAAAGAGTGTCATTCCCCAATGACTATGGAGTGAGATTCTATCTTTTCACCTACCCGATTATGGGCAGGTGTGATTTTTACGAGATATACCCATCATTTCTTTTTGAAACTATACCAAATGATCATAGAGGAATTACCGGGCATGAATTCGTGGATTATTTTGATATTTATCCACCTATTCCTGATGACTCAACCGCTACGCATTTACGGGTTGTTATAAAGGGAACATTGCAGGGAGAAGATATATTTGATACGAAACCTGTTGGGGCATATTATGACTTGCCAATTGAACTGTTTTCTAATAATGAATAAATCGGAACTCCCAATAAAACCCCCATTTCTTTCAGCACCTTAACAACCAAATAGAATCATACCGACGCCTCCATTTACTCTGACTGTGGCATTAATAACTCCAAACCATCCCCGTGAGAGATTCTGCCTTGCTGAAGGCCATTCAGGATATTGGTCAACGACTCTGCTAGATGAATACCCTGCACTGGCTTATCGCATTCGCTTCAGCTCTACAACCATCATCACGGATGAAAGCGGTACAATCGTAAGTGAGATGAAGTACACAGCTTTCGGAGAGATTCGCGATATTAATGGCACCAGCCCAACCGACTACGAGTCAAAGCAACGCTTTGACTTTAAAGTGAATGCTCTGGGCATTCACTCGTGTACCGGTCAAAGAAAAGAAATTGAGTTTGGTTTGTCGTATTATGTATCGCAGTGGAACGAAAGTTATCTATTGGGCTCTATATTTTTGGGACAAATAAATATGAATAGTATCAAGAAGTTAATAATTTTAATGCTTGCAGTGATTTTATATTCTGTTTTGTTATTTGCTCAATCATGTGGAACGGAGCAACCAGTTGCAATTGTTACTAACACGGATTCAATAGCAGAAGAGCAACCGACTACTTTGTTGCATACGCAAGTCCACACGGAACCTGTTGAGATTACAGCAAGCAAAACACCTGCTGTATCTGTACTTCAACTACCACTTCAGGAGATTGAAGATGCTGCGCAAGATGAAAGCCTTCCGCTTTATGCGAGAAGAATGTTGGAATTCCTGGACAGCATTGATAAAAAAGGGGGGTATATTTATTCAGAATCACTATCAAGCGACATGAAGAAGGTGACATACGGAAAGGATTCTGATCGTATCATTTACATCTACAATTCTGAATTAGAAAAGTCTTTCCAGGTTGATCCACAGCAAGAAACGATGTTAGATGATTATTGGGTTAATGGTTTTCCATGGAGTCCAGGAAGCACTAGTTTTGCAATTCATATTGGAACTTCTCATCAAGTAGACGGGGGCAGAGCACCCTTACCAGCCACTGAACGATTAATAATCTACACTTTTGATCAATCGGAAGAAAAATATCTCGCTCATTCATTTATTCCTCCCAACATAGAAGATAGGGTCGATGTGTGGGCTCCTGAGGGCTCAGAAGTTCCACCACATCTTCAAACGTTCGAATGGTCATCAGATGGAAGTATGACAGCCCTTGTGTACAGTGATTACCGGGAGGTTTTTATTGTAGACCGCTATGGAAACCTGATAGAAACTATTGAAGGGATGCCAGATTTTATTACAGAAAAAGGATATTCTCAATTTTTTAATGCGGTTGGTTGGTCAAAGGACTCCCAAGACCTATATTTATACTGTAGCAGTGTTTACACTCCAGGCGAAGAACATTTCATTTATTTAGTGAAAGTCAATATCGCCACTCAGACGTTTGAGTTACTGGAAACCCCTCCAAATGAGTATACTTATTATTATGTCGGATTTGATAATCCGTGGCTCATTCTTTACATATACCAGGTAGGTATAGATGCGTATGTTGCTGAACTGTATGATTCGGAAAATCAAATTTCTATATTTCAAGTATCCACAGAGTGTTGGAATATCTTGCCTTCTTCAGATAGAAACTTTATTCTTATTGATCAGGGAGATGAATATTGGCTTTACAGTGTTGAAACGAATGATTTCATCTCTACATCAAGAGGTGATGAATGGGCATGGGGATGGTATGATGGGCTTGATGGGTTCCTGGTCAGGGGGGAGAGGGAGTATGGTGAGAATGAAAAATATTTCCGAGTTATCTCACCAACATCACTTTTTGAAGAATATGATTAATTGATAGGCACCGATAAAACCGAACTAGGTTGAAGCGCGACAGCGATTCATACGCAATGCGAACGGTAACGGGCACAACCGACACATTACACTGGCTGATCTCGAGCCAAAGCGGCGCTTTGGCTTTAAAGCGAATGCGAATCGCATTCACTTCCTGTCTAGTACCCCCATCATTACAGATGAATCCGGTACAATTGTAAGTGAGATGAAGTACACTGCTTGGGCGATGATTTTCCCCCGACTGTGCAACTCTTCTACTTCTCGTAACTTGAGAATGATTTCTTCAGGTGTGCAACTTCCTTTTGTTGCCATTTGCACCTCTGTATTGTCCAGCTACTATCATTGTAACTGGTACATATCTTGGAGGCACGTCACATTCCGATTGGTTGGCTTCGAACAGATAGGATATAATGAACTGGTGCTTTTACCTGATAATTATTTGAACAATCGTAAGTTGAGAACGCAGAATTAAGGAGTAATAATGAGTGCATTCAATGGACTAAATATGAGTTTAGGAAACCTTTCTCGTATCTCAAACGCAGAAACCCGGTCAATCAGCGCAGAAAACTTTACCGGCGAAAAGGGGAAAGCTGGAATGGCAGTTGCAGGAACGGGCGCTGAAGCTGCTCGTGAGCTGGGTCAGGGTTGGAAGGTTTCCCCTTGTATTCACCTGGAACCTAACCAAACCGTAACATTGGCTGACATTGAAGGTCCTGGCGCAATCCAGCAGATATGGTGTACTGTGGCACCTAAATATTGGCGGGCTATAATATTACGATTTTACTGGGATGATGAAGAAACTCCATCCATTGAAGTTCCTTTTGGTGATTTCTTCTGCATGGGCTGGTGCGAAAGAGCAAACATCACATCAATTCCCGTCGCAGTTAACCCGGCAGGCGGGTTCAATTGTTATTGGGAAATGCCATTTCGAAAGCATGCCAAAATCACAGTTGAAAACTTGTTACCTGAAAAAATCTTCGGGTTCTTCTACCAGGTTAATTATACATTGACTGATGTGCCAGAAGATGCAGGCTATTTCCATGCGCAGTTCCGCCGCTCAAATCCGCTTCCTTATAAAGAAGTGCATACTTTATTGGATGGGGTCAAGGGGCAGGGGCAGTACATTGGGACGTACATCGCATGGGGCGTAAATAATAATAACTGGTGGGGTGAAGGTGAAATAAAATTCTACTTTGACGGCGATGAAGAATTTCCGACCATTTGCGGAACAGGGACGGAAGATTATTTTGGGGGCGCATGGGATTTTGAACAACCGATTGGACAGTATTGTGAATTTACATCGCCTTATTGCGGTTTTCCTCAAGTGATTCGTCCAGATGGTTTATATCATGCGAACACACGATTTGGAATGTATCGATGGCATGTGATGGACCCCATTCGTTTTAAAGAAGACTTGAAGGTGACGATTCAGGCATTAGGTTGGCGAATGCCTTTGGAGGGAAAATCCAGATATTTAGCTATGCAGGATGATATTTCATCAACAGTGTTCTGGTACCAGCTTGAACCCCATAATGAGTACCCTGAATTGCCTACTTTTGAGTTTTTGGAAGTAATTTAATTCTTTCTGCGAAAGGAGAAAGAAAATGGCAGTGTTACAAGAAGTTCATCAGGCGAATTAGCCAAAATCAGGTATTTTTCTTGTAGTGTTCAATAAACCAGGAATATCGAACATAAGGCACACCATGTAAAACAAATTGGTGTGAATATCCATACAAAAATCTGGGTGTTTTGGGCTTCCAATCAGGCGTGATCCCTTTTTTAGGGGATATTGCTTATTTCCTGATGGTGAATAAAAATGTTAAAGTGTCGCATTTACGACTTGAATACAGGCACTCATTTATGACGATAAAACCAAGTATAATGATTTGTAATCACTGAATCCGCCAAATAATCATTTCACCAGAAAAATCGACCGCCAATAATTTAGAATAAGCAGAATCTAATCATGAGTATCAAAAACCTGATCATTCTCAGTCAATTAAATCCACCTGCTCAACGCAATCATGTTCTAAATCGAGAACGGATCACGAACCTCCTGCACACAGCTCTCGACTATCCGCTGACCATAATAAAAGCGGGAACGGGTTATGGAAAAAGCACGGCGATTATTTCCTTCCTAAACACAATATCACTGCCAGTATATTGGTATTCTATGTCCGGTCCAGATCGCGACCCAACTCTGTTTCTCGCAAGATTGTTTTCAGCTTTCAATCAACATGGTGAAGAGATCGGGGAAGAAGCCCTTCGAATCCTTGATATGCCTGATTCGACACAGCAAGAAGCAATGATCACTTTCATTAATGCAATCTCTACAAAAATCACACAGCCCTCCATCTTCATCCTCGATGATTTCCACCGTGTCTACGACATTCCAGAGATTACTGAGATGATTAACTGGCTGATAGAGCACCTTCCACCAAATCTTCACCTGATCATTGCTACCCGGCGGACGCTGCACTTCTCTTCTCTTAATAAATGGATGGTGAAAGGCGTTTTGCAGGAAATCAGCAAAGAAGAACTAATGTTTTCACCTGAAGAAATATACAACCTGTTCAATTTACATTATGGCATTCCTTTGCAGCCCGAAGATGTTGAACAATTGCATCAAAAAACAGAAGGATGGGCAATCGGGCTGCAAATGGTATGGCAGTCAATCCAGAATAATCCCCGAGTAAACATTCGCCAGGTCTTAGAAGACATTGTAGAATCCAAAACTGCTCTTTTTGATTACCTTGCAGACGAAGTTCTGAACAGATTAGATGTTGAAACACAGGACTTTCTATTAAAAACTTCGTTGCTCTCAAAATTAGACTCAACTACCTGTGATTTTCTCCTGACGACAAACCGAAGTGACCAAACCCTCCGTCAGCTTCACCAGATGGGGCTTTTTATTGAAGAGCTGCAGCCAAACGTCTATCGTTATCACCAAATGTTCCGAGAATTTCTGCAGAACCGGCTGCATCAAAATCCAAAAATCACAGTGGAGCTGCATCGGAAAATTGCCAGTTATTTTACTGCGCATGAATATTGGGAACGCGCCCTTTCTCATCTTCTTCTGGCGGGTGACTATCACCAGGTCAATCAGGTGCTCGAAAACATCGGTGAGCAGATGGTTCAGGAAGGCCGTTACGAAAGTATCCATTATTGGATCAATGCCTTTCCAGAAACCATTCGCAAAAACTATCCATATATCACTTTCCTGCTTGGTGAAGTTAATCGCTATATGTCTCATTTTGAATTAGCATTGGAATGCTATCATTCAGTCGAACGCCAATACCGAGCGATTGGCAACACCTGGGGCATCAGCATGGCACTGAGAGGACAGGCACGAGTTTTTTTAGATACTGTCCGACCTGCTAATGCTGACCACTTGCTGCAAGAAGCTCTCAAACTGCTTAACCCGCAGGAAACGCCAGATGATGTCGCAGACCTTCTTTCTTTAATTGCTGAAAATCAATTGAATCTCGGGTACCCAGATAAAGCGGAAGAACTTCTGCACCAATCAAATGAAATAAAAAAAAGTGATACAGAAAATGATTTAATTCAGGCACGCATTTTTCTTCGAACCGGTCGTTTGAGAGAAGGTATTGAGCTTCTTGAAAAACGTGAAGCACAACATCCAACAACGTCATCTATCGCCAGACCACAACGATTTCACCGTGAAGCTTCTCTGATGCTTTCACTCTTCTATGCAATTCAGGGAAATACTGACATGGCTTATCACTTTGCCCGTCGGGGTATTTCCATTGGGGAGCAACTACAATCCACCTTTGTACAGAGTGTCGGATACATGCGTCTGGGACATGCTCTACAACTGCAAAACAAACACCCCTGGACAACAAAAGGGTTTGATCAAGCCGTTCAGTATTATCAAGAATCAATGGATAAAGTAGAGGTAACACGTATCCATGTTGAACCACTCTGGGGAATGTGCCGCGCTCTGGGCTATTCTGGTAAGGTCAATGAAGCTGAAATTCTGGCACTGGAGTCGTTATCCATTGCACAAAAAGCAGGAGATCAATGGATCAGCATCATGACTCAAATCTCCCTTGGCGCTGGTGAAGTGCTGGCAAAAAACTATGAAAAAGCACATCATTACCTCACACTTGCTGAATCCGGCTCCCTCAAGGTAAGTGATCCCTTTGCACTTACTGCCGCACAAATGTGGCTGGCACTAAATGCCTGGCAGCAAGGATTCCTCAACTCCGCTTTCATCTATCTCGAAAAACTTCTGCCGAGAATTAAGAAAAATCATTATGAATTTATGCTTAAACAAGAGACCTTTCTTGGTCTCAATGACCGGGAAATCATCATGCCATTACTGCTGGCGGCTCAAAAGAATGATATCGAATCTGATTCGATCAATGAAATCCTAAAAAGTCTTCAACGTAATAATCTCGACTATCACCCGGGTTATACACTCTGGGTGAGAACCCTCGACACATTCAATGTGTGGCGTGGAACACACCGTGTTCGTTCCATTGAATGGAAGCGCGAAAAAGCCAAACACCTTTTCCAGCTTTTGATTGCTAATCGCGGCAAATGGCTCCATCGTGATCAAATTATGAACATGCTCTGGCCGGAAACCGGAACCACAACAGCCACAAATAATCTAAAAGTTGTATTGAATGCCCTGAATCAGGTGCTGGAGCCAGGTCGGCCACGCGGGGAAACACCATTTTTCATTGAAAGACAGCAAGAACTCTATCGATTAAATCCCATTGCTAATATCATCATCGACACAGATATTTTTGAAGCCTGGGTACTTAAAGCAACAGAAGAAAGCTTGAGCAGCGCAATTGAACTCTATCAAACACACTATTTCAATGACAGCTACGTTCAGGAATGGCTTGTTGTAGAAGAACAATATTATCATCAGCAATTTTTGCTTGCCGCAGAAAAACTCACCCAACTTTTATTTGATAATGGAAAATTACA
>Ga0255448_1034_pt1 | contig 10115 bp, 8 predicted proteins | sample ANMaggSSYBR02J12_FD_182657 | JGI IMG/M metagenome (GOLD analysis project Ga0255448, IMG submission 182657) | Sediment cell enrichment communities from methane seep in Santa Monica Basin, California, United Staets - ANME aggregate JGI... | ecosystem: Environmental > Aquatic > Marine > Cold seeps >...
ACCCAGGCGCCATGCCCACGCTTGCATGGGCATGTGGAGAGAGAGTTACGGCATGCCCACGCAAGCGTGGGCATGGCACCCGGCATCAGGATGCGTGGTTGTGAGGAGGGGTTACCTGGCGCGTCGGGTTTTTCGGCGCGGGGCCAGGCAGAGGAGGGTGCCTAGCGCTAACAGCAGGCCGGTTGCCGGCTCGGGCGCGGCCCTGATTCCGGTGAACCCACCCTGGCCGTCATCATCCAGGATGATGTAGAACCAATTGTCCACGCCCAAGTAATGCAGACCGGCCGTGAGCGCGGTGGCGTCGGCGGCGGCGGGGAACAGGTCGACGTAATCCCAGCCGATCCCGCCGGCCATGGCCATCTCGCCGGGTGCCGAGAGGCTGAGGATGTCGTCGATTTCGCTGCTGGCAAGGTCGACGCCCGCGAAGTATCCCAATCCGGCGATTGCGGCGATCCGCTCCGCGCTGAGTTCCCCATGCCACACGCCCACGTCGTCGATGAGGCCGTTGAAGCCGTCGACCGTGGTAGGCCCCTTGCCGATGAACAACCCCCCCGGCGTTCCCGATTGCCAGGTTACTGGTGCCGGTGGCGACGGCGACGCCGTCCCAGTAGCAGGTCACGGCGTCGTCGTCTCGCGTGAGGGCCAGGTTGTGCCAACTGGTGTTGTCGTCGGCCACGGTATCGTTGATTGTGTTGGAGAACCAGCCGCCCATCGACACCCGAACCTTGCCGCCTTGCAGCGTCATGAAGAGCCCGTTGTAGCTGCTATCGCCGTGGTTCAGTAGCCACTTCCAACTTCCCACGCCGGTACCCTTCATCCAGAGCGAATACGTGAAGTCCTGATCGGTTGCCAGTGCCAGGCTGGAGTCGGTTCCGCAATCGACCCAATCGTCGGGGCCGGATCGGAGCTTGGCCACGCAGTCGCGTGACTCACGATAGACGTTTCAATGTAGACGGTATCCATCGCACTGTTTTATCACAGCGAACGATGGCATCACCCTCAAAATGAGCTGCGTCCGCGCGGGTCATTTTGTAGGTGTGCATGCTGTTGTTGTCAGATCTTCATCTTCTTGAGTTGTTCTGTGAACACGGACTGGAACTGTTGGGCGGTGTCCATGAGCCATTGGAAGCTGGCTTCCCAGTTGGCGTTGTCGGCAAAGTCAATGGTGTGAATCGTTCGGATTCTGCTCGCCTTCTTCCCCTCCAGTTCCATCCACTCGAGTTCATGGGGCAACTTGGAGTCTATGGTGTCCTTCGTGTCGCGAAGTGCTTTGAACAGGGGCTTCGAGTCGGGGATGTAGAACTCGCATCGGATCTGCTCGTTGTCGGCATCGACAACGAGGGAGAGATGGGATTTGGCATTCCCAATGCTGATGTCGTACCAATGCTGCGGATACGCCTTGCGGAGCCGCAGCGTTGAAGTGTGCGCGGAGGCGTACTCCTTGAACTGAGTCCAGAACTCAAGTTGCATGAGCTTGCGATCCGAAAGATCGGAAGACCGCAAAGCGGACTTCTTGATAGCTTTGGCCCAGTCATTGGGTTTCGAGACGATGTGGAATTTCGGAGCGTATGGCGAATCTCCGATTTGCCATAGCTCCATCCGGATGGCAAAAATGTTGATCTTGTCATCCGTGTGTTCGTTCAGCCAATCGACTGCCTGCTTGTGCTCGTCACGTACATCCTTCACGATCCAGATGACGATTTCTGCATCGAACCCGGATGCGTAAGTGATGATCTTGCCCAGGTGGTCATGATTCGTCATTTCCAACTGGTTCTCGACAACGATCTTCCGGCCCGTGTTGTCTTCTTCGGCAAGGATGTCGACGCTGAACTTGCCGACGCTGGCTTCGGTCTGAACGAGAGAGATGTCGATTCCAATTTCCTCGCTGAGAAGCTGAAGGTTCTCGTCTTGTGCGAGCCAGTTCGTGAAGTCGGCCGCCTCGTGTTTCCACTCTTCGCGTAGGTCAACCTTCTTCAACTTCGATAGGGCCATATCTCATATCTCCTCTGCCAACTTGCTTTTAGAACGCTCCGTGTATCACGCTCTAGGCTGCAAGTTTGCAGCCTAACGCGCTGGCGAAGGATTGGCGTAAAGCCAATTGTCGCAGTCGCTTGCTCTGCTATCACGCATTTTGCCGCGCGATAGGCTGTTTCAGCCTAGCGCTCTTCGGGAACGGTTCATCGGGTGGGGAATCTTTACTCCGGTGCATTCGTAATTTCGTCATGGTCCAAACGTGGGCAACAGTCGGGCAGCGGGCTTGTCCGGCGAGTTTGGGCCACCGATTCCGCGAGCAACGCGCCGGGCAAGCTCAGCGGCTAAACGGTTGTGGTAAGCGTTTTCGACTATCGCACCGCTCGATACTCACAGCCGTGCCCGCCAGCACTCAACGATACACCCACTCAATGGAGTGAGAATACCGCATAAGTCGTGGGGGCACAAGGGGGTGAATGGAAGGCGTCCGGTACCCTTTTGGGTCTGCCCCGGGCTTGCCTGTTGACTCCGCCGAAGAACGGGTACCGGACAGCTTTGGGTCTTGCCCTCACCCTAAGCCCAATACCGTTCAAATGCGATAACGTACATACTACCAGAGACTTATGGCGATCACAGGCCAAGCGGAGGACCAGATCCTTACGTTGAGGTTAACAGCTCGGACAACGGAAAGGAATGAACCACGGAGGTCGGAGAGGAACACGGAGGGAAGGAGCAAGAAGCGTGCATTCTGAAAGACATAACGCAGTCGATCGAATCCTCAAATCAAGCCTCCGTGTACCTCTGCGGCCTCTGTGGTAGATGCTTTGCCCACAGCATCCCCACGTCTTGCTTTCCGCGGAAGACCAAACGCCGAAGGTAGTGCTTTATCACGGCTACGAATCGTGGTGCAGGGTGCCATGCCCACGCTCGCGTGGGCATGTGAACCGACGTTTCCGGCATGCCCACGCAAGCGTGGGCATGGCACCCGCCCCGGAATCTCAAGATTGCTGAACCACTAGGCGCCTAAAGTGGCCCTACAACAGGTGCCGCGCCTTGATCTCCAGGTAGCGGTTGACCAGCGGGGCGGTCATGTCTTCGGGCAATACGTCCAGTGAAAGCACGCCCTTGCTGGCCAGGTCGATTAGCGTTTGATGCCGCCAGGTGAGTATACCGGCGGCGGCCGCGGCCGGCCAAAGCTCCTCGTCGCCGGGCTGCTCGACGTCGGCCGCCTCGAACAGCCGCCGGTCGCGGAGCATCACACCCAGCGGCAGGTGCCGACCCACCAGGCTGCCGAGGTATCGCTCGACCTGATGCGCGTTGACCTCGTCGATCACGTTGGTCACCAGCACCACCAGCGACCGCTTGCGGCAATGCGAAGCCAGGTAGCGGAAGGCCTGATCGTATCGCGACTCGACCAGCCGCGGGAAGCGGTTGAACGAGGCGTGCAGCAGGCGGTTCATCTGGTTCATGCCGCTGCGGGCGGGCACGAAGCCGTGAATCTCGTCGGAGAAGGTGATTAGTCCCACCGAGTCGCCCTGCCGCAGGGCCACGTAGCCGAGCATCAGCATGGCGTTCAGGCCATGGTCCAAGAGGCTCAGCCCGGCCGACTCGTTCGTCATCATCCGCCCGCAGTCCAGGAGGAAGATGATCCGCTGCGATTGGCTCGACTGGTAGTCCCTGACCGTCAGTTTCCTTCGCCGGGCGGTGCTTCGCCAGTCGATATGCTTGAAGTTATCGTCGATCGTGTAGTCGCGGAGCCGCTCGAAGTCGTGATCCTGCCCGATCCGACGCGTGCGCCGAACACCCAGCAAGTTCAGCCGATCAGTCCGCGCCAGCACGGCGTACTGGCCGAGTTGCTTCATGTCGGGGTAGACGTGGATCAGGGTCTCGGCCGGGTAGACGAGCATTCGCTGCCATAGGTTCAAGCGACTGCGAACTCGTACGTACACCTGATCCATCGTGAACGCTCCGCGCCGGCCGGGCCGAAGTTCGTAACGCATCCCCGCGCGGCCGCGACCCGTGAAACGATAAGCGAACTCATCCGGCTCGGGATTCAACTCCGGCGGCACGCCGTCGCGAATCGTGACCGAACAAGCCCGACCCGTGTGGTGGGAGAGCGTCAATCGAACCGGGTGACTCTTCCTTAGCGAGGCGATACGGCCTGCCTGCCGTGTGACGGAAAACGCCGCCGCTCGCGGCAAGGTGAACAGGTCGGCCAGCGCCAGCGCTCCGGCCAGGACGTCGAGCGTCACCACGAGCCAGACCACCTCGGGCAAAGCCAGCACGCCGAACGTGGCCGCGGCTGGTACCAGCGCCAGATATACCAGCGGCCGCCGCGGATAAACCCGCGCCAGCCACCCCAGCGCGAAAAGCGGCAGCCCGACGGCGGCAAGTTTCAGGAGCACTAGCGCTAGTGGGCTCACAGTCTGGGCACCTCGACCGATCGGATCAAGTCGGCCAGCAGTTCGTCGACGTCGTGCCCCTCCACCTCGGCCTCGGCCGAGAGGATCACCCGATGACGCATGGCCGGCAGGGCCAGTTGCACGACGTCGTCGGGCACGGCGTAGTCGCGTCCGGAGAAGGCGGCCAGGGTCCGCGCGCCCTGCATCAAAGCAATGCCCGCCCTGGGCGACGCGCCCAGGTGGAACTGCGGCCACTCGCGCGTGAGCCGCACCAGCGAGTTGATGTAATCAACCAGCTTCTGGTCGACCAGCACGTCGCCCGACTGACGGAGCGTTGCCAGTATCTCCTCGGGCCCGGTCACCGTCTCGAGCGTGGCCAAGCGATCGTCCAACTCTGTTTGCTCGCCGTGCATGGTGAGGATTCGGGCCTCCTCGTCGGCGGCCGGGTAGTCGACCAGCAGCTTAAACATGAAGCGGTCCAACTGCGCCTCGGGCAGGTTGTAGGTGCCCTCGGCCTCGATGGGGTTCTGCGTGGCCATCACCAGGAAGGGCCGCTCGATCTTGTGGCTGGTGCGTTCCACCGTTACGCGGTATTCCTGCATGATCTCCAAAAGAGCCGCGTGTGTCTTGGCCGGCGACCGGTTGATCTCGTCGGCTAGAAGCAACTGCGTGAAGATCGGGCCCGGCCGGAACTGGAACTCCTGTGTCTTCATGTTGAAGATGGGTGAGCCCGTGATGTCGGAGGGCATCAGGTCGGCGGTGAATTGGATCCGACCGAACCGGCACCCCAGCACGCGCCCCAGCGCGCGGACGAACAGCGTTTTGCCCAACCCCGGCACGCTCTCGATCAGCACGTGACCTCCCGAGTACAACGCCACCAGCGTACCCAGCACCAACTCGTCCTGGCCGACGAAAATCTTGGCTATCTCGGCCGTGATACGACCGAACATCAGTTGCGTTGGCGAAGGTGGAGCCGCCGGCTCGGCGGCCGGGTCGGGTTCGATGCGTACGTCGGGGTCGTTGAACGCCTAGGCCAGCAGCGGCTCTTCGGCGAGCGGTTCCGGTTTCGGGTCCTCTGCAAACGGCGAGTCTGACATAATTCTCGCTGGGGTTAGAGCCAAAAAGGGGACAGGCGCATATATTGGGTAATATAAATAGCGTGGGAAGGTTAAGGGCACGGCGCGACACGCGTCGGTGGCAAGCACGAATTGCCGCAAGCACGCAGACTGCGCATGTCACCCAATATATGCGCCTGTCCCCTTTTTATTCGTTCGGTCTGGTTGTTTGTCGATAGTGTAGCAGTTTTGTGATTGCGTAGGAGCGGTCGCGGGTTTGGGCCAACAGATCGGCTAGGGCGAGGATGTGCTTGCCGAAGTCGGACGACGCTTCCGGTTCCAGTTCGCGTGGCCGGCCGAAAATAGGCCATCGCCAGAAGCAGAAGATTATTCCCGCCGTGGCCAGGTGAAGTAGTATCCAGTTGGTCGGCCAGACGTTGAAAATCTCCAATCCGCTGGGCATTCCCGCCGTGGGGTCCGTCTCATTGATGGGCAACCCGGCGGCGCCGCTTTCCAGGAAGACGACCGTCCGGCCGGGCGTTCCGACCGCGTCGATGAGTTTTCCGGCCAGCTTGCGGTGCTCGTGGTTCACCAGCGGCAGGTTCAGCAGGAACGACCCGTTAGCCACCAGCAGAAGCTGGCTTTCGTCGAAATCGAAGCGGCTAATCAGCACGTCGCCCTTCGATTGAAGCAGCGTCTCGGTCTGACCCAGCGGAACCATGCGGCCGACGAGTTCGATCTCCAGGCCGCTGGGGTCGATTCCTTCCAGCCAGTCGGACCGACCTTGCAGTTGCCGCACCTTTCGCGAACGATCCTTGCCCTCGACCGTGAACCACTGGCAGACCTCGCCGTCGGGTAAAGCGCGACGCGCCGTGTTGAAGTCGGCCTTATCGCGTGCGGCCCGGCGTAGCAGCTCGGCCCGTTGCTCACGCGGAGTACCCTGCTTTACCCGGTCCCAGTACCAGTCGGCGGCGTCGAAATCGCGACCCACGTAGATCAGCGTTCGCCCCGGCTCGGCCCCAAGCCAGTCAGTCAGCCACTCGACAACTTTTTCGTCGGGCAACTCGAAGTCGTCGGGGAACCAGACGAGACAGTCGGCCCGTTGCAGCCGGGGTGAGAGCATGCGCCAGGAGAACACGTGGTGCCCGGCCGCCTCGAACATTCCCCCCAGCACGGCCGTACCGCTTACGCTGTCGCTGGCTCCCGGCCCTTTACGCTGGCCATAACCCTTCTGGATACTCTGGCCGCAACCCGCCGCCGTCAGGCAGACGCATACCAGTAGTGCGAGCCGTCGCATGGTTGGGTGGCACTGGCGTCTCGCCAGTGTCTGGCGGTCAGCACGGGCAAGATGCCCGTGCCACCCACAAATCCGCATGTCATGTTGCGCTCGCAAGTGGCTCATCCGGCGTGCTCCGCGAGAAGTGTTTCGAACTGCTCCAGCCGGGTCCAGCACCACTCGAACCGCTCGCGCTCGATCAAGTGGTTGCCGAAGAAGAAATCCTCGAAGGTCACCATGGTCCGCTCCAGGAGTCGCCGAATCGAAGCGTGGCGACCCAGTTCACGAAGGTACTGTCGATTCGTCTTACCCCGGGTGAGGCGGATGAGTTGGTGTTTGTCGAGCTGCACGAGTTGGTGACTGAACAGGTACTTAATCGCCTCGCCGTAGTCGCCCTGGCGGTAGTGGCGCCGGGCCTCGGCCAGCAGGTCGAGTTGGGTAACCTTGACGGGAAAGGGCAACGCCTCGATCCGCTCTCGCTGGTCGGTATCACTGAGTTTGGCAATTCGCGTGGCCAACGCCACCCGACTGCGCCTGCCCGAGCGATAGGCCCGAACCAGCAGCCATGTCAACCAAACGAGGATCGCCAGGATGGCTATCCAGGCGAGCCATTCGAAGAGCGAACTGGGGAACGGCGGGAACAGTCCGCTCCAATCGAAGTTGTCGAGCCAGTCCCAATCCCAAAACCAGGGCTCGGCGAGGTCGATCCGCCGGACGCCGTCGGCGCTCGAATCGTACCAGGGGTATTCGCTCCACCACCAGCGGTCTAGCGAATCTCTACCCGCCACGACCGACTCGTTCGGATCGGTCGCCCCGAGCGTCGCCAGGCTTTGCATTAGGGTGGTGGTTGTCATGATTGGTTGGAAAGCCGCGCGGCTTGCTTTTCAGTCCTCGTCCCACTTCAATTCTTTTGCCAGCCGGATATGCTCGGCACGCATTATGAGTTCTACTTCCCAGCCCTCTCGGGCGATTCGCAGGTCGAGATAGCCGAGGAACCGGGCGACGCAAAAATAACCCATAACCACCCACAGCGCCAAGGGGAAACATACAGTGAACATCGATTCAGCCTGCTCCCACTCGGCCAGCAACAGGCCTCGAAAGACGCCAATCGAACACCAAATCGCCCCGAGCAGCAATCCACCCACCGCCAGGGCGCCTAGCCACCGGGCGAAGAGGTCGCCCGCCTGTCGGGCGTGGAGCGTTCGCCAGCGGCGCCAGGTCGAGATGCGGTTCGCCGAGCCAGCCCGAAACGGGTTACGTTCCAGCAGTATGATCTCGTTCAGGTAGGGCCACATGCAGTACGGGAAGAACAACGTAATGACGGGCAACATCAACATGCCTCGCATCAACACTTGGTAGAACAGCAGTTGCGGCAGCGAGCCGGCGCAATCGCGAGCGATCCGACCGACCCCCGGCCGTCCCACGAAGAGTGCCTTTCCCAGGTAGAGCGTGGCCGGCGCCGTGGCCAGTGGTGTTTGCCAAACGACCAGCAACGTCATGTACCACATGTATGTTAGAGGAAAACCGATGTCGAAGTCCGGCTCGCGGTAGTCGGCCAGGAGCCAGGCGTTTAGCAGCGCCAGTGGAAGCACTCCGGCGACCAGGGCCAGCGTCAGCGGTCCGGCGTGCACGCGGATCACTTTCAGCGACAGGTCGAGCGTATCGACGAAGTTTCGCTGGCGGATGGCGATACGGTTCTGATCCAACTGCAACATCAGCGGTCTCGTGGATAGCCGAGTATTACGAAGTAGAAGGTCAACATGCCGGCCGACGCCACGGCCACGGTCGCCTTCACCCAATAGGGCGCGGCCGACGGAGAAAGGAACCCCTCGACCAGCGCGGCCAGCAGGAACATCACCATGGCCGCACCCATCGTGGGCATGGCCTCGCCGGCGGCACGTCGTAGCGATGCCATGCGCGAGTAGCCCTGGGTGTCGACCAGCGAGAACCCGAGTCTCATACCGGCCGCCGCCGAGAGCACGATGGCGGTCAGTTCCAAGGGACCGTGCGCGGTCACGAAGTGAAAGAAGTTATCGCCCTCGGGCGCGGTGGCCATGTATCCGAAGACGGCCCCCAGCGTAGCGGCGTTGAAGACGGTCTCGAACAGCCCACCGATGCCGAAGAACAATCCGAACGCGAAGCAGCGCAAGCCGATCGTCGTATTGTGCGACTGGTAGAAGCCCGTCATGAACCCGCTCATGTTGGCGTTGCGCCCGGCGATTGGTCCGGAGTACATCTCTTCGAGTTGGGTCATCATGTTCTTGTCGATGATCGTCTCGGCGAAGCTGGGATTGGTGTAGGCCATGCCGGCGGCCAGCAGGAAGACGCCCCAGAAGATGCAGAAAGCAAGCCGCAGGCAATTGTCGGTGAAGAGACGTTGGGGCACGTCGACCAGCAGTTGCTTGGCCCAAGTCGAGACGTTGAAAGAGCGGCTGCGATAGAGTTGGTTGTGCGCCCGACCGACCAACTGGTGCAGGTAGTGCACTGTTCCCACCGGCAATTGGTAGGCGTCGGCCAGCGCCAGATCGGCACATGCCGCCCGATAAAGGCCCGAGAACCGCGCGATGGTGGTCGGCCCGACCTTTCGTGGCGAGCGGCGTTCCAACAACGAGCACAACCGCTCCAACTCCCGCCAGTTCGGCCGCCGCGATTCGAGTAGTTCGGAGACTTTCAACTTTCAACTCCACTCTCCGCAAACGGCGAGCCGACACGCACATCCACCAACTCGTCATCGCGGTCGGTAATGAAGGTGCGATGGTACAGGCCGCAAAGGAGGTGATCGAGGTTGGTGTCTTGGGGTAGATCGAAGGTTTGGCGCAAGGGTTCTCCCAGATGTCGGGCGATTTCGACACGTCGGCCGGGTGGCACGTACGGGCGTCGGGTAACGTAGGCGGCCAGCGCCCGGGCCAGCGACCGGCCGGCCTGGAAGCTGGCTGGTATCCGACCGGCCAGAGCAATCGCATCCGGCTCGTCCACCCGAACCACGCCACGCAGCCAATGCCGTTGCTCGATGACAACCATCGTGCCGCAGGCCAGGTCGCCCAGCCGCGCGAACCGGTCGTTCATCATGGCCGAGACCAGCCCAACCTGGTAGAACATCAGCGGTTGTGCGTCGACCGATCGTAGGACGTTTCGCAGTACGGCCTGCATGGCGCCTATCGGCTGCCCGTCGGTCGAGAGCACGCGGATCCGCATCATTCGTTTGCCGGGTGTCTGACCGTTCCATAATGCCTCGAACAGGCCGCCATAGAACCATGATAGCAGGAACCAGGCCACTAGCCCCAGGCCCGCGCCCAGGCCCCAGAAACCGGCGAACCCGAAGATGATCATCAAGCCAATCGATAACAAGATGCAGATCGCTATCCGCAGAACCAAATCGACCAGATAGGCCGGCAATCGGCGAAACGGTCC
>Ga0255448_1035_pt1 | contig 9985 bp, 12 predicted proteins | sample ANMaggSSYBR02J12_FD_182657 | JGI IMG/M metagenome (GOLD analysis project Ga0255448, IMG submission 182657) | Sediment cell enrichment communities from methane seep in Santa Monica Basin, California, United Staets - ANME aggregate JGI... | ecosystem: Environmental > Aquatic > Marine > Cold seeps >...
TTTCAGGAGCGGGAAAGTCAATAAATCACGCACCAAGCCGCGCGTAAAACCGAAACTCCCTGCACCGATAAACGTAATCTTTGTCATTTCTATTCCTCCAGCGAATTTTTTGGTTAACGAATCAAATCGTTCAAACAATTCGATTAACGTGATTATAGTCTTCCTGTCAAGATTCTTCCAGAATGACAGTGAAATGAAAAATCACTGGTTTCGATGATGGGAATCAGTGACCTTTCTTAGAATCTCACAATTTTTGGTTCTGTCAGAATCATATCTTTCCAGCGTGCATTGGCTTCCGCATTCCGGCTGATCCAACCCTGCATCACGGTATAGAGCAGAGCACGGCGGTAATTAATAAAGAGATCAAGCTGCTGCCACCAGAAGTCGTCAAGGCGGTTCTCCTCCTCATACCCCTTGCGAAAGGCATTTAGAAACGCGGGGATCGCCCGACGGTTATTCACAGGACGTTCCATCCCGCCAGAGGTAGTAAAAAGCGTCATTTGCAGAGCAATTGAGATATCGGTCATGAACCAGTGGCAGTTTGCCACGTCAAAATCAATCAATATTAGATGTTTGCCATCATATAGTAAATTCTCAGCATGCGGGTCATTGTGGATAAACCCGTAGCAATCACGGTTCACCGGCAATCGTTCCATGCGCTCTTTGATCGATAGCCAGGCATCCTTTACCTCTGCATCCTGACACCAATCATAAAAAAAAGACCATTCTTCCTGCCAACCAAAGACTTCCTTATTGCCGCTCCTAGTCTTAATTGTTGCATGTTCCCAAATCGGGTAGTCTTTGGTCACTGCGTGCATTTTACCAACCAGTTTTCCCCAATCTGTGAAAAAGCGTGTGCGCCAGTTTTCCTGACGGATGTTTGCACCGGAGATGTAATCCATTAGATAGGCCACAAAGCGGTGTTCTTCCCAAATCACGCTCTGATGGGTTTCACCAGCTGGATTCGGGCGCGGGTAAACAAGTCTCACGCCATGTTTACCCATAAATTGAGCAATTTTAAATCGCTCCACTAATTTTGCTAAGCCTGTTTCATCCGTGGCAGGCAGCGCCAAAACTTTCATCAGAACCGGATCAACATCAGCCCGGTAAATGATTCCATCTGAATCTTCTCGTCCTCCCGACATTTCCCGCAGGCCTCTGCCATCGATTCCACATTTTCTAGCCAGTTTCGATAGCACTTTTGGTGGCACTGCAATCATGTAAGAAGCTCCTTTAATTTTTGGGGAATAGAACTTAAATCAACAACATGCTGTTGATCTTGTTATCTTCGCTTCCATCGGCAGAAAATAGCTTTGGGGAGTAATCGTTCGCTGTGAGCTTCCTGCAATGCAATCTCCCCCGCTTCGAATGTTCCACCCTGCGGCACAATCTCTTCGATCGCCTGCTGCATCGTAATTGGCGAAGCCTTTACCGCGTATGCAGTCAGTGCCAGGAACTTGGCCTGACGGCTCAATATTGCGCCGCAGGCATGCAGCAGCTCGGGCAGGAGTTTATAAAATTCCCATACCTCTCCTTTGGGTCCGCGTCCAAACTTCGGTGGGTCAAGGATAATTCCTTCGTAATAACTTCCGCGCCGTTTTTCGCGCTGCACAAACTTGAGCACATCATCCACCATCCAGCGCATTGGTGCATCACGTAAATTCGAAATTTCTGCATTGCGCTTTCCCCAGGTCACCGCCCGTTTCGAAGCATCGACATGGGTCACTTGCGCGCCTGCTTTCGCAGCCGCCAGCCCTGCCACGCCGGTATATCCAAATAAATTCAATACTTTAATCGGTCGACCAGCAGCCTTCACTTCAGCCATGATCCAATCCCAATAAATTGCCTGCTCTGGAAACACACCCACATGACGCGAGCCGCTGCATTCCAGCGACATGCCCAGCCCTTTATAATAAATGTTCCAGTTCTTTGGCATGCTTTTATAGCGCTCCCAGTGGCCGCCGTTCTTTTCACTGGTCGTAATAAATTCGCCGTGTGCCCGGCCCCATTCTTCAGGAGAAAGGCGTGGCGACCACACTGCTTCAGCCTCTGGGCGGATCATAATCACGCTCCCATAACGCTCCAGCTTGCGGCCATTGCCGCTGTCAAGTAGTTCAAAATCCACCCAGTCGGGTGAGGTTAATACTTTCAGTTCTGTATTCATGTGTTAATTGTAAGCGTTATGTGGGCACGGGGCAAGTGAACCTTGCAAAAAACCAGGCAATTGCATTTGGAAAAAGGTTTACTCATAAGGCAAAACGGGCTTGTTGAGTGAGGATGTTCAAAAAAAACAGAACATCCCCGCCTAAGATTGTTTCACATACATAATCAAGCAGCCCCAAATCCTTTTCCCTCAATGACGCCCGGTGAACTGAGCCTGTGGCCTTCCAAAAAAACCTCCATCCAGCAAGAAACGAACATCGAAAAAACTGGAACGGTATCACTGTTTGTGGGTTTAATTTTTCCTAATGCGGTTTCCCTATACAAAAAAGCCTGTTCAAACATAAACTGTCTTGTCTCTCCCCCGCCCACCCTATGTATTCCCTACAAATTTGCTCACCCTAAAAATAAATTAACCATTTACCTGACCAGCTATGTTAGAATCAATGCCGTTAGTCCCCTATTTTAACTAGTAAAAATAAAAGGGAAATTATGATTATTCAAATGATCGGTATCAGTTTATTGGCCTATTTCATCGGCAATTTCTCCCCTTCGTTTCTGGCCGGGAAACTCTTTTGCAACCTCGACGTTCGTGAACACGGCAGTGGAAACGCTGGAACAACCAACGTCATCCGTGTGATAGGATGGAAATATGGGGCGCCTGTTTTCATTCTCGACATCATCAAAGGCTGCTTCGCCGCTTTCCTGGGAAATGCCTTCGGCGGCGAATTCGGTGTTTTTCTGGCCAGCTTCTTCGTTGTCATCGGCCATAATTTTCCCGTCCTGCTAAATTTCCGGGGCGGTAAAGGTGTCGCAGCAACAGCAGGAATATTCCTGTTTCTTTTCCCCATCCCTACTCTCATCGCAGCTTTATTGTTTGCACTGATTGTGCTTCTCACCCGCATGGTTTCGGTGGGATCATTATGCTTCGTCCTGCTCATGGTCGGTTTTACTATCTTCACCCAACAATCTGGCCCCATCATCATGCTGACAACAGGTCTGGCGGTCTTTGTCTTTGTCCGTCACAAAACCAACATTCAGCGTATCCTTCAAGGAAAAGAGAACAAGCTCAGTTTTGGGCAGAAAACAAAAATCAATTCACCGACTTCCTGAAGAACGAAGAACTCTGTTCCGGTTCAGTGTAACTCCCCCAAAATCAAGATAAAGCCGTGGCAATTATCTTGATCCAATGAACCTCATTTCAGCTATGCTCTGAGTTTTATTCATTAATAGAAGCAGGCGGCAGCCAGACCGGCTTTCCCAGTACATCTCCAATCAATAATTGCGCACCCGCATCCAGCGTCCATAACATCAAGTCGGCTGGTGTTTCCTCAATCGGATACTCATTGCGTGTGAAGAGCAATTGTGTCCCATCCGGTGACCATACCACACGCGATACAAGCACTGACAGGTCATCCGAAATAACGTCGAGTAATTCACCCTCAGCATCCACCAGCCACAACTCACGGGTGGCAATCACTGGAATCGAGCGCACGCCGATCACAATTCGGCCGTCCACCGCATTCACCACCGGTCTCAGATAAGAATTCTCAGAATCGTCCTTGCAGTAGCAAGCCACTGGTGTCCGTTCACCGCTCACCAGATCAATCCGGCGAACGCCATCACTATAAGAACTTGCTCCAGGGATAGTGTCTTGAAAGATAATCGCATCACTCTCCGGCGACCACGTTCCGCGGTCACCGCTCACAGTCCGAAACAGCCAGGTATCACCGTTTGCAAAATCCAAAACCTCAATACCACCTTCATCCGGGTTCCACATCGCAAGTTTTCTGCCGTCCGGTGACCATAACGGCATCTCGCCCACATTGGATTGATCCGCAAAGAGAAGACGCTCACTGCCATCCGCCAAATTCAGCAACCACACTTGCGGCACTCTTTTTTCGCGCCGCGTGTATGCCAGCAAGGCGTTATCCGGAGAATAAACAGGCTGGTCACAGATTGCGCCCCCACAGTCCAGCAGTAATGCCAACTCACCGCTCTGCCTATTAATTCGCCAGAAGGCACTCCCGCCGAGTTCGTTTTCAACCGCAGCGATAATCCAATTACCATTTGGCGCGGCAGCAACATCAATCACGTCTCCCTCAAATTGTGCCACTTGAATCGGCTTTTCCGTCACCTGGGGAGCAAGCGCAAAGAGTGCTATTCCCTCTTCCACTTCCGTAAGATATAGCACCAAGGTTCCATCGGGCAGCTGCGCAGTTTGAGATGTTTCCACCGCAGACCTTTCCAAGGCCTGAAGCAGCAGGAAACCAATCAATAAGAGAATTACAAACACCACAGCTGGAATCAGGTAAAGAAATTTCTTTTTCACAACTTCTATCATACCAATAATTTTGTTATTGAAACTCAGTTCAGTTAGTTTCATTCAATCAGCCGATATTCTTAAGCGCTTTTGAAACGTGGTTCTTTCTCAATCCACAATTCCTGGCGTGTCGCTGGAAACTGCATCATATGTCTATCCAGCAGTTGTACTGCGTTTAATTTAATCTGTTGATAAAAAGCCGTCAATCCATCTCTGCCATTCCCATGGTACCGCATCACCTCACCAAAGCTGATTTTCAGATTAAACCGGCTGCCTTTAAAAAACACCATATTCATCACCTGTAAGAACTCAGCCAGACGCTGCCGGTCAATGCGCCGCTTCTGCGCTTTTACGAGAGGATGCTTGAATAGAAACCGTTCACCAATCGCTTCACTGACAATGATAGGTTGTATCTGCACCTCAGACACCTTTCGAACAAAAATCTCCAGACTTTTTGACCAGCGTTCTATATGTTCTTTGGCGTTACGGAAATATTTTGGGTCAGGATCAATCAAACCGGTTGGAAACAAAATCAGCATACCGCCCTGTTCCAGATGCTTCAGCGCTTCCTTCAAAGCCTTGAATTGTGACCGGGGGTCATCGGGCATATTGATCAAGCTTTTCCTTCCTTCTGGCAGCTCACGTAAAAAATCAACATCACTGGCGATGACTTTCAAATCATCTCGTTTAGCATGCCCTGCAATCGAGATAAAATCGAGACCGCCAGGGTGGTTTGATGCCAAAATTAATGGCCCTTCCTTCGGCACATTTTCCACACCCTGCACCACCATATCGTCAAAGAAATAAGGATAGATGTGTTCACAAGCGCTGCTCACACCCACATATTTTAAAGCCGCATCAAATTCCAATAGCAAACGGGTGAACTTACGAGCCGGAAATTTCATCACTGCCGCAATCAAGCGCTTCAAACACTCGCCGGGTTCGTTACGAACCGCATCAAGAATTACATCCACCACCATCGGTGTGAGATGATTTACCTGTTCTTCAAATTCTTCTGTGAAAATCAAATCATCCAAATTCATATATCACCTGATTGACTAAGCTCCCTGGCTCCCTATCCAAAATTTTGGCGGCCATTCTACCAAAATGGGATTGCGTCTAATCCATCACAAAGAAACAGTACTACTCTAAAACATACTCCTGATTGGCTATTAATATTCTACCGTGTGAAAGATAACTTTTTATTAACAACCATGATACAATCAGAAAATTTTTTAGACGATACCCCTACATGAACCAGACAATAATCAAACCTCTACGAAGTGAATTATTAACCGGCCTTACTCGCGCGATCCCGGTCATGCTGGGTTATCTCACTGTGGGTTTTGCATATGGCATTCTGGCGCAAAATGCGGGTTTATCGCTCTTCAACGGTATCCTGATGTCCGTTGTCGTGTATGCGGGTTCTGCGCAACTCATCGGTGCTGGCATGTTTGCGATGGCGGCTCATCCACTTTCGATCATCGCCACCACTTTTATCGTCAACCTGCGGCATATGCTCATGTCAGCAGCCATATCCCCCAATCTCAAAAGATGGAACAAAATCGAACTGAGCATCTTTGGTTTTGAACTCACCGATGAAACCTTCGCGCTACACTCCACCACTTTTTCACGAGTTCATCCCAGCAAAACGAGTCTCTTTACCAGCAACTTTGTTTCACAGTGTTCCTGGATCATCGGCACCATCCTCGGCATGCTGGCGGGTTCACTGATCCCTGATATTCGTCCCTTCGGCCTCGATTTTGTCCTCTCTGCCATGTTCATAGCGCTGATTTTCATGCAGCTGAAGAACAACCGACAGGTCGCTGTGATCCTCATAGCAGGCTTGAGTGCCATGCTCCTTAAAATGGCCGGAGTAACTCATTGGAACGTGATCATTGCCACTCTGGTTGCTGCCACAGCAGGGACATTGATCGAGGCAGCAGCCCCTAAGGCAGGTGAATCGTGATGGATACCCTGACAATCATAGGTATGATGCTGGTCACAGCACCGGTACGGATTCTGCCTTTGGTGATGCTCAGTCAGCGCAAGCTGCCGCCCATCCTCGAACGCTGGCTTTATTATGTACCGGTGGCCGTGCTTTCCGCCATGCTCTTTCCATCAATATTCATGTCCGAAAACTCCCTCAATCTGCAATTAGATAACTTATATTTCTGGGCGGCTCTGCCCGCTGTGTTGGTGGCCTGGAAAACCCGCACGCTTTTCCCGCCAGTCCTCACCGGCGTGGGAGTGCTGGCACTTTTAAGGTTATTATTGGGATAGGTTTCTATGGAAAATTATTCATAGAAAAAAAGGTGGAACCAATCTGCTATTTCTAATAATTGGTTTAATCGCAACAATTGGAGATTCTGTTGTGTTCCTTTTTTTAGGCAATAAACCTCCACAATGGATTAATAATTAAGAAAAGAAATCCTAAGCTTGAACGTATGCCGTGAATTATTCTATTTTTGGTGTTAAAATAATTTCACACTATGACAAACCAGCTCAGAGAATTTAAACCATGCGATTATCTGCAAAAACATATTGATGCATATTGGTTTTTTAGAAACAACACAGAGGAAACGATTAATTGGCCTGTTGTGCCAGACGGATGCAGCGATATCATTTTTTATTTAAATAATTCAAAAAGACTTGACGATTTAAATGGTCCTCTTGTAACTGGAATTATGGAGAGCGCACAATTGATTCTTGTTCCAGAAAAAATGGAATTATTTGGTATTCGTTTTAAACCAGGAATACTATTCAACTTACTAAAAACAGATATGAGTAAATTGACTAACAATATGTTTGAATTATCACAATTCAATAATGCTGTCTGTAAAAAAATAAAAATTGACCCCCTCGCTAAAGACAAAATCATAGTTTCAAGTATTGAGCCACAACTAAAAGAGATATTTCAAAAAAATAATCTTGAGAACAATCTTTTAAAAGTTACCAAAGAACTAATAAATAATCCTAACAGCTCGGTCAGCAAGTTGTCTATAAAATATGGTTTTTCAATAAAAAATTTAGAAAGAGGTTTTTATAAAAAAGTCGGTGTAACGCCGAAAAAATTTGCACGAATTATGCGATTTCAAAAAGCACATAAATTAATTAAAAAAGAAGGTTTAAATAATTTAGTAGTCATTGCTTTGTCTTCCGGGTATTTTGATCAGGCACATTTTAATCGTGAATATAAAAAATTGGTTGGCTATAATCCAAGTAATGAAACTCTGTCTATTCTGTACAATAAGTAAAAAAAGAAAAAGGTTATTCTTAAGTAGTTGCTGCACTGGTACTTTAATCTAAGGAATAATGCTATGAAAAAAATTACACCAAACATCATGGTTGCTGATGTAAACGCAACTGTTGACTACAATAAGAACAATTTAGAATTTCAAATTGTAATGGGAGTAAATGAACAAAAAGAAGTCAAGCTGGGCGATTCTGCTACAGAAACAACCTTAACATGGGCAATGATTAAAAAAGATGCTGTTGAAATAATGCTGCAAAGAGATGACAGTTTCATTGAGGACATCCCAGAGTTTAAGGATATGAAAATTGGCGGAACATTTACTTTGTATATCAGTATGCAAGATGTAAAAAGTTTCCACAACAAAATAAAAGATGAGGTTGAAATCATAAAAGATATACATAAAACTTTTTATGGTTCAGATGAGTTTGTAATAAAAGATTTAAATGGGTATATTATTTATTTTGCAGAAGCTCAAAACGGATAATACGCCCAAGGATTTAGCTATGAAAAAAAGTAAAGATGAGCAGGTTCAAAAATTTCTTGATGAAATGATGATGATTGATGATGAGAAATTTAATGTGCTACAGCTATTACGTGAAATTGTATTGAATAATTATCCAAAAACATGTGAAAGAATGATGTATGGTGGAATTATGCTTTCGCATGAAGACGATTTTGGTGGTCTTTTTGTGAGAAAAAATCATATTTCTTTTGAATTTATCAATGGTTTTACAATGAATGATCCAAAGAAATTATTAGAAGGAACAGGAAAATTCCGTCGTCATTTGAAAATCATATCCTTGAGTGATATTAAAGATAAAAAAGTTGAGTTTTTTGTTAAACAAGCTGTATAAAAATAATGAGTTTTGAAGAATGGAATTACCCCCTGACCCTTCTTTCATATTTAAAAACGAAAAAATCAATTTTATAATTAATGGAGGAAAGCTTACCAAATGAAGGAGGGCGAAAATTATTTTGACCTCACTACGCTACGCTCCGTACCACGTTGCGCTCTCCTTTCTTCGGTCGCCGTGCTTTCCGCCAGTACTCATCAGCATGGGAGTGCTGGCGCTTTTAAGATTATTATTGGGATAGGTTTCCATGGAAAATTATTCATAGAAAAATAAAAACCAGATAGCAAAAGAAAAAAGAGGATTTACAATAGTAGTTGAAAATAGTCTTTTAAGATTAATATAAAAGTTATGATTATCAAAAATCACAAACAGTGAATAGGAATAAAAGATGAAACCAAACCTGCCATTTCTAATAATAGCTTTAATCGCAACAATTGGAGATTTTGTTGTGCCATTTTTATTAGGTAAAAGATATCCTAATTACAGTAATCTAAAAGACACCATCAGTACACTTGGAACCAATAAGAGCCCAGTTAAAAAACAATTATCGTATTCATTAATCACAACCGGTTCGCTGCTACTTATATTTTCAATAGGTCATTTCTTTATTTTTTCAGAATATACATGGAAACATATTTTGTATCTATTGGGGGTAATTATTTTTGGAGCAGGTTCTATCTTGGCAGGGATTTTTCCAGAGGATGCCAAAGGAGAAAAAGAAACCAAATCAGGAAAAATTCACGGCATAAGTTCAGGCTTAGGATTTCTTCTCTTGACGATAAATCCACTGTGGATGTTTTTAATTACAGAAAGCAGTAGTTTAAAATTATTCAACATGTTATTTTTCATTTTAGGATTTTTAACATTTATCATTTTTCTCAATTCAGGACATAATAACAAATCTGGTAAGTATACGGGGTTATGGCAGAGAATTAATTTAGCCATCCTTTATATTCCGTTAATTGTGAATTATTCTGTTTTTAGTGTTAAAATAATTCCATAGCACGACAAACCAGCCAAAGGAGTTAAATCAAATGGAAAATAAAAGGAAAAAAGCAACAGAAGTTGAAAATCCTCTTACTCCTTCAATTATTGAGCAACCAGAAACTTATGAAAACTATCCTTGTTGGATAATAATCATTTCTAATCTTGTTTCAATTGTAATTTACCTGATAGGTGCTTATATTATCTATCAGTTAGGCATTATTTGGCTGCTAATTTATTTGCTTTATATTTTTGGATTAGAAATTCGTTTAATGAAAAAAAGTTGTGTTAATTGTTATTATTATGGAAAATTCTGTGCTTTTGGTAAAGGAAAATTAAGCGCTCTATTCTTCAAAAAGGGAAGCCCAAAGGCATTTCGAAAAGATAAAATTACCTGGAAAGACATAC
>Ga0255448_1036_pt1 | contig 9817 bp, 8 predicted proteins | sample ANMaggSSYBR02J12_FD_182657 | JGI IMG/M metagenome (GOLD analysis project Ga0255448, IMG submission 182657) | Sediment cell enrichment communities from methane seep in Santa Monica Basin, California, United Staets - ANME aggregate JGI... | ecosystem: Environmental > Aquatic > Marine > Cold seeps >...
ACTGGCGAATGGACGACAAGACGTTGGTACTAATACCCCTTAGACGATGCCACTTGAGACGATGAGGACGTTCGTCTTGTTATTAACGGATGACAATGACGGCGACAAGGCGAAGGTCATTAAGAATACGCCACCTCTGGCCGTTCATTTTCAAAAAACAAAAAGGAGAAGACCACAACGAAGGATGAAGGCGAAAGGGCTTTGCAGGGGCCAGACCATCCTCAGAGAGCCGACGATGAAAGCAGAACAAGACGCTGGGCCGGGGTGGAGAGAAGAAAGGGGAAGGCCACTCCGGTGCGTCAGCACCGGAGTGGCCAGTTATCAGCAGGGACAGCCCCAATCGCTCCCACCCTTAACCTCTTGATGTAAAGGCAATAAGATCCCCAATGTATCAGCCCGCCATCACCATCGCACCGCCAGTGCCAGGGCCGTTTTTGTGAGGAGGATCGTGTTTCATAATTTCACGACTCGAAACTATTTTCAAAAACTCTCTGGACTGGAGGGGCCCCAAGACGAACCTGGGCAGACTACGGGCCGGTCGTTTTCTTAATGGGAGCAGGGAGAGGTTTTCAAAAAACGTTCTTCAGGCTACAATCGTCATTAGCCACCCGAGGAGGACCCGACCATGGTGACCAAGCCGAAGAAGATTGTCTACCACCCGGCCTGCCTGCTCTTTCCGAAGCTCGGCGAAGAGGAGCTTCAGCAGTTAGCAGACGATATCAAGGCCAACGGCCTGCGCAATAAGGTCGTCCTGTTCGAAGGCAAGGTACTCGACGGTCGCAATCGCTTGGCCGCCTGCAAGCTTGCAGGCGTCGAGCCCACATTCAAGAAATGGCAGGGTAATGGCTCGCCAGCCGAATGGGTCATCTCGGAAAACCTGATCCGCCGCCATCTGAGCGCCTCACAAAGGGCCGTCATCGCCCACGATCTATTGCCTCTCCTGGAAAGGGAAGCCAAAGCCCGGCAGCGGCTCTCCCGAGGAAGAGGCAAAAAGGGAGCAAAATCGCAAGCTGACCCATCACAAGTTGGAAAGGCCGCCGCCGTCGCCGCTCGGATTGCCAGAACCAACGCCACCTACGTCGAAGCCGTCAAGTCAATCAGTGCCCAGGCTCCGGAATTGATTTCTAGAGTTCGGTCTGGAGAGCTAACTGTTCCCGATGCACAACGACTCCAGCGTCAACAGGAAGAGGTCGCCAAGGCGAAAAGAGCCAGCCGGAAGCGGAAAGCCTATGCTGTATGCGAAGGCGACGTGGATTCCGTGGTTTGCGGGGACTGCTTCGACCTGATCCCGACCCTGGATGATCTCTCAGTCAATCTCACACTGACCTCGCCGCCCTACGCTCAACAACGAAATGGTCACTACAAAGGCATCTCAGAGGCCAAGTATCCCGAATGGACCGTTCGCTGGATGCGTCTGCTCCGGGACAAGCTCACAGATGACGGTTCAGTCTTGATTGTGATCCGTCCACACATCAAGGATGGCGGCATCGCCGACTACGTACTCCGAACCCGACTGGCACTTCGAGAAGACGGTTGGAAAGAATGCGAGGAACTCATTTGGCTCAAGCCCGACGCCCCGCCGCTTGGTAGCACTCGACGGCCAAGGCGAACATGGGAGAGTGTTTTGTGGTTTAGCAAGACCGGCAAACCTTACACCAACCTGACAGCCTTTGGCAAAAGCTCGAACCGACTGGGATTCGCCGGTTCTCTGCGGTACGGTGTCGGCAATGGCAGCCCGATCAGTAATGGTCAACGGGTGGATCTGAAGAACGGCATCGCCCGCTGCCCTGATGTTTTCGTCGCCCCTGTTGGAACCAACGACAAGGGCATTCAACACCCCGCAGTGTTTCCCGTCTCCCTGGCTGAGCAGTTGATTCAAGTCTTCAGCCGCCAGGGTGATCTGGTGTTGGACAACTTTTGTGGAAGTGGAACAACGGGTGCGGCTGCAAAGAAATTATGCAGGGACTTCCGGGGCTTCGAAACAAGCAAACGATACGTCAAGGTGGCACTGCGGCGGTTGGCCGAAACAAATGGGCAAGGAGTGAAAGTATGAGGACCACCAAAACCAAACGCAAGACAAAATACCGCCCTCTCCTCGAATTACCGCCGCTCACGCCCGAGGAATATGAGGGTCTCCGAGCCAGCATTTCAGTCAATGGCGTCTTGACGCCGATCTTGGTCGATTCTGATGGGCCGGTCAGGCGGATCATTGACGGGAACAACAGGAAGACAATCGCTGATGCCCTCGGCTACGATTGCCCCGAAACCGTTCACCAGGGCGACGAGGAAGAACTCAGAGCCCTGGCGAGGGCGTTAAACCTCGCCCGCCGCCATCTCTCAACTTTTCAAAAACGGCAACTGATCGCCGACCAGCTTAAGGAAACGCCCGAGCGGTCCAACCGTTGGGTGGCCAAAGTGTTGGGCGTGGACCACAAAACGGTTGGCAGCGTCAGGAGGGATCTCGATTCAACTGGGGAAATTCCCCAGTTGGAGGAAACGGTCGGCCTGGATGGCAAAACCCGGCCCAGGCCGTTTTTTGGTGGGTGTAATCAGGTCAATGTCAAACAAAGCGACATCGCCACGCCGCCCGGCTTGTGCCAGTTCCTATTCGACCTGATCTCCCCTCACTACCCGGCTCGAACCATTCTTGATCCGTGCGCAGGCTTGGACCACGTACTAACCAAGCCCTGGTGTGGGACGGCGAAAAAGATCATTTGGTATGAGATCAAAAGAGACAGGGATTTCTTCCGGAGGCGGAAAAGATTCCAGGATGTTCAACTGGTGCTCTGCAATCCTCCGTTCTCAGGGAATCCCGATGGGAAGGAATTGTTCTGCTCGAAATTCTTGCATCACATTTTTGAAATTGTTCCGGCGACGACGCCGGTGGCGATCTTCGTTCCCTTCCACTTCTTGCTCAACAGCCGCATCAAGAGCAACGATTACGCCGGGCGGGTGAACAGATACAAATGGTTGAGGGATGCATGCCCGCCGATCAGCGGCATCGTCCCGCTGCCCCAAGACGTTTATTCCATCGATGGCAATGGGCCGCTCATCCACAGCGAGATCTTATTGTTCAATATGCCACGACTTCCGGCATGTACGTTCGTGCCTGAGCGTTACCTTGGTTGGTAGGCCATGACTCCTCCATGGTCGAATTCCCCGGCACGAGGTTTTTTGAAAACTGCCTCGATGGTTGTATTGTAGTTTTGCATGTCTGTCCCAGTTCAGTTCGCCTTGACAAAACTTTGTGGATCTGCCAGATTGGTTTTGTTGTGAGGCACTGGCCTCCAACGACAACTTGGAGATCGGCGAGCGAACCCGCTCGCTGAAACAGAAGTAGACGAAAAACGGTAGGGGCCTCCTACCTGCCCGCACACTCGGGCTAACTTGGGCCTCTGGTTTTACGTCCTGCTGACGCAGGGCGTTTAGTCAGAGGCCCTTTTTTTGTTCTTGAAAGACTGGGAGAAGAGTCACATGAAATCCACAAGAGAGAACGAGCGTAAAGTTACGGTTGGCACGGTGCCCCATTTGCAGATGTCGTTGGACCGAAGTTCGAGCCGAGGTGGTGCCAAAATGCGTCTGTACCATTTCACTTGCCTGTTTCAGCTACCAGCGATCCTTCGTGAGGGAGTAACTAGAGGAGAGGTTCCGGCTTGGCCCGAACGCAACTACACCAAGCTGCCAAACGCAGCGAACTTGACCAGCATCGGCAGCAGGGAGGCTCAACAGTGGTGCAACGAACTGAACATTTTTGATAAGACCAGGATTCGACTTGCAGTCGAGGTGACGGAAGATGAGCTTATGGCGTTCAATGAGATGGTTGACATGTATGAGACGCCCAAATGGTGGGTCAAAACGTTGGACCCTCTTAATCAACGAGACAACTGGTATTTCGCCTTCGACGGCATCCCGGTCGAGCACATCGTTGAGATCGCCATCGCTGATGACACGAGCGGTGAGTACGTGCCCATATCCGATGTGGACCTCAAACGGCTGGTGGGCGCAATCGAGGACGAGCGGAAGACCTTGCCGTGGGTCCAGACACCATCCGGTCCAGCTTTTGCCTGCACGGAGCCGCCCGACAGTTGGCTCCTTGACGGACCACTTTCCAAGCAGTTTCACAGGATGCAGGAGCGGGAAGCAGAGAAAGCCCGCTGCCGTCAGAAGGAACAACGCAGAAAGGACCGAGAGCGACGACGGAAGAACAGACTGACCCGCAGGGCTCGGAAGAGGGCACGAGGGTGCAGATGAGGGAGCCCGCCCGGCCTGCGGGCCGGGCGGGCTCTCGATCAACCCGGCCCCACCAACATCAACGGTGGTGCCGGGCCGGTCGAGGAGCCGCCAACCTGCTCGCAAAGGGACGGCGGTCAAGGCCGTCAACGTGACATCAAACCGAAAGGACAAACAAATGAGTAGAACAGATGAACCTACCCTTGGCCGAGTAGTTCGGCGTCACTCCGCAGAAGAGATGCAGATGACGCCAATGAACCTCAAGCACATCGTCCACACCATCCTTGAAGATTACGCCCTGCCGTGGCATGGCACGCATGGTGTCAGCCATTGGGCCAGGGTGCTTGAGAATGGGCTGCGGCTGGCCGAAGAAACCGGGGCCAACATCGATGTCGTCCAGCTTTTCGCCATCTTCCACGATTGCAGCCGTGTGAATGAGGGAACGGATTTCGGGCATGGCGAACGAGGCGCAAAATACGCCGCCACACGCCGTGGCGGCGTATTCGATCTCAATGACCACGACTTCAAGCTTCTCTACGACGCCTGCGCCGGGCATACAGATGGAGAAACTACCGGCGACATCACCATCCAAACCTGTTGGGATGCCGACCGGCTCGACCTGGGCCGTGTTGGAATGTGCCCTGATGGCAATCGGCTTTGCACGGTGGCAGCCAAGGTGCCAGAGACGATCAAGTGGGCCGATGGGCGTGCGTGCTTCGGGGTCGTCCCAGAGATCGTAGAGGCTGAGTGGGAGATTGATACGATGGGGTTGGACGAACGGTAGGGGTTACTCTTGCATACATCTTTATTACGCACCTTAATTTACTATCCATTGCAGGTTCCGCAAGGTCGGTTGCGATCCTGCCCAACTCTTGCTTCCCAACAATCTTCCTCCTTCGTCGCAGTACGCTCGCAGTCCCAAGAGATCGGTGCTGGTCCAGGACGATAGGACGCCTTCACCGCTGACTGCCTTGAAGTCGCCGGGCGATAATGAAATGGTCTGCCACTGGTCCCCGCCTGCCAGTGTCACGACGGCTGTGAAGTCTTGCTTCTTGCCCCGATAGGACCGGAAGAAGTTCTCAGTTACCACTACGACCAATTCATTCGGCTTCTCGGACTTCACGTCGAACTTCAACTCGTAGCCCGGTTGTCCCCGCCATTTCGGGTCGGCAATCTTCCGTGTCCAGAATTGCCAATGATGAGGGTTGCCGGGCGACAACGTGAACCAGTCTTGAAAGCCGTGTGCAAAGTCATCGATCAGCAAGGCCGGTGCATCCGTCGCCTTGACGCCTTCTCGCTGCAAATCTCCGAGCGTAGCAGTGTGCATCAATGAACTGATGGCACACTTGTCGGTCGGTCGTGCAAACGGCACGGGTTGTGGCTCTTGGAGTTGGTAATGGATGTTGGCGAAAGCGAAAAGCGGCTGGTGTGACGACATAATCGGCAGCTTGGCATTCCACTGTTTCCCTCTCCGGAGGGCATCTGCCGACCGCCAGAATCTTGCTTGTGGGTCTGGATCGACGGAGTAGTAGATGCGGACCTGAACGACCGGCATCGAATTGTCCGGAGTCACATAGAGCACCGGCACGCCATCCTCGGTTGAGAGGGCGAGCTTCGAATCGGGGGTGGCTGGAAACCGGAACGTGCCCTTGAGATACTGGTCGATCCAAAGGGGCCGGGCGACCGCAAACTCAGGCGTAAAACGATGATTCATGTGTGGGGTGAACGCATAACGCACGTTTTCATGAGGGATCAAGGATCCGGTTCGGTAGGTGTCATCCATGATCCCATGAAAATCATTTGTCGCCCCAAGCCAAATCAGCGGTGCCTTGATGTGGGGCGCATACGATTGGAAACCCAGAGTGGCCCGGAAGAGTTCCACGTCACCTTTCGGAGTGTGCTTCCTCTGTTCCGGCAGGAGCAACCAGGGGTACGTGCGGAATCCCGATCCACCGGCAGATGGAGCAGCAACCTTCACCCGGTTGTCAGTGCTCGCAACATAGACGGTCAAATTGCCGCCCATCGAATGTCCGTACACTCCGAGCCGTTCGGGATCGACCTCGGGCTGCTGCTCCAGAAAAGTCAGTCCTCGTCTCGCCCCGAGGGTCAGTAGATACCAGTTGTTGTTGCGGGGCGACTCAAACGGATCGAGGTATTTTTCGCCGGGCTGAAGGTTGAAGTAGCCCGGCACGTTCTGCTGCGTCGGATCAACGGCTCCCCAATCGGTGTTAGGATCACCCGGTTTGCCTTCTTCCATCTCACGACCGCCCCAGTTGATCGACAGACATGCGTAGCCCTTCTTGGCGTAGAACTCGACCTTACGTAGAGAGGCCCGTTGACCGCCGCCGTGCAGGTGCAAGAGCCCCGGCACCTTTCCGCTTCCCTTGGAAAACCCATAGAAGGCGGCCATCCGAGCCTTGACGCCCTTGAACGTGCCGATGTGGAAAGTGACGTACTGGAAGATGATGCCGTCCTTCTCCCATTCCCGCACGACCTTTATATCGAGTGGTTCGCTACGGGGATCGAAGTTCGACCAAAGAGCTTTGACTGTAGGAGGTGCCGTTGGAGGCCCGCCAGCCGCCACCAACGGCGGAAAGTACAGCATGGTGAAAAGCAAGACCGGCCAAAAACGAGGGAAACGGGACATGGAATTGATCCAGAGAACCAGGACACGAAAGTCAAACCGCCGCTCATTCTACCACCCGGCGATCCCGGTTGGTAGAATCAAGGTCGTCATATCCTCCGGAGAAGTATCATGTTGCGTTTTTTCCTTGCCGGGCTGCTGGCCCTGGTCGCTGCCCCGGCCTTAGCCGACGAACCGTCGCCCAGGCTGCCCGTGTTGATTGTGGACGGCATGAACAATCATGACTGGCCGAGGGCCACCAAGATCCTCAAGGACGCCCTGACAAACAGCGGGCGGTTCATGGTCGATGTCTCGACCAGCCCCGCAGTCGATGCGTCCAAGGAAGCATGGGACCGGTGGCGGCCCGAGTTCGCCAAGTATGATGTCGTCCTAAGTAACTTCAACGGCGGCCACAAGCCCACAAACCTGCATTGGCCCAGCGAGGTCGAGAAGGCTTTGGAGGATTACGTTAGCGGCGGGGGCGGCCTGGTGATCTACCACTCGGCCAACAATTCCTTTCCCAACTGGCCCGCCTACAACGAGATGATCGGCTTGGGCTGGCGAGGCCCTGACTTCGGCCCAAGTTTGATCGTCAGCCCGGATGAGAAGGTAGCAATTGTCCTCAAGGGCCGTGGCCGGGGCCCCGGCCACGGCCCAGAGCATGACTTTCAGGTGACCGTGCTGAACGCCGACCACCCGATCACCAAGGGCCTGCCGAAGAAATGGATGCACCCCCATGAACAGCTAAGTCATGGTCAGCACGGCCCGGCGAAGAACATTACCGTCTTGAGCTACGCTCACTCGAAGGACACCGGCGACAACGAGGTCATGGACTGGGTGATCCCCTATGGCAGAGGCCGGGTCTACGTGACGATGCTGGGGCACCTTTGGAAGAACAAACCGAATATGGCCATGCGCTGCATCGGATTCCAAACCATGTTGATCCGAGGCTGCGAGTGGGCGGCGACCGGCAAGGTGAGCTATCCGGTGCCAGAGGATTTTCCAACGGCCACGGAGATGAGGCTGCGTGCAGAGGAAGCTCTAGGCCAAATAACGGAGAACATCAATGACGGCGGGACGCTTTTCAGTGTCCGCAGTCCAAGTGGCATGGGCCGTGCCACGATTCATCAAGAATCGTGGTCGAATAATGTGAGGTTGCGACTCTACCTGCGTGGCCTGGAGGGACTGACGATCAGCAACGGCTCCGTCACGTTCAAGACATTCGCTCTGAAAGACAGTGGGCACGGTAAGCTGCGACGTTTGTTGGACGACGGTCAAGAGAAGCTAGTGGACAAAGGCGATCCATACTGGACCGAGATTCAGGCGTTCGATGCGAAGGGCAAGCCATTTCGGGGCTTTCCCGGAGAAGGCGGTTACTTCGAGATGGTCCTTCCACAGGCGTTATTCACGACGAGGCCGAAGTCGCTGAACATCCTTTGGATAGATTTCTATCGGCGGTGAATCCGGGGTTAATAGATAACAAATGCAGCCATTAGCGCCACAAGATGAACCGAAACGAGGAATACCCCTTCTCGTGAAGTGCGCTCTCTTGTCTCTACTGCTTCTGCCGTTGATTATCTATTTCGTCATCGGTTTCGGCGGCAACGACGCTCGACCAGAGGGGAAACACAAGCCACTGAATCCCGTGGAACCAGACTTGGAAAATATGCTGACCTTTCGTGACAAAGGCGGTGGCTACCAAATTCAGTATCCTTCCAACTGGACGCTTGACGACAAAACGGCGGCCAATCAAATGATCCGAGCCAACATCGGTCAGGGGGAAAGTGTTGGTTTCCAGATCCGGATGTATGATGATGTGGAAAAGGAGTTCGACAAATACGTGGACTGGTATGCCGAACAATTTATCGAAGACATGCAAGGGCATTGGGGAGGCGAAATGTTTCAAGCTGGTCGGGGACACGGGCTGATTGGAAAGCATCCTGGCAGTCGGCTCAGTTTCATTCTCAATCGTCAGGATGGAGAAAAGTGGTTCTTCAAGCACTATCTGTGGCCGCAGGACACACGAGTCATCGTTCTGCAATGCGGCACGCCGGTTGAGGTTCGCCAGCAAAACGAACCCGTGCTGGATGAAATTGCCGAGACTTTCGAGTTTGTGCAGTAGGAAACCGGACACTATGAACCAGATAACGCCACGACCAGAGGTATGACCCATGACAAGAGCAACCGTAATCGCAATCATGTTCGTTGGGCTGATCGTCCCAACCAGCCAACCCTACGCCCAAGACGTAGAGAGGCCCACGCAGGTTACCGGCAATACGCCGCTGCCCAACCGCTACCCCTACGTGGTCAAGGACATCCTGAAATACTGCCAGCCCAAGAAAGGCTTTTGGATCGATCTGGGGGCGGGCAAAGGTCAAGTGGGCATCCCTCTTATCGAGGCAACCAACAATCCGGTTGCCATGCTTGATCCAGACGCAAAAGCAATGAGTAAAGGATTGGAGATCGCCAGGGAGAAGGGGTTGGAGCATCGTCTTTTCGCCGTCGTCGGTGTGGCTGAAGACATGCCCTTTCCCGACAACTCCGTGGACCTGGTGGTCAGTCACGGTTCAATTTTCTTCTGGGACGACCAGGTGAAAGGACTGCAAGAGATATATCGTGTGCTGCGGCCGGGTGGCAAGGCGATGATCGGCGGCGGTGTGGGCAGTACCTACCCGCAATGGGCTGTCGAAGAGTTCTTCCGCAGGCGGCGAGGACACTTCGGCAAAGCTGATACGAAAAAGAAAAAGCACTTCGTCAAGGTTCGCAGTCCCGAGACATTTCGGCGTTGGGCAGAAGATGCCAAGTTACCCAGCTTCGAGATTACTGGTAAGGGTGCGCTTTCCGTGGGAGACCCTAAGGCCGGGCTGGGCATTTGGCTGAGATTCACGAAGCAGCAGAAGTGATCGGTAATGCCATGGGAAGGGAACTTGCAAGAATCTGAAACGATAGGTGTGACTATGCGAA
>Ga0255448_1001_pt1 | contig 9812 bp, 4 predicted proteins | sample ANMaggSSYBR02J12_FD_182657 | JGI IMG/M metagenome (GOLD analysis project Ga0255448, IMG submission 182657) | Sediment cell enrichment communities from methane seep in Santa Monica Basin, California, United Staets - ANME aggregate JGI... | ecosystem: Environmental > Aquatic > Marine > Cold seeps >...
TAATGCCATTCGTACCGGTACTTTTACTGGGGCCGAAAGATGCGCAGCCGACGGTTTGCACGATTGAGAACGTGATAAACATACCCGCCCAACGCTACCCGTTGTAGCCTTCCCTTCCAAGCAGAATAGCGGAAAGCCAAAAGCTGTCAAGAATAAGAGTACCGGACACCCTTAATTCGGGCGGGCGAAAGCTGCTTCGAGGCGAATCACTTTGGTTTTGGCAACCAGCGCACCGCATCGATGATGACAAAACCTTCGGTGTCGCGGTTTGAAATGGTTACCTTGCCTGTCTTCCCAAATCGAAACGTCCCGACCGAGGTGAACAGGCCACCTACCTTCGGAGCCTCACGTTGATTCAATTTCACCTCGTCATCACCTGCGGCATGTGTGATTTTCACTGGGACATTCGTGGCGCGATTCCCATTGCGGCTATATGCAATTTGCACATCGTACTGGCCGGGCTCGGTCAGGTCCGTCGAAAATTCGGCAGTCGCATTTCCATCTCTTTTGTCACCGTCATGGTGATACCCTTCGTGAATCCCTATTCCCAGAATCGACTTCGTCCATGTCCCTGTCAGCACAGCGTTTGACTCATCGATCACAATTCCCTTGAGCGAATCGATGGCGGTGAAATTCGGAGCCGGCTTCGGCGCCGCTGTGTAGTCGAGAATTTGCCCGTCCGTTTCGAGCTTGTTCTTTAACTTCTCGTACACGAGATCCTGTAAGGCAACGCCCTCGTCAACCGCAAGCGCCGCGGCGGTTCCGGCGCTCTGGCCGAGGATCATGAAAACCGGCTCCATGCGGATCGAACCGTAGGCGACGTGCGACGCGGAAAGGCAGACTGGCACAAGCAGATTTGCGCATTCTTCCCTTTTCGGAACGATCGAGTGATAGGAAACAGGATAGGGTCGCGGACAGCCGTGTCCAAAGCCCCCCTCGTTTCGCACGGTCTTCTTCCCGTCTTCTTCCACGACCACGCGTTGGCAGAAGTGGGAGTCCATCCCGTATGACGCCAGCCCGACAGAATCGTTCACTGTCCTTTTCGATTCACAGTTCACCTGCGTCATCACGTATTCGGAAACCATACGACGGCCTTCCCGCACATAAAGCTGATGGGGCCAGAATCCCGTATCCTGAAACTCGCCCGGGTCGAGCCCGAAGCGGTTCACCCTGTCTTGCAGCGTTTCCGGAACCCGGGGATCGTTCGCCAGGAAGTACATGAGCCCCTGCTGATAGTTGACATGATCCTGGAAGATGCGCTCCCGCAATTCGTACAATTTGTGGAAGGGCATCGGCACCCCGCGCCGCGGCGTAGGGAGTTCCGCAAAAGACCCCGGTTCATAGGTGCCGTCAGGCCAGCGATAATTGCCGCCGACATAATCCGAAGAAAAACTTCCCGCGTTGTTGCTGTCGCCAATCCGCATCTGGACCGGGCCGTCGGTCATGGGGGCCGTGGTGTAATTGAGAGTCCACCGGATGCGCGGATCGACATTCAGAAAGCGGGCAAGCAGCGCGTAGCGGCCGGGATCATATCCGCGCGGTTTCGGGAAGGGAATTTTCCCCGCCTTGTCCGCGAGGTGAATCCGGAAATTGTAAGACTGCACCTTGAAGTCGCCTTCGCCCACGCCGCCGAGCGGCTCCGAAGCGATTTCAGGGAGCAGACCGGTTTCCGGCTTCCCCGGTTTCACGTAGGGACTCAGCGGCAGTCTGCAGAACTGGTAGACGTTGCTCCACGAGACGTTCTGAGATTGCCCGGCCAGCGATTCTCCGTAAGCACCGGCAGGTTCCCGCCCGACACGGTACGAGACATTCGCCGCCGCCAACAGGTCGCCCTCGTACGTGGCATCTATAAACACAGCAGCCTTAATGGTCTCTCCTGTCTCTAGCGTTGCGGAGACCAACCGGCCGTTCTTTATTTCTACGGACTTCAGGCAGCGTTCGAAAAGAACCGGCACGGCGGCCTCATCGAGCATCTTCAAGAAGAGCGATTCGGCCTCCGAGGGGCGATAATCACGGAGTTTGCCGATACGCTTGTAGAATTCCTGCGCCAATCCGCCGATGGAGGCCTTGTTCCCGACATCGGTAGCGGTCAACCCGCCCGAGGTCATTCCTCCCACGTGCCGATTGAAGGACAGCAACACTGCCTTTTGACCCATGCGAGCAGCCTGGATCGCAGCCGTCACCCCGGCAGGCGTGCCCCCGTAGACGGCGACATCGCAGTCGATGAACTTCGGCTTCCCGGACTCCACGCGCCGGTAATAGCGAGGCCCACGCGTGTCAGGCCCCTCATCGCACCAGCCCGAATGCAAAGCGCCACTGAAAAGCACGGCAACCGCCCATACAAACAATACCGTCTTCTTCATTCCATCCATCATGCATCCCCTTGGTGTCCCGGCGCCACTTACTGACTGATAGCGATTTCAATCCTACAGCGCTCCTAACCTTACCATAGATGGGGATCGTTTCCCACTGACTGGCCGAGATGTCGAGCCGATTTCGTGCTGTGAGCGTGGGAAACCAGACGCTACATGCCCCAACGAAAGGTGTTGCGCCGGTTCTGGGGCCAAGATCGGTCCGATCATGTAGGAATCGCACCCGAAACCTCCGTCCGCGGCCTTTACACCGGCCCGTCGGCGCGCACCGCCAGTGGGTCCGGGATTGCCGGCCCAAAGAAAGGAGCGACTTCGCCCCTGGCTAGACGAACTCACTCGTCGAGCACCAACTACAACTCGCGCGACGCTTCCGCCTGGGCGCCCTACGAGTCGAGAAGTAGCGTGTCCGAAGAAAGGTTGGATTGATGAAGCAGTTCCGGCCCAAATCTGGCCGACTTCACCTGGGCTGTGTCAGGCGACGGGTTTATGGAGTACCCCGGGGCGCGTCGAAAAACGTATGCCAGATTGCTTGCGACAGGGCGTTGGGCTGAATCAGGCCGTCCCCCGATGGAATGTTTCACGCAGGGTCGTTTTTTGAGGCACCCAGGAAAACGTATGTGGCGACGGGCCAGTCAGCAACGAGCTATAGCCATCGGGACCCGTGCGTCAGTCGTTCGGCTCCGAATTGTTACCCTCTGCCAATAGGCCAAGAAGGACACTTACTGGCCGTTCGCAAGTTCAATCAGGCTCGGTACTTGAATCTCGGATCAATACTTTGACCCTACGGGGTCGGCCGCTGGGCAGTTCGGCGTTCTTGGATCGCTTGGAACGTCTTGCCGGTCGCGTTTTGAAACCCCGGAAACCCGGCCCAAAACCAAAACCACGCAAAAGCCGAAGAAGAAAAGGCGGGAATTAGGTATTGTGTCCCCGGAACTTGCCCTTTACGGAAACTGGATCGCATACAGGTCGGCATCTTTCATGACGAAGCGCAAGCGGATCGGTTTCCCAACAAGTTTGCTCACGTCGCTCCCCTGTTTCCATGCAACCACTTGACTGATCCGGTTGCCGAAGATTTCCGGGCAGTCTGCCAGGGCGAAGCCGGGAATCGGCTTGCCGGAGGCATCCTGAATTTCCACCTGGATCGAGCCGGCGGCACTGGTCGAAAAATTCATTTCAAGACACTTTCCGGAGAACACGATCGGCTTGGTGACCATCTCGCCGCCCTGGCTGTCTGCCCGGATCGACACGAACCCATCCATTCGCAACGTGAGCCGCCGCAGCCGGGTGGCCTTGTTGAAATAGCTTTCGGTGGCGTAGATCGAAAGTTCGGGTATGCCTTCCGCAGTGTCGGACTTTGTTTGGACGATACCCCAGGCCGGCAAGTTGTTTCGCGAAATCCAACAGTCGCGCCCCAATCCCGGTCGGATGAAGGCTTCACCCCAGCGGTGGAACTGCTGTCCGTCACGGCTAGTCATGAAGGCGGCGTCGGTAAGCCCAAAATCGCCTGGCTTGACGGAAATGTGCGCGGGGAAAACGGGAATTTTTGGAATGCCCGCCATTGTTTCCGAGGTCCGCGAACCAACGTACCGCATTGGGAAACCCAGAAAAATATGCGGCGCTCGCATGTAGGGAATCACGGCGTTGGTATAAAGCTGTTCTTTTACCACCCCAGGACATTCCAACCAAACAGGATCGGTCCAGTGGACAAAATCCGTGGATGTGCTTGTCAGGACGTCGCGTTGACCGTCGCGGGTGTCGCGGTGGAATTCCACATAACGCTGTCGCGTAGCATCCCAGAAGGCTAAATTCAAGGAATCAAATGCGCCCTTGGTGATTACGGGCTTCTCTTGCAGCAGTGACCAATGGATCCCGTCGGGTGACTGAAACGCCCCCAGTCCTCCCTGTTTTTGGGGGGTTCCAATAATTGGCCCCACCGCCTTATATTGTTGCTCGGGCTTGCAGGCCGGATTTGTATCCTTGAACGGCGCAAAGGCATGTGTACCACCCGGGCCCGCCCAAACGATATTGTTCTTTTTTGAGCCTTGGAACTCGTAAATTCCCAACTCGGGCTTCGTCCAATGGATGCCGTCTTTGCTCTCCGCATAGCAGGTGTATTCACGAGAGAACTGGCGGTTCTTGCCGTCAAGGTCCCAACCTCGGTAGTACATCCGGTAAAGGTCGCCATCCTGAAACACGACGTGACACGCGCTGAGATTCCCTTCCCACGGAGAATCGCTTACGATGGCCACCTCACGGCGGATCGGCTCGTGAAGCATCTGTTTAACATTGTGCAAGCTGTCGATTAGGTAGTCATCCACCAACGGCTCCAGACGCGTTCCGATATCGATCGGCTCCACCGCCCTGGATGTTGTCGCGACCATGAAAACGAGTGCAAAGCTCAGTCTGATGATGCACATATCTGCTGCTTCTCCTGTCGTGTTTTTTGTTCCCTTTTCTCAGCCTCTAACTGATAGGAATTTCAATCCCCCCTCCCCACACCGCTGCTTCCGACCTGGATGGTCATCGTTGTCATGCGTTTGACCTAATGTTCCTACTCCTATTGCCTAGAGACCAAAATCGGCCGTGTTCTTGCCCCCTTTGACCGTTACGGTCAAGCCGCTTGTCTGAGGGGCCTGGTACTTCTCGGGAATGTTCAGCCTCCGAGCCCCTATATCCGAATGCCGCATCAATCCTCTTCGTGGCCTCCTCAGTGTTCACGCACGTTTTGCCGTGTGCCCACGTCCCATTTCCTCGCCCAGACAAGGCGATTGAGGCGGGGACTGGGAGGGCAGAGGTTGAGAGGAGAGTTTCCGCTACTGCTATCGTGACACCGAACGTCCTCCAAGATTCATCCTGCTGGCGCGAGTGAACTCCTGATTTCCAAGGAGTTTGAATATCGGCTGAGTATTTTGACCCCACGGGGTAAGCTGTTGGAAAATAACGAGTTACGGGGTTTTATCTGATCCGAAACAAGTTTCCCGTAGCGGCCGACAACGGAGGGTTAGGTCGCGGTCCAGTAGCTTTTCCAATGGTCGCTGTAGACAAGGCAGCACGACACGCCCATGCGATTGACACGACGGAATGTCCCACGAGCGCCCGTTTGTTTCAGCCGTCGGCCGATCAGGTTCTTGCACGCGCCCTCTACTTGCCCGCTGCCGATCGAGCGCCCTTCGGCCAAGCGACTGCACAGACATCTGAATCCCGAGAATCCTTGGAAATTCAGCGTATCCGAGCAACCTCTGACTGACCGTTTATTGCAACGGCGGCAATCGCCTGTCATTTGACACCCGGTTGAGGGAGGTCGGCGGTCACCGCCTCGCGTTCCAAATACGGTCAGTAATTGAGAGTCCGAGAAATCGGGCAATTGGCCCGGCGCATCATCCCTCTGGCAATCGGCAGGTGGTTCAGTAGCCTCACTGCGGTCCCATGCACACCACGCGTCCGTCTGTGAGCGAGAGGAAGAGCAGGCCGTCGGCGACGGCGAGACTGTCCCACGCCGGTGGGGCGTCGAGCTTGTACTGGGAGAGCTTCTCTCCGGTGGATGCGGATGCCGCCCACAGGATGCCGCCCATTCGCCCCTCGTACGCTTTGGCCAGATCGCCCTCCGGAAAGACGACCGGGGTTCCGGCGACAAACAGGACGTCACCGGCCAGGGTGATCGCCTTGCCGGTGAGTGGAATGGAACTGCGCCAGAGTTCTACCGAGCGGATAATGTTCGAGGTGTCGATTCTCCTGCGGCGATTTCTCCTGCCCTTGCCCTGTTTGGCATCCGGCCGTTTGGCAGCCGGTGGCCTGGCAGTCCGCTTGCCGGTACCTGTTGCCGCCGCGGCTGCCGAAACCTCTGCCGGCGGGCTGTACGTCCCCGCGTAAAGCGTGTAGCCACTAGTCCGGGGGTCAAACCACGCGGTGCGCCCGGGAGTGTAACCTCGAACCTCGTAAAAGCGCGAGTCGTCAAAGACGAGGATGTCGCCATGCACGCCGCCCATACCCGTTGGGATGTCGTAATGCAGCATGGTGTCAATGGTCCAGAACGAGCGGTGCTGAGGGATCGCTTCAAGGAAGCCGTGCGAGGTGATCAGGTGCGGCTGCTTGACATCCTGAAGAGCGACAGGCGACAGGTCGGGTTTGAAGGCCTGATGCCGGAGATAGAGCAGCTTGTCGTCGGCGAGGAAGATGTCCCCCTTGAATCCTTCGATGCTCATGCCCCTGACGACCTTCCGGTTTTCAATGGGGAAACCGTTCTCGCCGTACGGTCCGTACATGCGTTTTTGATGGACAACTTTGCCGGAACGCGGATCAAGCGCGTACAGGAAGATGCCGCCATCGATGAAGGAGTTTCTCCCGGCGGCGAAATACGCCAGCCCGTTGCGGATGAGGACGCTACCGCAGATCGGCCACGCCGACTCCGGCTGCCCGTAGGCGCAGATCAGCCGCCGCTCGAGCGGAGCAAACCGCCAGGCGAGCGCCCCGTCGGCGGCACGCAGGCAGTAGACCGTTCCGTCGCGGGAACCGAAAAGGAGGAGGCCCTGGTAATACGTCGGAGGCGAGTCGACACGTCCCTCGGCCGAAAAACGCCAAACGGTTCTTCCGTCCGCCGCGCTGATGGCGCAGACGGAGTGACCGTCGACATCGGCCGCGAAAACCATGCCGGCGGCGATGACCGGGGCACTGGCGCGGCTGCCGAGTTTGGTCTCCCAGCGTTTCGTGAGCGCGGCCGGGACTTTGCTGTTCGTCGTTCCTGTCCGCGCGTTGTCATGACGGTAGGCGGGCCAATCTTCCGGGGAATCCGAAGCCGGAGGTCTCAAATTGGAGATTTCCGAGAAGGCGGGGCCTTTTTCGAGCGTAGCTTTCGTGCCCACCTTGATCGGTTGGTCCGATTTCGTGAAACCTGGCTCGGCCGCCATCGCGTTCATGCCGTTGAGCATGACGCTGTTGCAGCACGCGCAGGACGGTGGACCTACATAGTAAAGGCCACCCGACGGAAGCGGACCAATGCCGCAGGTGCTGCGGATCCAGGGATTGGGTAATTCCGCCGAGGAGCCAAGATCGAGGAAATCGCTGCCGCCGGTCACGGTGTTGATGTAATACCGCGTCGTGATCCGGTTTCGGTAGCAACGGTCATGGCCCATGGGCCCGAGCATGGTCTGATCGATCTGCTTGACCAGCTTGCCGCTCTCGGGATCGAAGCCGTTGACGCCCATACGAGTGAGTCCTAGTTCGGGCGCCGGCCGCCCGGTCGAGCCACTGTATGCGGCCGTCCAGACGAGGCCGTTTGCTAGAAACAGGTCCGGCGCCTTGTGATGATTGATAGTGGCGGGTGTCTCCCAGAGCCTCTGGCCGTCGGCCAGACGGAACGCCCGGAGCCGCGCGGAATCAGCGAGATAGACAGCACGATCCGAGAGCACGAGCGAGACCGCTATGCCCGGCGGCCCCTTGAGAACGATGGGCGCGGGCTCGCGCCAGAGAGACTTTCCGCTGGTGCGGTCAAGGCAGACGAGTTCCGTCGAGGTTACGAAGACCACGCGGTCGCCGATCACGCCCAACGTTGCCCCTTCATAGCCCTTCGTGTCGGCTCCGGAGACACTCCAGAGCTCGTTGCCCGAGTCGGCGTCGATGGCCAGGATCTCGTTCTTGGGATCGATTGGCTTACTGATGATCGGTCCATACGCTTCGCGTTTGAACCTGCTCGTATTCAGCGCGGACTTTCCGCCCTCGGCGAGAGCTGGAGAGATGTCAGACTGGTCGCCCGTGACAACGTACAGAACGCCCCGGTCATGCACAAACTCCATTGTCCCTGCGGTTCGTGTGTGTTTCTTGATGACAGCGCCAGTTGCCGCATCGAACACGGTGATCGGGGCTGAGTATCCGGGGGTGCAATAGACGACGTCTCCCACAGCGGCGAGCCGCCGCTGGATCTGCACGGGCATCTCCTTATTGCGGATGTAGATCGGGTGCCAATCGGAAAACATCACGCGCCAGAGGACAACCCCGTTGTAGGCGTCCCGGGCCACGAGCGCCTGTTTGCCCGGCAGCGCCGGGTGCTCGGCGGAGCCCAAGTCCTCGACGGTGAACAGGCGCCCCTGTGTCGAGATCATGCTGTTGATCGAAGGCATCGCAAGGTGGGATCGCTGCCACTGGGGCGCCCCCAGCCATTGATACCGCCGGGGTGGGCCGACGACGACGTCCTGGGAAACGGCGTTGTTGTCCGCGCCGTGATAGTGCTGTTCCCACTGATCGGTGCCCTGCAATTGGGGCTTGACTGTCACCGTCCATTTGCCATCCCGCTTGACCACCGCGGCGCCGTAGGGCCGAAGCACTCGCGTTAGTTCGCCCGGCGGAACCGCACCGGGGTCCTCGCAGACGACGAGCGTCGCCAGGTTGTCCACGTAGGGAAGTCTCTTACCACTCCAGCGGATTATGGAAACCGGGCCGTACACTCCAGTAGCACGGATGGCCGTGCGCGCGGCGTCGACACGTTTCGCGTCGGCCTCCAACCCCTGAACCACACAGTTGTCCGCTAGGCGCAGCGCCGCAGTGAGTTTCCCGTCCCCGCAGCCGACGTGGATGACCAAGCCGCCGTGGAAGCCGGCCAAAGTGGCAATCTGCCTGGCCTCATCCGCCGGGCCGGCCAAGACGGCCTGGGCTATCGCCGTCAACAGGATGCCAATAACCGAAACAATCCGCAGTGAAACGTACGTCGCACGAAAGGGCTTTCGTGTCTGCATGAGATGCTCCTCTATTTGCTGGGGCATGTCTACCCAACGTCGCAAAGACGCACGCTGGGAAATGCTCGATTAACAGGAATTTGCTTATTCACCGCAGCCGCCCTCCGCTCCACGCGATTATGGCGGCTGGCGCCTCCCACGATTATAGCGTCTCGCCGGCGTAGCAGGGCCCCGCCCCCCAAACGCGGAGATCGAAGCCAGGCCGATCTGCCCGCCAGTCGCGCCCGAGAAAACGTTCCTCTGACGGCACCCATTCAGAAACGACGAGTTTCCGAAACGATCGCCCACCTAGTGGGGGATGGCCCGGCGTTCGTAGGTGAGCGATGCGATCGGGAACGAAACACTCTAGGGCAAGAATACCGAAGCAGTACGCGCCCAACCGATCAAGCTCAGGCGGCGCTTTCTCGTAGCCGTACTCATCCATAACCCACTGCGGATTCGCCAGGTCGTCCAGGTTCATGCCGCGAACCCGGAAGACCTTGTGGTTGAATGTCGATCCATGTTTCTGACGTGTCACGGCATGGCGCTCTCTGCATCTTCATTGCTCTGTTGAAAGACTCGATTGCTCCACACTCCCTATTCTTCGCACCCATCTTTTGGACTACTGCCGCTTCCATCATGCGAGTTTTCCTGGAGGGGGAGAGAGGGGGGGGACTTGTAAGTCTGTTGGAAACCCGTTAGGTTAAATACTGTTGTGGCAGAGTCGGCCCATCTA
>Ga0255448_1037_pt1 | contig 9710 bp, 11 predicted proteins | sample ANMaggSSYBR02J12_FD_182657 | JGI IMG/M metagenome (GOLD analysis project Ga0255448, IMG submission 182657) | Sediment cell enrichment communities from methane seep in Santa Monica Basin, California, United Staets - ANME aggregate JGI... | ecosystem: Environmental > Aquatic > Marine > Cold seeps >...
TCACGCTTTCGGGAACGTTGGTCGCCGTGTTGCGCATATTGCTCAGGGTTTTGGGATGGATGTTTATGCCTATGATCCCTTCCTGACCGATGAGCAGATTGAGACATCTGGTGTCAAGGTTTGCCACAGTGCAGAAGAACTTTACAGCACCTGCCAGTATGTATCTCTCCACATCCCGGCAACGCCGAAAACGATCAGTTCGATCAATTATGATCTGCTCTCAAAGATGCCAGAAGGCGGTATTCTGGTCAATACGGCCCGTAAAGAAGTAGTTGATGAAATTGGTATGATGAAATTGTTTGCGGAAAACGAATTTTTCCAGTATATTTCTGATATAGCTCCGGATTGCAAGGACGAACTTATCCAATTGTATCCGGGCCGCTGTTTCTTCACTCCCAAGAAGATGGGAGCGCAGACCATAGAAGCGAATGTGAATGCTGGTTTGGCAGCTGCATCACAGATTGTGAAATTCTTTGAAGAAGGCGATACTCGTTTTCAAGTAAACCGCTAGAAGCAATTTATCCACTTGTGAAATGGGTGGTGTGAATTCACCTCCTTTCTACTCCTTTTTTCCCTGCAGACAGGCTCCAGTTTTGGGGTCTGTTTGCATGTCAGACGAAGATTTGGCGAGTTTAAATCTAGTTGCTAATTCCTCGATATTTCAATTACAATATAGTTGGAAATTCAACCATTCTGTTTTCATCGAAAGTTCATACTCAGGAAGATTTCTTTTTTAAAGACTCCAATATGCAAAGAAAATCTCAACTAGGGTTAACCGGCACCACCTTTGGCAGCTATCGAATCGATGAATTAATTGGTTCAGGCGGAATGGCTGCGGTATATAAAGCCTTCGACATGCGTCTTGATCGCCATGTCGCGGTGAAAGTGCTGCCCCAATTTTCTCAGACGGATGAATATATTGCCCGCTTCCAACGAGAAGCCAAAGCAATGGCCCGCTTATTCCATCCGAATATTGTCTCGGTGCATGATTTTGGTCAACAAGATGGCAACCTCTATCTGGTGATGGATTTTATCCGTGGAGGGACACTTGAAAACATTCTGGTTGGAAATCAGATTCCCTATCTTGAAGCGGTCAATTTCCTGTTGCCCGTAGTCAACGCGCTGGGGTATGCGCACGAACAGGGAGTCATCCACCGGGACGTAAAGCCCGCAAATATTCTGCTGGATAATGACAAACGACCAGTGCTTTCTGATTTTGGCATCGCAAAAATCAATCTGGATGATGATGTCAAACCTATCACGCGTACAGGTGTGGGTATAGGCACGCCTGATTATATGGCGCCAGAGCAGGGACTGGGACGTAAAGTGGATGGACGCGCTGATATTTATTCACTCGGAGTGATTTTTTACGAAATGCTTGTGGGTAAAAAACCATATTCTCAGGGCAAGGGCATGCAGGTAATGATGATGCATATTATGGATCCCTTTCCTTTGGCTTCCGTAAAAGTTTCGAATCTGCCAGAACATGTGGAACGTGTTCTGCTGCGCATGGTTGAAAAGGAAGCCTCCGATCGTTACCCGTCGATGGAAGAACTTCACGAGGCTTTGCTGGCTCTCAAGCCTGTGGAAAGCTCAGTCAGCAATATGAGTGGTTTGTTTACCGAAGAATCTATGTTTTTGCAGCTGGGCAAACGAAAAGAAGGTGACACGATTTGTCCAGGGTGTTCTTCTGCCACCTATGAAGGGGACAAGTACTGCTCACAATGCGGGGAAAAGTTAACCGATGATACTAATGAAAAAAAGGACGTTGACAGGTCGATTCTGAAGCGTTCAAAAGAGATGATAGATGCGCCTAAAACACCATCTATAATTCCCGCCGAACCGGAGATCGGGAGCGGCTCATGGTATTTAACTGTAATCACAGGCACCCAGCCCGGCAGGGAGTATGTGCTGCAAGATCGGATGGTGTTTGGCCGGAATGAAAGCAATGCTGTCTGGGTGAATAATAATAACGCCTCCCGACAGCATGCAATGATCGAAAAGATTGATGACGGCTATCAAATCAAGGACATGAACTCGACCAATGGAACCTGGGTGAATGGCAAGCGGATTGGGAAGACAACCCGGATTAAAGAGAATGACATGATTGTGGTAGGGGATTCGGAATTTAAGGTAATGGTCAGGGAATAAAATTCTGACTTAAACTCTCCAGCATGCGCTGTGCCGCAGCATAGAGTTCGGAATAGGGCGAGGAGAGCGATAATACTGTTTGAAAATAATAACGGGAACTATCGGCATTTTCTCGCAGGTAAGCGATCATCCCCAGTTGGAAAAGGGAATTTAAATCGCCGGGCTCCTGTTCCAATGCGCGCAGGTAATAACGTTCTGCACTGTTTAGATCACCGAGGGCAAAGAGGATATTTCCCATTGCGTTCAATGAGCGGAGAGTGTCTCCTTCGATGAGCAAGGCTCTGCGGGCGCTTGGAAGTCCAACTGTGGTGAGTTCGGTGTTATAGACAGCGCAAAAACTAGCCAGTTCGATATGGATGAAGGCATCATTGTCGGGAGCATTTTTGAGGGTTTCAAAGAGAATCTCCAACCCTTTGGGGATGTCTCCATTCTTGGCAGTGGCTTTAGCCAGTTCAACCTGCCAGATTAGTTGATCCGGGTATTCTTCGACAAATTGTTTAAATATTTCAAGTGCTTTCTCCGGTTCTTGCTTCCGCTGCCAATAGAGTGCCAGCAGGCTGCGTGTAAGGAAATTATCAGGGTCAAGGTCGAAAGCTTTTTCAAGTGCTGGCAACCCATCCCGTCCGTTTTGCTGCTGAATTTCACCCAGAAAAGCCCAGGCTTCTGCGTAGGAGGGATTGAGTTGAACAGCCTGCACGAAAAGTAATTCAGCATGAAGCACGTAGCCCAGCTTACTGAGCTCGCGTCCAATCACGAGTTGTTGATAGGCCGGATCTTCCTGTAGATGTGCCTGGCTGACCGCGCGCTGGATCATCAGAACAGTGGTATTTAAATCCTGATCTAAGGTTCCTGCGGTTTTTAAAATATCAACGGCCTCATCATGTGAGCGCAGTAGTTTCAGAAGGCCGTATTGCAGCTGCACCTGCGCGTTATCCGGTTCAAAAGCCGCCCAGCTGGCGATGACTTTTTCAGCGGTGTCGATTTCAAGATTATTAAGCAGCATTGGGTATACTTTTTTGTATAGGCTGCTGGAAGCCTGGCCTGCCTCGATGATCGACAACCAGTGCTGAATAGCCCTTTCTTCCTTGCCAGCATTTAGAAGTGCAAATCCCATCAGCGAGTTCCCATTCGAGGAAAGCGAATTAAGGCCATCCGCTTTTTGAAAAGCAGTGATCGCTGCGTCCCAGTTTTCTTCTTCCATTTCGGTTTGTGCCAGCTTTTCCCACAATTCAACGCGCCAGGGCTCCACAGCCAGGATGTGTTGATAGGAGGTTATGCTATTTTCACCGTTGGAACAGGCTGAACTTGTGTGAAGACAGTGTGAAGCTTCATACACTGAACTCTTGATTGGAAAAAGTCCCAGGGAGATAACGATCAGGATGGGAAAAAGAATTTTCAGTTTCATTGAATTTAATTATAGCGGATTGATCGTTTTATTTCAGGGGTTTGAGTTCTTCGAATCAGAATTTTCTCTTAAGATTGAGAAAATTGAAAAGTATGGTTTAGTTTCTCTGTGCCTGAGGAAATTATTAAAATAATCGGGGAGTTTTCGGTTCTTGATCTTGATTCTCGTAAGCTGTGTCGGCTGGCAGATTAGGTTTTCTGCCGGCAGCAACCGCCAATCGATCACAGCGATTATTTTCTGTGTTATTGGCATGTCCTTTGACCCAGATGAATTCCACATCATGAGTTTCCAACAGGTTGAGAAGTTGTTTCCAAAGATCAGGATTGAGGGCTTTCTCTTTTTTGTTGCGTTTCCAGTTATTCGCCTTCCAGCGTCGCGCCCAGCCCTGGTTGACAGCGTCAACGATATATTTTGAGTCGCTATAGACTTTTACCTTGCAGGGACGTTTGAGGGCTTTCAATCCCTCAATGACCCCCATTAGTTCCATGCGGTTATTGGTGGTTTTACGGAAACCGCCGGAAAGTTCTTTGCGGTATTCGCTGGTCTTAAGCACCACACCATAGCCGCCCGGACCCGGATTGCCACGGCTGGAGCCATCAGTATAGATAGTTACTTTATTCTTGTTCTGTGTCATACCAGTCATTGTAACAGAGAAAAAATATTATTATGCCGGGTTATATTGGAAAAATCGAAGCGGATTAAGGTTTACAAGTTCATTCTCTTTATGGGTCATTAATGAGATAAAATAGAAAGCAATCCGCCATAGATTATTTCACCGAGGAGTATTCATGTACGAGATCATCCGTATTGATGAAGAAGCGACCAGGAAAAAGAGCGATTGGGAATTTGTGTTTCTTACGTTAAGTTTTAGAAAATGAGAGGTCGAGAATGATTGAGTATCAACTATTGGAAAGTGAAGATGCAAAGGATGGACGGGTAGAATTGTTCTGGCGTTGCTTTGCTCCCGAGAAGAAAAAAGAGGAAGTCGAAAAATGGTTTGATGAGGTTAAGAACAATCAGGGATTGTTTTGTGCGATGGATGGCGACCGAATGGCGGCACACATGGCGATTGTTGAACCTCTTGAAAACCGAATCAGGGGAGCGAATCTTTCTTTTGGCGGGATCGGCGGGGTGACAACACTGCCGCAATATCGCCGTCAGGGACTGATCCGCGGCCTGTTCCGCCAGGCATTTGACTTTATGAACGAACAAAATATCATTTTTTTCTGCCCTAGCTCCCTTCAATTTTCAATTCTATGAAGAGTTTGGGTATGCTCATGCCGCTCAAAAGCGGCGTTATGAGTTCCCTGTAAGTTTGTTAAAGCCCTTGCGGGGTCCAGGCTCAATCACTTTCCGCGAATATTGCGAGGCGGACGAAGATGCTGTGCAGAAAGTGCAGCGGTCAATGTCCCGCTTTGGCTCCCGTGTTTTCATTCCTAAGGAACAGGTGGTGGATAAAGAAAAAGGGCATCCTTACGTGTTTGAACATGATGGAAAACTTGTTGGGTTTGTGCAATATAAATTCACCAAAATCGGCGAATGGGACCAGAAAATGACCATATCAAATACCTGGTACGCAGAAGATGAGGTACTCCTCTCCATTGCAGATTTGACTTATCGGTTTGGTTCGCAATGCCAACAAATCGAATGGCATGTGGACCCTGAGATTCCGCTGGAATTCTTCCTCACCGAGCCAGGGAAGGCAAAACGTTCTAAAGAAGGATATATGATGATACGGGTGGTCAAATTCCGTGAGTTTTGCCAGCAGATCAAAGTTCCCCTATTCGCTTCTGAACCGGTTGTCATTGCAATCGAAGATGAACACTGCCCATGGAATAATGGTGTCTTTAAATTGATTCCGGTTTCAGGACGGCTGGAGATCATGGATAGTGACCAGGAGCCCGAAATCCGGTTTGATGCAGTGCATCTTTCTCATGCCATTGGCGGGTTGATGACGGCCAACCGCCTGCGAAGAATGGGGGGGCTGAATTGCAGTCAGGAGGCATCGGAACGCTTTACGCGCATTTTTCCGCCCGATTCGTATGTTACTTATGCGGAATTTTAGGAGCTGGGAGAAGCAATGGGACTTTTGGCTATTCAAGAGCAGAAGTAACAAGAATTGCCCGGAATGCTTTTGAATATAGTTTGGCAGAAGTGCGTTTGAAGGCGAATTTATTGGCTGAATTTGATAATTGGAAGAATTAAAAGGAAAGTCAGACAACAGAATGAGGGGGGCATCCTGTCATCCGACTATTAAATAATAACTGATTCTTTTCATAAATGCAACAGGAAAACGCGAATTTACAAATAGTTAACAATTTTCTTACAAACATGGAATCCGGTATCATAGTTGCACCCTATAGAGACAGAAGGCAAAATAGTTTGCTGTGAAACAAGAACACAAACTTAAAGATTGCCGGTTGAAAACACTTGCTTGAAAGAGCTGAGATTATGTTCTGGAATGGAAACCTGTTAAAAGATACAACCCCCATCTATATGGGTATAGCTGCCGCTGCACCGAAGGATTGGTGTTTTCTTGATAATTTTCTTGTTTTTTCTGATGTTATTTGTTATTATTACAAAAATATTAAATGTGCTGTGAAATTGGTACTAGAAATCTTAAGAAAACCATGCTATAATGTTTCACAAGTGACATGGTTGTATCGCATGGGAGCAAATTAATAAAGATGCGTCAAAGTCGGTTTCCATTACGAGTCAATGTTGGCTTTGTGCTAAATTTACCAATAGGGGAGAAGCGTGAGATGGATTTTGAATTTTCTCGGCTTACATTGGCACCAGAACTTGAGACAAGTCATTTCCAAGGGGTCGCAAGTTTTGGTAGAACGCGTCAGGGAGTTTTGCTTAAGGGGGCTTTTGAGGCATGGATCAATCAGAATTGCACACGGTGTTTGGAACCTTTTCCATATCAGATCAGAACTCAGTTTGAAGAGCTTTATGCATTCGATGGGAGCTATGTGACGGAATCAGTTCTATATTTTCCCGAAGATGGCTTTATTGATCTAACTCCGCTTTTGAGGGAATATCTAACAATAGAAATACCAATTCGGTCAATGTGTAAGGAAGATTGTAAGGGACTATGCCCCATTTGCGGAACAAATCTGAATTCAGAAACCTGTCAGCATACATCATAATTCTATCCATTCAATTAACAACAATAAATAAGTATCATTCCTAATAATTCATTCGTCCAAAAACCAGAGAGGGAGGGACTAAAGTGAGCAAGGGGAAATTGAGTGATCAAATACTGAACAGTGATGGACTGGAGCGATCTGTTAAAAAGTACAGGTCTGAACAGTCATTAATGTCTTCGAATACTCGATACGATGAGGAGCGTATGGCTGTTCCGATGGTAGCGTTTCGAACGCAGACCAAACTTCAACCGGACGTAAAGGTTGAACCATTGGTTAAGAAGGATGTTGGTGAAGAGATTGAGCAAGAAACTAAGTTCATTGAATCTTTGCTGGAAATAGAGTTAGAAAAGGAAGAAGAACCTACAGCAGAGGAATTAGCTGTTTTTCAGAACGAAACGCTGAATGGTAATGACACCGTTGGCATTTATCTCAAAGAAATGTCTATTGTTCCACTATTAGGTGCTGAAGAAGAGCTTCGGATTGCAAAATGTGTTGAAATTGGAAAGCAAGCTAAAGCTGAGTTGAAAGTTTTTTCGCAAGGGCAAATAACAGAAGAATGCCGTATTGAGCTGGAACGCTTGATTGAAGAAGGTCGTCTGGCACGTGAGCATCTGATTAAAGCCAACACACGTCTGGTGGTCAGTATTGCCAAGCGGTATGTGGGCAGGGGGGTGCATTTTATTGATCTCATTCAGGAAGGCAACCTGGGTTTGATGAAAGCTGTCAAGAAATATGAATATTGGCGCGGCTTTCGGTTTTCAACCTATGCCACATGGTGGATTCGACAAACCATTACACGTGCTATCGCAGATCAGGGCCGCACTATCCGCGTTCCTGTACATATGATTGACCGCATTCGCAAGATGTACCGCCTTATGCAGGATATGGAGCAGGAACTGGATCGTAAACCGACTGCTGAAGAACTCTCCGTGTGTATGGAAATGCCGCTCAAGAAAGTGAACTGGATGCTGCGTGTCTCATGGCTGCCGCTTTCACTCGAAAGCCCCATTAACGATAACAGCGGAGAAGATGAGACTGAATTGGGCATGTTTGTCGAAGATGAATTTTCCCCCAATCCTGTTGAAACTACTCATGAGGATTTGTTAAATAAGAAAATTTGTGACGTTCTATCCACTTTGCCCCCGCGCGAGGAGCGAATTTTACGCTTACGATTCGGGCTGGAAAATGGCAAAGTGTATACTCTTGAAGAAGTGGGGAAGAAGTTCGGTCTCACCCGTGAACGAATCCGTCAGATTGAAGGCAAAGCATTGTGCCGTCTGCGTCACCCGCGCCGTGCCCGCAAACTACATGGTTTCTACTGATTCAAATGATAGAGTAATGATGTCTTTCGATTGTTAAAATAAAACTCAGTGCAATTCCGCTGGGTTTTATTTTTAAAAGAGACTGTCTTTTGGGGCAGCATATTAGTATTGAGTGCTTCTCAGCAAAGATGCGCTGAGTATCCGTATAGAAATTTGAATAGCAATGATGTTCAGTTTCAAGATATAATAAAGGTATAGAACCTGAAAGGAGATGGATATGGCAAAAAGTCATGTAGACCGTTTCAGTATTAATGTACGCAAGTATGTCAACGTACTTCCCTTTGATGAGGAAGAAAAAAAGATATGGCTGGAGGAACTTGACCGAGAAGGACTGAGTGAATATCTTGCCAAGCAAATATTGGAAAGTCTGCCAAAACTACCGCGTCCCGAAGAACAGAAAGATGCCCGCCAGATGCAGAAAACGTTGATGAGCATTACTCAGAATATACGTCAGTGGCGTTTGCAGCAGAGTTTGCAGCATACCAAAGGCCAGCGTCGTTAGGTTTTGATGAATGTCGATTTATCCTATGCCTAATATCACAAATCTGTCCTTTGCGTTGCGTGGGCAGGTTTATCGCAGTCCTTTGCCCTTTGGAGCATTTGACCCTGAAAACCATATCTTTTCTCAGTGGAAAGAAGCCAAAATTCATCAGGTGATTTCTCTGGTCCAACCCAATGAATGGCAGGAAAAAGCCTGGCAGGATGCCCGGCCGATGATTCAGGATGCCGGAATGTCCTTGTTGACCTATCCGATTTTTGATTTTGGGGTGCCGGATGATATGGAGGTGTTCTCAGACAATGTCAAATTGGCATTGGATGCCGCAAAGGAAGGTAAAAATATTGTCGTTCATTGTAATGCAGGTTGGGGAAGGACGGGGTTGTTCATCACTGAAATGGCAATCCAGCACTTTTCTCTTGCTGTGGCAGAAGCGGTTGTCTGGGTGCGGCAGTTTGTGCCTCCTGCGGTAGAAAATAATGAGCAATACCAGTTCTTACTTGATTTACACAACGAAATCTTAACGTAAGAACCCATTTATTAAAAAAGAACTCAACCCGGCCGGGTTGAGTTCTTTTCATTCATTGTGAGACGCCAGGAGAGACCTTGATCAGATGAGGCAGGAATTTATGCTCATCAAACTCAAGCCATCGGCGGGGATTTTTCACCGATAGCAACGGCCAAACCGATGGCGTGTTCTGAAGTATGGCTGATGCTGATGGACCACTGCACAAGCCCGAGGCTTTCGGCAATTTCATGAGCTTTGTTGTGCAAAACCAGAAGAGGTTCACCGTTTTCCTGGGTAATTATTTCAATGTCTTTCCAACTGACCGGCCCAATGCCTGTACCGAGTGCTTTGGCAACCGCTTCTTTCACCGCAAACCGGCCTGCAAATTTTTGGTCATGACCGCCGCAATCTTCCATTTCCTGATTGGTAAAAACGCGGTGCAAAAAACGTTCGCGCAGGTCTGGCTTCAAATCGCTGAATCGGTTGATCTCAACCATGTCAATGCCGCTTCGTAAGATCATTTGGTGCCGCTTTCTTTGGTCAGTTCCGGTCCCGCGCTGGCGATTACCAGTCGATCGAGATTGATGTACTGATTGGCGACGCGCATGATATCCTCTTCGGTGAAGGATTGCATGGCATGGATGTAATCATGCAGGTAGTTCAGACCAAGGTTGAA
>Ga0255448_1038_pt1 | contig 9647 bp, 5 predicted proteins | sample ANMaggSSYBR02J12_FD_182657 | JGI IMG/M metagenome (GOLD analysis project Ga0255448, IMG submission 182657) | Sediment cell enrichment communities from methane seep in Santa Monica Basin, California, United Staets - ANME aggregate JGI... | ecosystem: Environmental > Aquatic > Marine > Cold seeps >...
CCGCAGCGGCATCTTCGGCAAGTGGGACCTGGGCCAGTTCAAGCGGTTCCTGCCCCTGGCGCGTGGGTTCGACGAGTATTACGGCTTTGCCAACACGGGCATCGATTACTTCACGCACGAACGTTACAATGTGCCGTCGATGCGTCGCGGCAACAAGCTGACCACTGAAGACAAGGGAACCTACTGCACCTACCTGTTCCAGCGCGAGGCGGTTCGGTTCCTCAAAGAGAACAAGGACCGGCCGTTCTTCCTCTACGTGCCGTTCAACGCGCCGCACGGTTCGTCGAGCCTCGACCCGGCCATTCGCGGCACGGTCCAGGCGCCCGAGCGGTATATCGGCATGTATCCCAAGCCGAAGAAGGATCCGAAACGCAAGGGCAAGCGGCTTAGCAAGGCCGTGCGCCGCGTGGGCTACATGGCGGCCTGCACCTGCATGGATGATGCGATCGGCGAGTTGCTCGATCTGTTGGATAAGAACGATCTGGCCGAGAACACGTTGGTGATCTTTTTCTCCGACAACGGAGGCAGCGGTCTGGCCGACAACAGCCCGCTGCGCGGCCACAAGGGCCAGATGTTCGAGGGCGGTATCCGCGTGCCGGCCATCGTAAGGTTCCCGGGGCGTATTCCCGCCGGCAGCGTCTCGGGCGAGTTCCTCACCTCGATGGAGATCCTACCCACCGTGGTCAAAGCCGCCGGCCTGGCACCGCCCGAGAGCATCGTGCTGGACGGCTTCGACATGATGCCCGTGCTGGCCGGCAAGGCCCCATCGCAGCGAGCCGAGATGTTCTGGCAGCGTCGTGGCGATCGGGCGGCCAGGGTTGGCAACTGGAAGTGGGTCGAATCGGCCAGGGGTAACGGACTGTTCGATCTGTCGGCCGACTTGAGCGAGCAGGACGACCTTTCGGCCGAGCGTCCCGAAGTGCTCAAGATGCTCAAAGCTCGCTTCGGCAACTGGGAGAAGCAGATGAACGAAGCCGAGCCGCGCGGTCCGTTCCGCGACTATTGAGCACTCGCCCGTCTACGCGAGCGGCGCGGTGTCTTGGCGACGCTCCACTGCTTAGTGAGGGTCTCGAAGACCTCGGGCGACTCGTAGCGGATGATGTTCGCGCCTTCGGGGATGGGTCCGATCAGCCCACGGAACACCGGCAGGCCGCGTAGTTCCAGATCGGTGCTGCAATCGTCGACGCCGATCTGCTTATGCCGATTCAAGAGCGTGTCCTGGTTAGGATAGTCTCTTATGCGAATTTGCCCGTTCGCGCCACGAGTCACAATACGGAAGGTGTCTTTTTTCATCGGGGGAGTTCCTCTGCCGTTGCGCTTTCGAGTGGGGACAGATCGATCCAAGGGTCACGTCTCGACTATCCCTCGATATCGGCACGCCACCCAACAACGACAGTAACAATTTTCCGCGCTTCACCCACTACCGTCATCCGCAAGAATCGGTATATCAGGCATGGTAGCCAAGCTCGCTACGAACGCGCGGCGGAAGGCGGCGGCCAGGTTGGCTTGGATCAGTTCTGCGGCTTGGAAGTGATCGGCCAGAGCGGTTCTTCCGACGGTGACTGCCGTAAGGCTTCTAGCAGTATTTGCAATACCACGTGCATATCGGTGTTGGTAACGATCCCCGCGAGTAGACCGTCGGCCAGTACGGGCAGGCAACTGATACCCTCGTCGATCATCAACACGGCTGCTCGCTCGACCGGCGTACTTGGCTGAACAGTTACCAGATCCGTGCTCATCAGGTCGGCAGCCGTGATTCGGGCGAGTGAATCTCGCTGGAGGCTTTTGCCGGGCCCCAGACAACGGATCACGTCCCGGTCGCTGATCACACCCACCAATTTATCATGACCGTCGGTAACCAACATGTGCCGGAACCGCTTGGAGTGAAACAACTCGATCAACTCCAGGGCCGTGGTTTGCGGCGAAATACAGCTTGGCGAAGTGGTCATCACCTGGCCGATCAAGAGGCAATTCTGACGATCTCTAAACGCCAAATCGCCTGCCCCCTCCTTAATCTGTGCCCGCTTCAATTCGACTCGATCCATTGCCAATGGAACTCCCTGGAGTGTATCGCGACGGTCCGTTTGCCCGATCGGCCGCGTAGTACGGGTGTCCGTTTGAAACGGCGCGCCCTTCTCGCAAGAAAGAGCGTGTTTTCCCGAAGGACAAACACTCGATGCAACACGACTTGAATCGAGGATTTGTGCAAGAAAGTTCGTTTTGCAACCGTAGGTCACGATACCGAGCAAGGCAAGCCGCGGCACAGCTCCCTGGAGGGGGCGGGTCCCTCCTTGCCATAACAGAGTCTGGCGGGTACATTTGCTTAGTTGTGGTCGGAGGGTACGCGAATTGGTTAGCAGCCTGATTCGAAATCAGGTGCCGGGCAACCGGTTGAGGGTTCGAGTCCCTTGCCCTCCGCTATGAAGCCACTTACAAAAACGTCGTAAGTGGCTTTTATATTTTGACTTACGTTGATCCTTCGTCAGTCTCAATAAGCCAATTCTGCCCCAATCTCTGATTTTCGTGTCTGATTTTCCCCTTGCGATGTCTGAAAATGCGGTGTAGGATGTCGTTTTCAGACATCACCTCTGCACATCAAACCTGCAAGGGGTCGGGCATGAGCAAGCTACAGCCAAAGCGGGACAGCGCAGGGCGGTACTACCGGAATATCGGCTACACCAGGGATGGCAGCCGATCCCAACCGAAGTTCTATCTGGGCAGGGACGAGGTACAGGCCACCGAGCGGCTGGCTCGCATCATACGCCTGTGGCAGTGGGTCAGAGACGATCTCCACAAGGATGAGCCCCGAGCCATCTGGGGACCGCTTCTCGACCTGGCGAAGGCCATCGGCGCAGGCGGGACGGTCTACCGCCTGCCAAAGTCTCGCTTCCGTGCCGATGGCGTAAGTGAGAAGACAGAGGACGCCGCCTACGCTACTGCCCTGGCTCTTCTTTCCATGCAGCCTGTAATTGAGATCGTGGCTGAGGACGAGCCCAGACTTGAGCGAGGAGAAGAGCAACTCAGCCAGATCGGCAAACGCCAGAAGTTCGACGAGAAGGCCGAGCAGGCGCTCACGCTGGCCGAGGCGTGGCGGGAATTGTCTGGGCAGCGCCCACTGGCTGGAGACCTCCACGAGGTGTTGGAAGCATTCTGGAGGCAATTGGAGACCACTTATCCTGACCCTACCTACGATTGTATATCTGACACCGGCAAGACAAGACAGAGTCAAGTGAAGACGCTGCTCCGTTTGTTGCCGAATACACCCCTGGTCGAACTGGATTTTGGCGGGTGTCAGGAAATCTACAACGTGCTTCGGCGCAGACCCCCCATGCAAGACAAGAGACCCTACGAACACAAAACTTGCCAGCATCTGATTGCCACCCTGAACCTGGCCTTGGAGTACGCCGACATAAGCGACCGTTGGAAGTGGGAGCTACCGCCCAAGTTCGGCAGGATCAAGAGGGCGGTCGCTAGAATCGAGCAAGACAACGATAGGCAAGTAGAGGTGGCGGTCTACACTCCAGCCGAGATCACCACCTTGTGGCGTTTCGCACGACCACAAGAGCGATTACTGCTGTCACTTGCGCTCAACTGTGGCATGGGGGCAGATCAGATCGGCCGACTGACGATCAAGAGAATTCGGCTTCGGGATGATGGAGCGTCCTACATCAAAAGCCGCCGCTATAAGAAAGACGTTATCGGGCGATGGCGGCTGTGGAATGTGACAGAACAGCTAATACGTTGGGCGATTGCCCGCCGCCCGAGGACCGACCACGACATCCTAGTGGTCAATGGCAAGGGGAATTCTCTTTACGGCAAGAGCAAGAATGGCAACCGTAGCCGCCAGATTGCCAATATGTGGTACAATGTGCTCAACCGAATCCGAAAAAAGAAGCCAGACTTTCGTAGGCTGGGGTTCAATTCCCTGCGAGACACCAGCGCCGACTTCGTGCGGCAGATCGCAAGGGGCGAATTGGCAAGTATCCACCTAGCACACAAACACCATACAACAGACGGCCTACTGCACTGCTACACGAACCCCAACTTCAAGCAACTCGCCCAAGTGCATAAGAGGATCGAAGAAAAGCTGGCCGATGTATGGGCGGCAGTTCCAGACCCGACGCAAGAGCCACCCAGATCGAATAGTAGTGCATTTGCGAGGATGGAGGTTTAGCGATCAGGGCGGTGGATGAGAGGGTGGCTCCGTTTCTTGATGCTCTGAGTTGAGTCGTTGTGCCTTCTCAATGTCACTTGGACCACCAGACCGATCTTGCCACTGCCCCTGCCCCCACGATACATTGCCGGGCATGGACTGCCTCGATACCTGCCCCGTCACCGACAAGGCTCAACAAGACGCTCTGATCGACGCAGCGATCAGGGCGTCCTATCTCTCCCCTGGCACGGCTCGGTCGCTCCGGGCCATTGCCGCCTCCCTCCCGAACTGGCTGAAAGCCGACCATAAGCGGGTCGGCCGCCGCTTGGAGGCCCTAGCTGCAACTGGGGCGGTGCCCCGCCTGGTCAGGACTGTTGGGAAACCACGGCAAGTGTCGGCAGGTTAGACAGATCAGTCTTCTTCCCTGACGACCTATCGCCCCCCCCACCACTAGTGTGCCAGTTTCAGGCCGCCACTAGTGGGCGTCTGGATGGCCGTCTCACGATGTTTCTCACACCAGGTTGCTTCATGTGAGAGACATCTCATCAGATGACTTCATGTGAGAGACATCTCATCAGATGACTTCATGTGAGAGACATCTCACCAGAGCGACGTAACCACTGGCACCGTAAGGATTTAGGTGTTGCCACCCGCTGGCGTTTGTGCTATACTCAGTGCAGGAAGCGAGGACTTGCTCGGTCTCTCGGCTGCCGACAGCAGTATGCGTTCCACCCAAGGGAGTTGTTCGCTACGCCCGCCAGTCAAAGCAGGAAAAATAGAAAAACCAGGAGAAGCAGATGAAGAACTCCATCGGGGGGTGCGTGGCATGTTAGGCACATCGACGACCAGAGCGGCTTCCCGCCGTGAGGGCCGGACTGTCTCAAAGGGCAAACTCGCCTTGAAGATCGCCGGGACTACCAAGGCCACGGACGAACCAGCACCGGCCGTAGGGGGTTGTAAGGGGTTACAGCAGAAAGAGAAGCGGCTGAGTTTCACGTGGAGGGTCGAGCGTGGTGCCGCCGCCAACTACCAGGGTCTTGGCAAGCGGCTGGCGGCTTCCGGCGACCTGTACAGGCATCACGATGGCCAAGGCCTCGTTCAGGTGCTAGTCGGTGGGAAAACCCGGCTTATCTGCAAAGGCAGCCAACTGGCCCCGGTTATCGTGGATCGGGTCAAAATGACCGTGACTAAGGACGGCAAGACCGTAACTGAGTTGCCCACCGCCGCCCACCTCAACGCCATGCTGCTTTCGGAGAAGTTCCTCAGCCAGTTCAGGTCCGTCGATGTGGTCACGACGCAGCCCTTCTACCTCAAAGACTTCTCGCTGGCCCAGCCAGGATACAGCGATGGCGGGCCGGGGTGGCGTATCCTCTATCTGGGGCCTGGTTGCGAAATCGCCGACGGCATGGAAGCGATTGAGCGGTTTCTGGACGTGATGGCATTTGCGTCAAACGCCGACCGCACAAACACTGTGGGGGCTGCCTTGACCGTGAAGCTGCGACATCACTGGCCAGGCCAGAAGCCGGTGATTCTCGTCACCTCCACCAAGAGCCACTCGGGTAAAGGCACAATCACCGACTTCATTCGTGGGAGCGTGCCTAAGGCTGATGTGTTGTATGAGGCTATCGACTGGCCGATGCAGGCCCAATTCCAGCGGCAAGTCCGAGGCAACCCTGAAATTGGCGTCGTCCTTTTCGACAACGTTCGGTGCGACAGTTCTGGCCGGTCGAACTTCATCCGGTCGTCATTTATCGAGAGCTTCGTGACCAGCGCCGAGGTGTCCCTGGCATCCCCGAGTGCGGGCGAGCCCATCCACCTTGACAACCGCTATGTGGTGACGATCAACACCAACGAGGGCAAACTCAGCCCGGACCTAATGAATCGGGGGCTCACGGTCCACATGGCACCGAAGGGGGATGTCCATGAGCGGGACACCCCGATTGGCAACCCCAAACTCGAATTCCTGCCAAAGCACCGCAATCAGATCAACACCGAACTGAATGGGATGATCGAGCGGTGGCGAATCGCTGGGCAACCGTTGGATGAGGAGGTCAAGCACTCGATGACACCCTGGGCGCAGACCATCGGCGGCATCCTCAAAGTCAGCGGATATACCGATTTTCTTGCCAACTGCAACACCCGCAAGACCGTCGACGATCCGATCCGGGAAGCGCTAGCGATCCTCGGCGTGGCCAGGCCCGGCAAGATGTTGCGGCCCATCGAATGGGCCAAGGTTATTATAGACGAAGGACTCGTGAAGACCCTGCTGCCACCCAATGAGCGAGACACGGAAAAGGCACGAACCAGGGCCACGGGAGTGATCCTCAGGAAGCATCTGGACGTAACGCTCTTGGGCCATACCGACACCAAGCTCTACCAGTTTCGCCTCGAAGGAGGATGTTGTCGCTGGACAAAGGGGAAGAACCCCCATGTCCGCTATGGTTTCACGGTGGTCGGGGAAGAGTCGCTGCCCGAAGACGGCGACGACAGTGAGAAGGCGATGGTCTAGATTGAACGGCGGCAAGTGGGGGGCATTCTGGGCAGACTCCTGCAACTGGGCACGAGCCAGAACCTTAGGGGAGCGGCCGGACACAACGTCGGCCGGTCGGGCAGCACTCGACACCAAGGAGATCACGCACGACAATACGTTCGCCCCCAGGAGACTTCGCCATGCCGCAGGCCAAGACAAAGAAGAAGCCGAAGTACGCCGCTGTGCTCGAACTGCCGCCGCTTTCATACGAAGAGTTCACTTCCCTGCGGGACAACATTGCCGTCAACGGCGTTCTAGTCCCAATTGTGGTGGATAGCGACGGGCCACGCCGAAAAATCATCGACGGGAATTACCGGAAGCAGATCGCAGACGAACTCGGCTACGACTGCCCGGAAATCGTCCAGGAGGGGCTGGATGAAGACGAAAAGCGGACCCTGGCTCGGGCGCTGAACCTTGCCCGCCGACAACTGAACCAGGAGCAAAAGCGGGAACTCATTGCCGACCAACTTATTGAGACCACCGAACGATCTAACCGATGGATCGGGAAATCACTTGGTGTCCATCACGCCACAGTGGCCGCTGTCCGGGCCGATCTTGAGTCAACTGGTCAAATTATCCAGTTGGAGCGGACGGTCGGCCAGGATGGAAAACACCGACCCGCCGCTAAGAAATCACCCGCTGTTAGCCGCTCGACCGCTGAACGAAAAGCTAGGATCGAAGCCACGACCCTGATCTGTGGTGACTGCCGCAAGGATATGAAGAAGATCACCAGCAAGAGCATCGACGCAATCATCTGCGACCCGATTTACCCGGAGGTGAGCCGTAGATACGGCCGCATAACAGAGAAGCAGTGGCACGAGTTAATGAGGAAGGTGGTAGCCGAAAGCCGCCGAGTCTTGAAACCGAAGGGCAGCGCTGTATTCATCATTCAGCCCAACTACGAGAGGATCGGAAGGATGCGCCTCTGGCTTTGGGAGTTCGTGGTATGGGCAGCGAAGGAGTGGAACTTGGTTCAGGACATTTGGTGGTGGGCTATCGACGCAATGCCCTTGGCCGGTGCTCAACGCAAGTGGGGATTGTGCCGACAGTCAGTGAAGATGTGCGTGTGGCTTGGCGAACCTGACTGCTACCGGAACCAAGATGCCGTGCTCTGGACGCCATCACAGGCGACCTCGGCCAAGCACCGTGCGGATATAGCCCTGCGTACCGGCCCCAGTGGGCGGACCTATCGCAACAGCACAATTGCGAAGTCCGCAGATGAGCGTGGCGGGACTACGCCGTTCAACCTACTTCCCGTGCCGACAGGTGGCCAGCCAGGAGGGGCCGAGCATCATCCGGCAGCCACCCCTTATGATGTTGCCGCCTGGTGGTGCCGGTATATTCTCCCGCCCCAAGGCGTGCTACTTGATCCAATGTGTGGGTCCGGCACAATGTTGGTGGCTGGACTGAACCACGGTGCTTCCCAAGTGATCGGGATCGACAAAGAGAAGAAGTATCTACAGACTGCCCGGCGCAGGATTAAGAACGGCTGACGCTCGGCCGAACCACGCCCCTGCCCACGCCGAACCTGTCCCAACAAAGTCTTGGGAGCGGCCAAATATGATGTGTTCGTATTATGTTGGCGCACGGCAAGCCCCCGCCCGGCCGACAACGCCGGTTTCTTGTGCCCGAATGACCTCCCAAGCCGCCGCCGGACTTGCCCACAATTTTTGGGAGGGCTCTGCGGTGCGATGTTGTGATGTCAAGTGATGTGATGTTGCGACTCGTATGATGTTAAGAAGTCCCACAGCCCCTGGAGTGTGTTGAGTCGTCCGTCCTCTATGATGTTATGTTGTGGAGGCGGAAGATGTGATGTTGTCGCACAAGTGATATGAAGAACGACAACGGCGCAGCATGACGTGCTGAGAACATCATACCCCTTTTCTTCTTCTCACGAGCAACTCTTCTTCTCTTAACATCCCGTCTTCGTGCCATTCGGTTTCATTCCTAAAGACGGGCTTCCCGGCTGATGTTGCGCAGTTGGGCTGCGGTGCGAAGGAAAGGCAACACGAAATTACTGACACGATGAACCAACGTTGTGAAATAAGAACGGTGGTTCCGGTATCTTTTCGTTGTCGCTGCCAGAAACTGGTATTCCGTAACTTTCTAGCAAGGATAAGTTAGAAGAAGACACTGTGTTTTGAACTCAACGCATGAGATTCCGAGGAAGAACGATGAAGCCACAAACACCCAAGAAGAAACTCAACCGCCGAGCGGCTGTCAGATGGATGGGCGGCAAAACAAAACTCATGCCCCACCTGCTCCCACTGATGCCACAGCACAGACGTTACGTGTCGGTCTTTGGAGGTGGCGGCTCGGACATTTTCAACAAGCCGAAGTCAGTGGTCGAGATATTCAATGACCTTAATGCCGACGTAGTGAACTTCTTTTTTGTTGTTCGCAGCGCCCCAAAGCGGAAGCGACTGTGCTTCTGGCTTGTTCACACACCATACAGCCGACACGAATACTCAAATTGTCTCGCTCTGCTGTCGTCTAAGGAGAGTGATCCGGTGAAGCGAGCCTGGGCATTCAGTTACTGCATAATGGTGGGTTTTAATGGCATCGACCCCGCCATTTGCAAGCCCAGCAATTTTGTCTCTGTGAAGTCCAAGTCCTTCGGACCAGCGTGGCTTGATGTGGTGAACCACATTCAACGGGTGGGGCGGCGCTTTCGGGAAGTGGTGATTGAGGAGAAACCGTGGCAAGACATCATAGAGCATTATGATGCCGCCGAGACCTTCTTCTACTGTGATCCACCCTATATGCCAGGCACCAGGGCTAAGAAAATCTACAAACACGAGTTCTCAGAGGAACAGCACGTCGAACTCCTGACGGCGCTTACGAACGTGGAGGGGCTGGTCATGCTATCGGGTTACGACCACGCCCTGTATGCAGAGCGACTTGCTAAATGGCGACGGATCGGGATCAAGACGCACGTGTGGTCGTCTTCGGCAAAAGAGAAGC
>Ga0255448_1039_pt1 | contig 9364 bp, 2 predicted proteins | sample ANMaggSSYBR02J12_FD_182657 | JGI IMG/M metagenome (GOLD analysis project Ga0255448, IMG submission 182657) | Sediment cell enrichment communities from methane seep in Santa Monica Basin, California, United Staets - ANME aggregate JGI... | ecosystem: Environmental > Aquatic > Marine > Cold seeps >...
CGTGAAATTCGGCAGATACACCAGCCGCACTCCGTTTCCCGGCGTAGTTCCCGATGACAATGCCAAACTCGCAAAGAAGCTCGCTGGCCTGAAATTCTATGTCGATCTTGAGAATCGCGCAGCCACAGGCGAAGACGTTGACGCATCAAGACTCCTCGACAGAATGAGGGAGATGGGCAAGTGGCCCGGCAAGGATATCGGAGACCAGCCCGGATTGGCGAGTTGGCTGGGCCGCGGAGCTTGGAGAGACAGCCAGGGGCAACTTCGCCGGGCAATCGAGCGGAACGATGACACCGAACTGCTCGTCCGACATGAGATTCAGACTGCACCACCCGATGTGTTGGTAACGAACTACTCGATGCTCGAATACATGATGCTGCGGCCGATTGAACGGGCCATCTTCAGCAAGACCCGCGACTACTTCAAGGCTCATTCCAATGAACGGTTCTTGCTGGTCTTGGACGAGGCCCATCTGTATCGCGGCGCCCAAGGCACTGAAGTCGCCATGCTGATTCGCCGTTTGCGGGAGCGACTCGAATTGGAACAACACCAACTGCAGGTGATTACGACCAGTGCGTCTTTCAACGACGCGGACGCCGCCAAGGAGTTTGCAGCGGGACTTAGCGGGACGGACAGTACGCGATTCCTGGCTCTAACCGGTACGCAAGTCCCCAAGCAACCATCCCATGCCGGTTCAGAGCAGGAAGCTGATGCCTTGGCCACCGTCGATTTGGATAAGCTCTTGTCTGGCAGCATCCGGGAACGATTCGAGGCCATTCATCCGCTACTGGCTCTTCGTGGTGGGACACTAGATGCCAGAACATTTGAAGTACATGTTCCGGGGCAAGAAACGCATGTTGCCTCGGTACAGGTCCAGGTTGAAGGGTTGGGCACAGGCGGGGAACGGGTTGGCGAAAAGCTGACAATTCCCATCGGCGGCTCTGCTTCCACGAAAAATGAGTATCTTGCGATTGTCGGCCTCAAAGTGAATGCCGATGTACGGGTTGCAGCCGGTCCCACCGGCAGGCCTACTGAAGTCGAGTTCATCCCGAGAGACTCCAAGTCGGCGGCGCGGGAACTCGCGACTGACGGGCTGTCGCGAGTCCTGAATGATCTGCTACGCGATCTCGGTGTGACCGGCCGACTACTGAATTTGACTTCCGGATCGCAAGCCCACGACGACATCGAGACACACCGGGACGTTGGAGCCCAAGAAATTGGCCTTCTGGCCAAACGACTGTTTCCGGATATCGACGAGAGCCTGGCAAGGCAGGCAACCGATGTGCTGGTTGAAGCCGCTTCCCTGGCAAAACCACATCCGAAAGAGGCTCCGTTGCTGGCCGCGCGAGTACACCGCTTCTTTCGCGGAATTCCCGGGATTTGGGCCTGCAGCAATCCGAACTGTACGGAACTGCCCGAATCGATGCGGGGGCAAGGTTCAACGGGACGATTGTTCGTTCAGCCCCAACGAACATGCGATTGCGGAAGCCGGGTATTTGAACTCCTCGCGTGTAAGTCTTGCGGCACTCCCTTTCTACTGGCCTACACTCGTAACCCACGACGCCCAGATTATCTCTGGCAAGAAGACGTTGGCCATATCGACGGCGTTGAGGGTACCGTCGTACCGTTGCATTTATGGCTTGAAAACCCACTGGATTTCGACTACGACGCCGCCGAGGAATCGGATGTCCGCGACTTTGACCTGGAAACACTCACCGGAAGGTTGATGGCGGATGCGGGCGAGTCGTCAACGGCAACACGCCCCGTATGCCTTCCACCTGAAAGCAAGCCGGGGAAGGAATCGGGACTGTTCAAGACATGTCCGCGCTGCCGCGATCGCTACAGCAAGGTCACCAATATGACAACAAAGGGCGATGAGCCCTTTCAGCATCTATTGACGGCCCAATTGCTGGCGCAACCACCCCGTGAAGACAGCCCGACCGCACTGCAAGGTCGGAAACTGTTGGTGTTTTCAGATGGTCGCCAACCGGCGTCCAGGTTGGCCGGCAAACTCAAGTCGAACTCCTTGCGCGACGCGGTTCGCCCGCTTCTGATTGGTGGCCTACGATATGTCGCACAACGGTGGTATTCCGGCAGCACGAAGAACGTATCGCTCGAACATGCATATCTGGCGACGTTGTGCGGCGCAGAACAAAGATCCGTAACCTTGCGCCCTCAACTTCGAGATAGTGAGCAGATCTTCTACCAGCACGTCAACCAGGCACGCGATCTCGTGAAATCAACGATGGCTGATCGTTCCGCTTTCGAGGCCGCATCGCGACAGCTTGCGACGCAAACGCCGCATGCAATTCTCATAGCCCTGTATGAAGTCCTTTTCAATCCGTTGAGCGGCATGCACAGCCTCGCGTTGGGGCGAATGTCGCCGTTGCTCTCCGACTTCACCCAAGAGGCTCTCGACGCCCTGCCGGCACCTGACGAGCCATCGGCTATTGAAGAGCAATCCGAGCGGCGTATCGGTTTGATGGAGTTCTGGTTGCATCGGATGTCGCGCAATCGCGCTGTCTGGCTGCCCGGAACGCCGAACGAATGGATTGGAAACAGTGACCACGGTGTGAAGCTGGAGCCGTCCGCCGGGAAGTTCCAAGCTGAAATGACGTACCGAGTCGGCGGCAACTTCTACAAACAACAGCTCTCCGGTAGCGACAAGGGACGCACCGAATGGCGTCGGTTCTTCGAGCAGAGATTGGGATGCTCCGGACAGGCGGGAAAGTTCCTGGCAAACGCACTGGTACTATCGCTCGATTGTGATTTCGATCAGTGGCTAAAATGCGACGTCTGTACGTCAGTGATACCTGCCTCGTCTTTCCTTGTCGATCGTTGTCCCGAATGTCGCTCCCGTGGATCATTGCGATCAATGGCGGTCGATGACGATCGGTTCAACATCTTCGAGACACGAATGGGATTCTACCGTTCGCCCGTGACTGACAGCGATTCCGGCGATCTTCGACCTTTTGTTGCGGAGGAACATACGGCTGCGATTGGTGCGATCGATTCCCAAGATGCTTTCTCGCGTGCCGAATGGCACGAAATGCGATTTCAGGATTTGCAGGTGGAGGGTCCTGGGGGTGAACCTGGCGGGATTGTCGATGTCCTGAGTTGCACAACCACGATGGAAGTCGGCATTGACATCGGTAGTCTCACGGCCGTGTCGCTGCGCAATGTGCCGCCGAACCGCGCGAACTACCAACAGCGCGCCGGCCGAGCCGGTCGCCGTGGTTCATCTCTGTCGACGGTTATCACCTACGCCGATCAAGGAACTCACGATCATCGCTATTTTCAGAAACCGGCCGAAATGATCAGCGGCCCAGTAACGGACCCGGTTCTCAATCTGGACAATACCGACATTGTCCGCCGGCACGGCTTTGCGCTGATTCTCAGCATGTTTCAGCGTGACCGCATCCCGGATGGCAACAGCTCTCCAGGAATAGCCAACGTCTTCTCATCACTCGGAAGAGTCGTGGCCTTCAGAAGCGGAAACCAAGACGAATTCAGCTTTGCCGGTTTGCGGTCTTGGATGGACGCCAACCAAGATCGCATCTACACTTCTTTGCGTGGCATTTCCCCCGAGCCCTACTTGGCACATGTCGACGATCAGGAACTCAGGAGGATTCCCGCGGACTTGCTTGGCCGGTTGGAACGGATCGGATGTGGTGAAGCCGAACTCGAATCGGAACAATCGGCAGAAGACGCAGCGATCGCCATGGTATCCGGCTTCGACGAAATCTTCGAGGATGATGACCCCATTAGTTCCAAGGAGAGCCCCGCACAGCAAGCTCCCGAGGAGGACCGCGCCGAGACTCCCGACGCCGGGCGCCGGACGGAGCACTTGCTCGATCTGCTGTTCGATACGGCGACACTCCCGTCATACGCTTTTCCAACCGACGTGGTCAGCCTGACTGTGTTCGACAAGAATCGTTCCACCGCCTATCGCTCTGTCATCAAGTATGCCCCGCAGCGCGGCCTGGATCAAGCGCTCTCCAGTTATGCGCCGGGGCGTGAGGTGTTCATCGACGGATACCGGCATTACTCGTTCGCCATCTGGTCACCGATTCCAAGCGACCGTCGTCGCGCGTGGGAAAAACGCGAACTGTATTTCGAGTGCCATCGTTGTAAGTATGCAACGATCAAAGAGGTCGACAAGCAATATCGCGAGGGAGCGTTTCTCGACTGTCCATCGTGTAAGGAGCCCGCCGGATTGGGGCCGGGGATGTACTGGATCGAGCCGCCTGGTTTCGCCCATCCCATTGATATCAATGAGGACTTGGCGATCGATGAGCCTCCTGACATTACACGCCCAACACAGGCGAAACTCAACGCACCGTTCAATGAAGATGCCGTTCCTGGTACGCGATGTGACTTCGGCGATCGAGCATTCACTTGCTGGTCGGCCAAGGAAGAACTGTTTCTCACTAATCGAGGTCCGGAAGACCTGAAGAACAGGGGATTCCTATACTGCCTGCGATGCGGACGGATCGAACCCAAAGGTTGGCACGCGGATGAAGCTCGGTTGAATGCTGGACTGGCCCATTCTAAGCCATATCCAAATCATCGTGAACAACCGAATTGTAATGGCTTCGTGCGAACAGTGACATTGGGTACCCGTTTTGTCTCAGATGTGGCTCTGTTTCGTTTTCATGCCGGCGAGGGCGTTCTCCTGCCCCCCGGTTCAAGCCTTGCCCGAATCACCCTCACGACCATTGCCCAGGCGATGGCGCTCGTTGCGGCGGACTCGCTCGAAATCGATCGAGCGAATGTAGGCGCCGAATACCGTAGCGCACAGACACCAAAAGGCAGCAGCGGCTCGGAAGTGGATGCTTACCTATACGACACCACCCCCGGCGGTGCTGGATTCGTCAGGGCCGCAGCCAAGAATCCTGAAGCACTCCTGCGCGACGCACTGCGGCTGCTGGAAGGGTGTACCTGCTCGGATTCATGCTATCGCTGCTTGCGATCGTACTCGAATCGGTTTTTACACGCCGATCTGGACCGTTCCCTTGGCGTTTCGTTCTTGCGACACATCCTCAACGAAGAATCAGAACCGCAGTTGGATATCGGGAAGGAGGACTCACTGCTCGCCGTGTTAGCGCGGGACCTGGAGGACTCCGGAGAACAGGTCCAAGCAGAAGAGGGGTTCTTGATCTTGCCCGCTCGAAACAATCGTCGCGTCGTATTGGCACACGCCCTATCGCCTCATCGTGCTGGATCACCACGCGGAGCGGCGGCCTTGAGTGACGGACCGAACAATGCGCCACCCATCGACCACCTTCGAGTCGAGCGGGCGTTGCCGGCGGCGATCGAGGATTGTCTGGGTGCGGCCGTATCAGCAACCGATACGGCGCCGGGTGTCCCCGCGGGATTGTCTATCTGTTCGGGTGGCTGTCCCCTCTACACTTTTTATGATCTCGAAAGCGGATGGCCTGCTCATCCGGAGCTTGAACTGGAGCTTGTTCTGGGCGAGGGGAGTAACGAACGCTTATTCCTTCTTCAGATCGACGGGCCGCAACTCGAAAGGCTTGAACTGAAGACCAAGTCAACGACGTTCTCGGTACAGCAAGGAGCCGTCTTGGTTTGTGAGCATTGTGACGAGGAGGCATCCCAGTCGACTCATAACAGAAAACTCCTGCTGATCCATTCTCCTGGTGAGACATTCCGGGCAACAAAGCGACAAGCCACGTTGGGCAATTGCCAATGGTCAACCTTCGACAACCAGATGACAATCCGCGTTTCCTATGCGTCTACTGACCCCCGCGCTGTGCCACAACGGGTTAATCCGCATGGAACACGAATTTTGGGGCGCCCTGTAGGATATGTAGATCAGGGGAGTTTTCGGCGTGTCAACTTCGGATAATCCCGACCAATACGTCTTTGCCAACTAACGAGGTGGATAGCAGGCAATGGCATTCATGCGGCCTGAATACGATCCCGAGCAGATTCCGCACGACTCCGAAAGGCGCGTCTTTGCCGCGTTGCGCGATCAGCTTTCTAATGATTATGTCGTGCTGCATTCGTATCCATGGCTTCGCCCCGATCGGGACGGGGTACTGCGCGAAGGAGAAGCCGATTTCGTCGTGTTGCACCGAGACCGCGGCTTGTTGGTATTGGAAGTCAAAGGCGGGGAGCTTCGCTACGAAAGAGGTCGCTGGGAAAGAAAGAAGGCGAGGGGTTACGAACCAATCACTGATCCATTCGCCCAGGCTCGCAAGAGCATGCACACATTGGTCGATCGCATTGAGAAACACAGTGACGGAGATGTCGGACGCAACCACTTCACCTACGGTTATGCGGTCGCTTTTCCCCACGACAATTACGAAGGCCCCGAGCCTCCCGGCGGTGACCCGGTCATCATCATCACTCGTCGCGAGATGTCGAGCCTGAAGGAAGCGATCGAGACTGCCATGTCTCGGTGGCCTCAAAAAACCGATCCCATGACTCAGCATCGTTGGGGTCGTCTGACGACTGCGTTGTTGCCAGAGTTCAGGCTCTATCGACCGATTGCTGATACGGCAGAACAATTGCACGAGAAGATTCGGGAAATGACGAGCGAACAACTCGAAGTATTCCGGGGGATATATGACGATAACGCTCGCGTCTACGTGACCGGCGTAGCAGGATCGGGCAAGACTCAACTGGCATTGGATCGAGCGTTGGACTTGGCACGTCGAGAGTTGCGAACGCTGCTGGTGTGTTACAACCGCCATCTGGCGGAGAGGCTTGAGGCAACGGTACAGGCCAGTCCGTTTGATCGGCAATGTCTGGAGTTCCTGAAAATCCGCCATTTTCACGGCCTTGCACGCGAGCTAATCGAGGACGCCGGCGTGGACTGGCGTCTGCCCACCGGGGATACAATGCAAGAACAGCAGTTTTTCATCAGTCAAGTGCCCGACTTGATGGAACAGGCCGCGCTTTTGCTCATGGACCAATCCGAGAATGTGCAATTCGACGCCATTGTCATTGACGAAGCCCAGGATTTTCACGCTCGTTGGTGGGAGGCACTGCAATGTACGCTACTGAAAGAGGCCGAAGACGGGACACTGTATGCATTTGCTGACCCCGCGCAACGGCTCTGGGATTGGGCGCCCCACAAGCCGCCCGCATCCTTCGACGCGCGATTTCGACTGCGTCGCAATTGTCGCAATAGCCGCTGGATTGCGAGAACAAGCACGCAATTGGCGGGAATCGACGCAGACCTCTTCGAGCGATCCCCGATTGGCGGCAGACCAAAGATCGACGTTGTTTCTTCTCCCGCCGCTATGAACGGTACTGTTTTGGCTGCGGTGAAACAATTAATCAAGCAACACGATCTTCTGGCATCGCAAATCGTATTGATCGGACCGCGTTCTTGGGGGAATGGATCGCTTTCCCAAGTGAACGACGTGAACGGCGTCCCGCTGACGGACTCGATTGCGGAATGGTATCAGGGCGAAGGAATCCTGGTGTCAACCACCCGTAGCTTCAAGGGCCTCGAATCTGACGTTGTGGTCGTCTACGACTTGCAGCGGCTCTCCGAGACCTTTAACATCATCGACTTGTACGTCGCTTGCACACGAGGGCGATCACATCTCCATTTTCTTGTTACGGGCCAGAATCTCGTCACAACCATTCGCGGTGCAATTGCACACGTGCAGCAAGAACTTGGATGAGTGCATGGAGGTTACCTGAATGAGCGAACTGCTAAGAACTGTCACACCGGATGAACTGGCCAAGAAATGCGGGCTACGCACTGCCAATGGAACCGACTCACGTACAGGCAGTGAAGACACGCCCGCCCCTTGGGGAGTTGCCGATGCGATTCGGCGCGAGGTGCGACGTCGATCGATAGCGACACGGAGGGAGCTGCGCACCAGCATCATGCCGATGCTGGAGGCCGCTGGCTTCACTGCTGATGCAGGGACTCACATTCGTCGAGTCGCGGATGAGATGGTCGACATTGGTGAACTGGTTGATTTGCGAGTAGACCACCAGCGCGGTTACGCCGCTCGGCCCTCACGCTGGGTGCGAATAGGCGCAACATCGGCTGCAGTCTTGGGCGTTTCCACCACCCATCACCTCCGGCTGGGACCCAAACACGATCTGCAGTACATCCGCCGCTTCAATCCGCAGAACGCTGACGTCGTCGCCTTGCTGGCCGATCAGGGCGTGCTCGAAGAGACTTTTGACGCATGGTACGGTCATCCAAGCTGGTGCAACTGGATGACGGCTGATCCTATGCCACAGACACTCGCCAACCTTTGGTCTTGGCAGGTCAGTGAAGTCGAGAATCGTGGCGCGGAGTTTGCGCCCGACGATACAGCCATTCAAGCTGTTGCACCAACGCCGGGCAACTTCTTTCAGTGGCCACCGAAAGCTGCTTCCGGACGATGGACGTCTCCCGCCAACCTGCCCGGCGGAGTCTATCTGGGAGCCCAGCCGGGCCACCACGAGCGTCACTGGATTCCATTGATGATTCTTCTTGCCAACGGCATCGGCCGCTCGCTAATTCTGGAAAGTGGTCCTGATCACGATTCTCACTGGGACCTGTTTCACTGGCTGCTTGTTGCACGGGGCACAGAATATCCGCAACGTGAACAGATTCACGTTGACTACGAGAACTCGTCTATCAAGGCAAGTGTTCCGTTGCCATCCCAGATTCAGCGGTGTCTGAAACTATGTGGTGAGTCTCTGGGGAAGTGGGCATTTCACGTCAGTGATGTTGCTGGCACAATCGACGCGATCTCGTCGAGATGCGATGCGGTCGAATGGATACCACGCCCTTATTCTTGTGGCTAAACTCCCTTTTGTTGTGGTTGAGTGGCCCAGGTGAAGAATCGCAATGAACAGCGACCTGACAAGCACATTTCAAGCAGTGTCCCGGTGATAGATCTAGAACCCCACAACCTCCGTCAAATCGAGCAGCTCAACCAGCGGGGCGGTCGCACGCTGAGCATCGTCGACTTGATCGAGGCCGGCACGCTCAGCGTGGAGATGGCCGCCTACGCCATGCGGGTGGTGGCCGAGGGCGCCTCGCTGCTCACCGGCGCCCGGCCGGGAGGGGCTGGAAAATCGACGCTCATGGGTGCGACCCTGGGGCTCATGCCGCCCGACGTGCCGATCGTCACGGTCGAGGGCACCGATGTCATCCAGGATGGCCTTGCCCAGCCCGCCATTGAACCGGCCTGCTACCTGGCCCACGAGATCGGCTCGGGCCACTGGTATGGATACATCTGGGGACCGGGCGTCGCCGACTTTTTCTCGCTGATCGACGGCTGCCGTCGTATCGCCTCCTGCCTCCACGCCGACACGCTGGAAGAGCTGAAAGGCATCCTCCGTTCGTCACCGTTGCGGATTGAAGAAGCGGCAAGCCAAT
>Ga0255448_1042_pt1 | contig 9242 bp, 7 predicted proteins | sample ANMaggSSYBR02J12_FD_182657 | JGI IMG/M metagenome (GOLD analysis project Ga0255448, IMG submission 182657) | Sediment cell enrichment communities from methane seep in Santa Monica Basin, California, United Staets - ANME aggregate JGI... | ecosystem: Environmental > Aquatic > Marine > Cold seeps >...
CGAAGAAAATGATGCCTATGTGAAATGGGTGGCTGCTCCGCTGCTCTGCGTGTATGAACCATTGTACACTTCTCAAGCAACTGCTCTGGAATTATTGGTACCGCGCACTTCCCCTCCTCCCGATACTTTACCCTGTGAGGATATTTTCCTGTTTATTGATGAAAAATAGCGCGATTTTAGGAAGGGGGGGTTTCCAAAAGGAAACGCCCAAAACCGCGAACGGGATATCTACTACTGATCATAAACTGGGAAATAAGCAGAATATACTCTAAGGTTTAGATATAGTCTTATTTTTAAGCCGGGTTTTTGGGGAAATGTAATTTTCCATAAATCAATTCGTCGATTAAAATACACAATCAATTTACAGGAAAATGATGGAAAAGAAAAAAAGCACTTTTATAACAACACAAGAACATAAAAGAATTCGCAGTTTTTATTATTTAATTCTAATTCAATCATTTGCCGCTGTACTTTGGCTGCTCCTGATCCCGAAGGAACCGGCAAATGCTGTCTTCCTTGGCTATTCCATTAGGCGATTGTTGTTACTAATTCCGATGGTTTTCCCTGTTTTAGTGGTTTTATTTGCCAAATACAAACTCAAGAAGTCGGAAACCTGGCAGAAATGGTTTAAGAAGGGTGGAAACAAAGCAAAACTAGCGATGATACTTGTTTTGGGTGGAAGTTTGACCGCTTTGGCTGTGTGGAGTTTTATTTTTCTTTACCATTTTCTGAATCTTTTTAACGATATCGGCTTTTATAACCGGTTGATGCCGATGTTGATCAGCTACCTTTTAGTGGGAATCGAAATGGTTGTTTTCGTGATTACGGTTTTATATCGTGTACCAAATAACCATAGAAAACCTTTTCAGTTTCCCTGGAAATCATTTCTTGCCGCTCTGCTGATAATTTGTCTTTGCTTTATAGTGATTGAAATCACTGGTTGGGGACATGGATTTACTCGTATTGTTATTGTGGTGTTGGGTGTGCCTTTGCTGGAAGGACAGATCTGGTATGTTGCCGGCATCCTGCTGATGACTGCCTTTGCAGCACTGGCATGGAATACTATTCCAAGCAGACAAAGACCGGATTTGGTCAAACACAGGGATACGGCGGTGTTTCTGGCACTGTGGCTGATCGCGGTCGTGCTCTGGGCGAGTTTACCGCTGCCGGATCATAATTATTTTGCGCCATCCGTGCGGGCACCGAATTTTGAGAAATATCCATTCTCAGATGCAGAACAGTATGATTACAACTCACTGCATGTCCTTTATGGAGATTCAGAAAATTTTGTGATCTCTAAACCGTTTTACGTTTCCTTTCTGGCGGTTTTGCATGCAGTTGCCGGCCTGGATTATGTCCGAGTGGTTTTTCTTCAAACGCTGGTGGTCGCTTTATTCCCAGGAATTTTATATTTAATCGGAAAAGAGCTGCAAAGTCGATTGGGAGGTATAGCAATTGCGCTGCTGGCAATCTTTCGCGAAATAAATTCTATCCAGGCCAGCACGATGGCCAATGTGTCTAATTCAAAACTGCTGCTTTCAGGAATGCTGGCTGCACTCTTGGCCAGTTTGCTGGTGTATGTGACCATCCGTTGGTTTAAGAATCCAGGAAAGAAAGTCAGTGGGCACGCGTTTATTATTGGAGGCATCATCGGTGCTTTTATTCTCACGCGTCTTCAAGCGATGGCGCTGGTTCCTTTCGGGATCTTGTTGGTTGTAGTGCGCTATTTCAAGAATATTAAATCAATCCTTATTTCAATTTTGCTGTTAGTGCTGGCGGTCGGTCTGGTCCTTGCTCCCGTGTTGATCCGCAACCACGCCATAACTGGTGTTTACTGGGTGGACAATCCATCATCCACAGGAGGCCTGTACCGTTATTTTGTTTTTGAGGATGATTATGAGATTGAAATTCCCGAAGCTGATACTATGGAAGAACAATTAAACCGAAATATTTCAGTAATTTCATCAGCATTTTCACGGGGATTCGGAGACATCTTACAGTTTATGATGGATCATTTTATGCGCAATGAAATATCATCCATATTGATCATGCCGATACGCCTGGGGAACCAAACCCAATTTTTGGATTATTTAAATATCAATCAGTCATTTTGGGCTGAAATTTATACACAATCAAATGTTCTGAATATGCTCGTTTTATTAATCAATTCACTAATAATCGCGCTGGGATTCTCGTATGTGTTTCAACGCAATCCATGGGCTGCCCTCAGCGTTATTGGATTTCATGTAATATACAGCCTAAGCTCAGCGGTTGTGCGCCTGGCTGGATGGCGCTTCATACTTCCAGCGGACTGGATCATCTATGCTTTTTATGCGCTGGGTTTAGTTGAACTTATTAATATTCTATTTCACGCAGTGTTCAAGTGGAACTTAAAAACCTTGGCTTCTGACTGGGCGGCTTATCCTACGGAATCTGATATTAAATCCCTTACCTGGCGTAGTTATCTTATTTATGGAGTGTTATTCCTTTTCACAGGTGGTTTTATCCCATTGAGGGAGGCTCTGGTTCCGAGCTTGGTTCCAGAATACGATCGCGAGGATGTCTGCACCGCGTTTATAACCGCGGCGGAATCCAGCCAGACACCCCAAATTGCGGATGACATAGCAGTGTACTGCGAGGATGAAAGAACCGGTGCACTGATGGGTTATGGCGTGTACCCACGCTTTTTTGATGAAGGAGAAGGGTATTTTGACCGCCCCCACGATTATTTTTTTGGAAAACAGGATTACTCACATCTTGTCTTTAGATTAATTGGAAAAGAAGTTTCTTCTGTATTTATTAAGACAGACAGAGAGGATTTGAAATTTCCAAACGGCGCGCTAGTTTACGTGCTTGCTCAGGACATGAACAAGACCGGGGCTGCGTTTGTGTTGGTTGCGGGAGAAGAGCCGGAACTTATCATTTCAAGTACTATTTATAATTATTCAGAAATGCCGGGCGATCTTGTGGGGCAGTGAGGTTGACCATTGCGAACCCAATTAATCCATTCAAATATTTCGGAGAAAACAAATTCAGTTAAAGTAATTACTTTTGAATGGATGGAATAATATCGTCGAAATAATAAAATAAGTTGACATATTCTTTCCCAATCATTTGAAAACTATTTCCTAATTCCCATCCTTCTCTAGAAAAATGTTTAATCCATCCTGTATTGGTTGACAACGTTTTGATTTTGATTCCGCTAATATTATTATCTTTTAAAAAACCTACAGATTCTTTCACTAATAATTTCCCAATACCTTTACCGCGAAAAGAAATTTTTGTTGCAATGATGTAGATTTCACCTACATCCAGTATGTTTTTAGAAAATATACTTGAGGTGATAATTTGAAAATTATTCTTGAGGTTTTCTAGTGAAATGAAGGACGAGCTTATACCAATTTTCAGAAAATCTAAAAATCGATTTTTAAAAATACTTTTCAAGAATTCCTTACTTTTCAACGTAACTAATACAAATCCCACTGGTTTTTCAAACTTGTTTAGTGCAACAAACACTTTCCCAGATGATGATGATAAAACGGATGGATAAAAAGTGTTGATTAGGAAATCCAAACCCAACATCGGAAGGAAGTCGTTGGGTAAGGAGTTAAAATGAATTTTCGCAACATCTTCGATCCAGCAGGGTTCTAGAGGTGAGATTCTAATATTATTTTTCATGGTTATCTGGATAAGGCAATAAAAGTGAAGTAATTCTGTCAATATTAATATTAGTTAAATTCGGGTAAATCGGCAAGTTGATCATGGAGTTGCTGCACAGGTATGAATTGGGGAATAGCTTGCCTTCGGCATATTTTTTATATGAGTATTGATGTGGCATACTGTATTCAATTAGCTGACCTAATTGAATGCCGTGAGATGCAAAAGATTCCAGCAAGCGGTCTCTTGTGTCTGTCCTAATTACAAAGTGTGAGTAGGTAGCTCCATCAATTTCAGGGGGAAGAACCCACTTGCTTGTTGGATGAATTTCGCTGAAATATTTTTTAGCGGTCTCTATCCGTTTTGAGCGAACTGCCGTATATTTTTTCAGTTGTTCTAAACCAACGAGAGCTTCAATGTTTGTCATCTGATCTAAATAATCAGGAGGAAAATGGATTTTCTCATCCAGGTGATACGATTTTGTGAGGCGATTTAAAAATGGCGTTTTTTCCTGCATCCAATAGACGAGCCCGTAGATGGCGGGTTGAAAGGCGGGATATACGGCGAGAAGGTACAGGTATCGGATAAGGGATTTTGTCCACGGTGGTTTCCTGAAATTCCTGTCCCTGAAATCGCGAACCTTTTTAGCGATCACTTTATCATTTGTTGTGAAGGCTCCGCCAAATATAGATGTGATCTGCTTGCTGATCCCGAGTCCAAAGATGGCGCCATCCCCAGCATTCGCAACTGGTTTTCCTTTATAACGTGCATCAAAAGAATGGGCGCAATCCTGAATGATGTAGATCTTATGCCCATACTTCGCTTCCGCGTCCTTTACGATCATTTGCACTCTGTCTATATCTATCGGGTAGCCAAACAGGTGAGTTGGAATGACTGCGCGAGTGCGTTCATTAATCGCATCCGCAAACTGGTCAAGGTTCATGTTGTAATCTGTTAGATCGATATCCACAAAAACCGGGATGTTTCCACTCAATACTGTTGCATGTGCGACAACTGAACACGTGTAAGCGGGCTGGACGATTTCCGCGTCTTTTATCTCCATTGCCTTAAGAAAACCCCATAAGGCAGAACGTCCGTATGGAAAAGCAACTGCGTAATTGGTATGGAATTGTGCCGCGAAAGCTTGCTCAAATCTTTGAACAGCGTGTTTCCTGTTCTTAAAAATCGCAAGAATTTCTTCTTTTCCTAAATATGGTTTTAAGCGTGGGATCATTTGTCTGACCGCATTTTTGCCGCCCATTGTTCTAACGTGATGAAGTTGTAGTCCTGCGCGATCAAGTCAATCATTGCACTGAAGATATCCAGCTTTTTCGAAAGCGGTGTACGCAGTGATTGCGGAACATAAGCGCCTTTTTTGCTTCCCGGTATTTGATCTTTGAGTTCAGGAATGCTGTAATCGATGAAATCGGATAAATGCATTTGGAAATGTATTGGCAGTCCAGCCGCACGAATTGATTGAAATAATTTCTTATAGAAGCTGATGCCGGTAAATAAGAGCAACGTTGCAAAAAATGGGATTCGTAAATATGGTGATACTGAAATTGGAAATTCGATCAATGAATTATCCCCTCTTTTCCCCAGTGAATAATTTGAGACATGATAGGGTGAGAGAGGAGAGAACATATAACTGGTTTGCCCCATGGTTGTACGGTCTTGCTTTTTTTGTTTTGACATGCTGGACCAATGGGCAAATTTCATTAATGGCATCAGCGAAGTGGGAAATACTGAGGAATCGTACATATACTCTAGTTTATTCAACACCGGCAGGGTTGCGTCATCGACATTCCAACCAGGAGAGCGGAAGCCAACCGGTCTTTTCCCGGTTACTTTCTGGCAAATATCGGACATGGCAGTCAATTCCTTCTCTTTTTCTTCCTCTGGCAGCCAGCGGAAACCTTGCGGGTGCGTCATGGAATGGTTTGCAATCTCATGCCCATTTGTAGCGATTTCTTTGATCGCGGAATGATTCTTTTCATAAAGGAAATCATTGCCTACCATGAACATTGTGGTATGAATAGCATATTTTGAGAAAAAATTCGATAGATTTTCCAAACCAGAGCGGAATTCCACGAAGGTATATCCGCCCGCGCGCGAACACCCCTGCCCTTTATATATCGAAGATAAAGAATCTACGTCAATAGATATATTTGCCCAATTATTCATCATAAACGTACCTGGGAATTTTTATCAAGATCAACAATAATAGACTGAGTTGTGCTCCCGTTTTTTTGAAGAGCTTCAATATCAATTATCGAAAGTTCTCTTGCAGCAAACTGTGCGGGTGTGAAATATCGCGCGGATGCCATGTGGATTGTTGAAAATTTATATCCTTGTATCAACGTCTTAATTTGGATCGGTCCAGTTCTTTCAATTTTATCTGTGATATGAATGGTATTCTGTTTAAACTCAATTTTCCGGATTCTGCGTAATGGGATAGGAGATTTCTTGTTTATTAATAATTTGACGAACACTTTTTTTACTGCTTCATTTAGAAATCGGCAGCGCATTAAGGTCAAATTTGCAGTTCTCAATAGAAGATAATTGAAAGGTGTGGGATTTTGGGAGGGAATTTTGTTAAAGGTGGATGTGGTCTCAAATATATTTCCATCCCATTTTATTGGATTGTTCAGGTTGGTTATCTGGCTTGAAAACTTGTGGCCATTGCTGGTCTCGCCGAGCAAGCCACAATCATCATAAACTAATATATTCGTTTTTTTATTAAAAATCTTCAATACCCCGCCATTTGAGATGCCCAGAACGGCGTAATATGCCGGGTTTGCTATGATTGCGAGGCCGGCGGATTTGAAAAATCGAGTAATTTCTTTTTGCTTGATTGGAAGGTAAGAACCTGCACTTGCACTTTTCTTGATTGAAACAGCCGCAATATAATTGGATAATAATGGCGCTAAATTTCCCATATCAATATCTATCAGATTGACTGTGTTGCCGGTTCTGATTGATTCTTTCATATAAGAATGCATCTCTGCCGCTGCGGGAAACACACTGGATAATATCGCTATCCCTCCCGGATAATAAATTTCAGTTCTTCGGCTTCCGTATTCACCGCCGAAAGTCCCGTCTGGGTGAATAAAGAATTGCAAGAAATGTAACGATCTTTCCAGGGACTCATGCAGCTTGTCTGAGTGGTCAATTTGGAATATTTGCGCTAAGTAATACATGCACAGAGTCTGATAACCAGGGTCAGCGCCATTATATTCCTGGTACCAGCCCTCGCTAGATTGAGTTTCAATAATTCTGTCCACAAGATTATTAGATTTAGACTTGTATTTTATATCCCCGAATAGTTGATGGGATTTAAGAAGCGCCAACGCAGCGCCGGCGAGGTGGTTAGCAATGAACCCATGCAGCTCAGCACCTTTATAAAGAAAATCAGCTGATCGCATCAACTTGTTTTCAGTAAACGTTCTCTCATTTTGTGATAGGTTTTCTTTAATCTTCTGGTATGCGGTTATCAGGTCGGGAAGAAGAAAAGCTGTAGCGCCATAACTATGCTCATTAGGATATGCCTGGTCAAATGAGCCATCCTGATGCTGAATTTCAAGAGTATATAGAAGCCCCGCTTTTATGGATTCAACAAGGTTAACAGAATCTTTTATTTCTGGCTGGTCCATAAACCAACAAAGGGATTGAATATTCCGTTGGAAAGTGGCTTCGGGAAAGTCCACCAATTTCCACGCCCAATACCTTCGATCGAAACAACCATATGTTGGAGTAGCCGGATCACGATTCAATTGGCTTAGCAACCGCCGACAGGCCAAAATCGCTTGATCACGTATTGAAATATTCATCTTATTTCTCTTGAAAAACAGTACCCTGTTTCAGGTAATCCCTTTCTTTTTTCCAGGCAAATTATTGACAAATCTTCTCCTGTAGTTTCCAAAACCGGGATACAGATTTTATCAGGGACATCAAAAACCAATATTCTTGCATTTTCATTCATTTTTTGTCAATTCTATCTTAATATTGGATATGTTTAGATAATATTGAAATTAACATAATAAAAAACTCATTACAATTGTTAAACGTAAATATTAATCAAGCATTACAATATAACAACAGAAGTCAACTGGATGATCGTTTTGACGACTGCATGGTGTTGAAAAGGAGAATTTATGGGTAATAAATCAAAGAAGAAGTATAAGAATTTACCGATTGACAGGAAGCTGTCGACAGAAAAAAGCAGATCAAAAGCATCGGAATTTAACCCTGATTATAGTTATATTAAAAAGGATCTGAGGAGAATTGGATCTTTAGCAGCTTTCTTTTTTGTTATTCTAATTGTATTAACATTTGTTCTTAGATAAAAAAACACGGAGGATAATTATGGCTCATATGTTTGTCCCGGGACCTGTTGATGTGGCACCTGAAGTGCTCAATGCAATGGCTCAGCCTTTGCTGCCCCATAGAAGTAAGGAGTATGAAACTATTCATCGAAGTGCAGCAGAGAAATCCCAAAAATTGTTTTTTACAGATTTCCGCGTGTTGATTGGCACACATACCGGATCCGGCATGCAGGAAGCTGGAGTTCGGAATTTAGCCCAGAATGATATTTTGTCGTGCGTGAATGGCGCATTTTCCCAGCGTTGGTATGATGTGGCTGTGACTAATGGGAAGAGCCCGGTTCGGTTTGACGTTGAATGGGGAAAAGCTGTTACTCCTGAAGAGTTGGGCAATCAGCTAAAAAAGAAGCATTTTGAGGCCGTGCAAATAGTTCATAATGAAACATCAACTGGCGTGGAAAACCCATTGAAAGAATTGTGCCAGGTTGTCAAAGACGTAAGCCCGGATACAATGATCCTTGTTGACGCGGTTTCATCATTGAGTGGTTCAAAAATTGAAATGGATGCCTGGGGTGTAGATTTTCTATTGGCTTCTTCACAAAAATGCCTTGCTCTTCCTCCGGGCCTTTCTCTGGTTGGTGTGACTGACCGTGCGTTGGAGAAAGCGAAAACAGTAACCAATCGAGGATGGTATTTTGACCTGCTCAGGATGGAAAAACACCGTATAAAAAATTCAACAGCTATGACTCCGGCAGTATCGCTTGTGTATGCACTTGATTTTCAATTGGACCGTATTTTCGCGGAAGGTATTGAAAATCGATTCCGTCGGCACAGCGCTATGTCGCAGCGGGTTTATGATTGGTCATTGGAAAATGGAATGTCACCATTTGCTGAAGAAGGCGCTCGCTCAAAAACTGTGGCGACTATAAACAATGATCGAAACATTGACGTCCCACAGTTGAATGCTTTTCTTATGGAAAAATACCAAATGCGTATTGCGAATGGATATGGTGACCTGAAGGGAAAGACTTTCCGAATTGCTACAATGGGGGAAACTACCATGGAAGATATTGATGCCCTCTTACTTGCAATCGAAGAGTTTATGCGGAAATAATTCGTAAACAACGATAATTTGAAAGAGGAGATAAAATCTCCTCTTTTTTTATAGATATTTATTTAGGAAAACGATGACAGTGTTGTAGTAATCCTCAATATTTTCTTGCTTTCTAAACCCGTGCCCTTCACCCTCGTATAGCCTTAATA
>Ga0255448_1043_pt1 | contig 9199 bp, 7 predicted proteins | sample ANMaggSSYBR02J12_FD_182657 | JGI IMG/M metagenome (GOLD analysis project Ga0255448, IMG submission 182657) | Sediment cell enrichment communities from methane seep in Santa Monica Basin, California, United Staets - ANME aggregate JGI... | ecosystem: Environmental > Aquatic > Marine > Cold seeps >...
TGCATTCGCTTCCATTCCGGTTGACACAAATGGAATTTCAGGCACCAAAAGCGGAACTGATTGAGTCTGCATGTTCGATCCCATCAAAGCACGATTGGCATCGTCATGAGATAGGAAAGGAATCAAAGAAGCGCTGATACCAACAACCTGATTGGGAGCAACATCCATGTAATTCACATTTCCTGCAATGGACATTGTGAATTCGCCCTCATTGCGAACAGAGACACGAGCAAGTTGGAATTCACCTACTTTATTGTACGGAGTTGTTGCCAAAGCAATCACAAATTTATCTTCTTTATCAGCAGACAAATACTCAATTTCATCCTTCGCAACAAATGTTCGTACAAAAACATTGAACAAATTATGATCCTTCAAGGCTTTAAAATGCTTTTTTGTAACAACTTTGCCTTTGGCGATCAAAACTTCATCACTATCCGGAATTTTGACATCTTCAATCACCTTATGGCCTATTAATCGGCTATCATCACTAGACAGAGAATGTCGAACACGGCAATAAGGTGTTTCAATAAAACCATAATCATTCACACGGGCATAGTTTGCCAAACGACCGATCAAACCAATGTTCGGACCTTCCGGGGTTTCAATCGGGCAAATGCGTCCATAGTGAGAGTTGTGAACATCACGCACATCCAACCCCGCGCGCTCACGATGCAAGCCGCCTGGACCTAACGCTGAAAGAGTTCGTTTGTGACGCAGCTCCGAAAGCGGATTGGTTTGATCCATGAATTGTGAAAGCTGGCTGGAACCAAAGAATTCTCGCAAAGATGCCACCACAGGACGAATGTTGATAAGACTGATAGGAGATACCTGCGCCTGATCACGAATCGACATGCGTTCCTTAATCACCCGCTCCATACGGCGCATACCGACGCGAAGTTTGTTCTGAATCAATTCTCCGACAGTTTTTACACGACGATTGCCCAGATGATCAATATCATCCCGTTTTTCGATACCATTATTAATCGCAATCATGCGGCGCACCAAAGCAACAATATCCCAACCGGTAATCATCCGATTGGTGATCGGCACCTTATCATTCAAATCTAACTTCTGATTGAGTTTATATCGCCCCACCCGTTCAAGATCATAATGACGATGATCAAAAAGTTGTTCCTGAACAAATTCGCGAGCGTTTTCTAATGTAACAGGATCACCTGGACGCATGCGACGGAAGAACTCAAGCAATGCTAACTCACCAATCGAGCCCTTGTCCAAATTCCAAACAGGCTCCTGGTTCATAGTGGTGGGAATAAATTTGCGCTCCTCATCCACATCGACATCTGCAAACAAAGCAAGAAGCTCTTCATCCGTTCCTTCTTTGATCGGAGAATTTGTCAATCCATCGTCAATAGCAGCCAACGCACGCAAGAAAATGGTGATAGGGACGGTGCGTCGTCGGTTATATTTCATTATTAGGTAATCATTTTTGCGGGTTTCAAACTCCATCCAGGCACCACGGTCTGGAATCAGTTTTGCTGTCGCAAGACGGTGTCCACTTTTACGGTCAAAATCTGCTTCAAAATAAACACCAGGAGAACGGATCAACTGAGAAACGACGACACGTTCGGTACCATTAATAATAAAGGTGCCCTGGTTTGTCATCTCAGGGAAATCTCCCAAAAAGATTTCCATTTTGTTAGGCTCTGCGATATCAGGACCCGCAAGTAAAACCGTAACATACAGAGGGGAAGAATATGTTAAATCACGTTCAACACATTCTTCGACATTGTTTTTTGGTTCGCCAAAACGGTAGCCCAATTCCCATTCTTGAGCCTCTGGGGAACTGCCAGGAAAATAAAGTTTCATTCCCTGGTTATAGGATTCAATAGGAGAAATCTCATCAAAGAGATCTCCCAGTCCCTCTCTTTTCATTAACTGGAAAGAATCCAATTGGATTTCAACCAGGTCAGGGAGAGGAAAGATTCGATCAATACTGGAATATGATTTTGTCGGCAAGACAGAAGCCATTAATTACTCCTGAAAGAAACTCTGATAGCAACAATAAAATGAACACACAATACGCAAACAATAATTATAGCAACACACTTACTCAAGGTCAAGAGTTTTTACCATTCGCAAGTCTGAATAATTGAAATCCCATTTTCCACGCACTTCAAACACATGGATCGACTGTTTCAAGGTCTTAGGTCGTCTAAAAAAAAGTGACACCTTCATTATGAATGGATCAAGTCAGGATGAAGACCCAGCCACAATCACAAGTATGAGGTTCACTTACGAAACCACACGAACAATTACTGTTTATCCTTCAACTATGCAGCCACTTTGCTGCGTATGAAAGGAAAAGCTCTCCTCAAGGTTACACAATCTTGCAGCCTGAGGAGAACACCTTCTACAATCAATATTCAGACAGGTGCGAAGGCTTCCTGAAATATTAGGCTTCAGGAAGTTCGTACCCTAGCTGACGCAATTCTTTTTTGAGATCGATCAATGACTTCTGACCAAATCCGCCGATATCCAATAATGCGGAGTCACCTTCAACAAGTCGCTCCAAAACATCGCCAACAGTTATTATCCCTGCTTTGCTCAGCGTGTCTTTTGCACGAGAGCTAATTTCCAGATCAGCGATTGCGCGTTCTGGTGAGGTTTTTTCATCTTCACGTTCCTTTTTATCACTCACGTATTGTTCACGAGCCTGCAAGCGTTTGTAGAAGCGGTCCACCTGACCTTCAACATCCAACAAACGAGCTAGTTGACCAGTAAAGAACGGATGACAATTAGAACAAACCTCAGTACGGAGTTTAGGCTGAGTTGAACCGGTCTTCCATGTGGCGCCGCAAGAAGCGCAAGTTACTACCGCTTCCTGATAATATTTCGGTTGAATTTCTTTTTTCATCGCAATAACACTTCCTTTTCTGATTACGCTCCAACCGTTGCAGTGTCAATATTCACACGCTTCTGACCACCGGGGAGTGTTTCAAAAACTACCACCCCTGCTTCAGTTGCATACAGGGTATCATCTCTACCAATTTTGACATTGCGGCCAGGCCGAATTTTGGTGCCTCTCTGACGAACAAGAATGTTGCCAGATAAAACTTTTTCACCACCAAATTTTTTTACGCCCAGACGCTTTGATTTACTATCGCGACCATTGCGGCTTGAACCGCCACCTTTTTTATGTGCCATTTTTCCTTACTCCATTCCAATAGAATCAATTTTTAATCGAGTATATTGCTGGCGGTGACCAGTCTTCACACGATGCCGCTTCCGAGCGCGGTATTTATAAATTACAATTTTGCGAGCCTTCACCTGGTCCACAACAGTTGTTTTCACAACAGAGCCTTCAACAATCGGCGTTCCAACGGAGACATCATCTTCATTGACGACCAACAAAACCTGATCTATTTTTAGTTCTTGGCCAACTTCGAGGGGGAGTTTATCCACTTCGATCGTGGTGCCTTCGACGGCTTTATACTGCTTACCGCCAGATTCAATAATTGCATACTTCATTGTTATACCTCTCCAATCTTCACTTCACCGAACACCTTGCGCTTAATTCGCCAGGCTGCGGGGAAGTTGGGGATTAAAAAATAATACACACAAAATTAAAAGCTGCCTTTTGACAGCGCAGATGATTATACATTGCATGCATTTCATTGTCAAGATTGCGTTTAATGTAGTTTTGAACCCTGGCTGCTTATTCTAGCCATTGCTTCAACAACGAAGATAACTTATTAAGATGCTCACGTTCTCCGTCTCTCAGTTTCTTTAAACTATCATTAAATTGTGCTCCTTGAATTTCTGTGTCCGCAAGCCTTTCTTCAAAGCCATTAATCCCCTTAGAAATTTCTGTTCGCCGCTCCTCTTCTTGAAGCAGAAAATTCGCCCACCGTTTTTGATCATCTGAGAGAAACACTTCCAGATCCTGCCGCAATCGTTCAGTCGTCAATCGCTGCATTTCGGTTAATTCGTGAATACGTCTTTCAAGGCGCTCATTTACATCATCGAAGGTCTCTTGAGATTTATCCAGGGTTTGGCTAACAACAGAGAGAGATGCCATTTTCTCTTCAAATCCAGTAAATTTTTTCTGGTAGTTAGAAAATTGTGTGTTCACATCCTTCCATTCCCTTGCCTGATCAACTGCTTTCAGCGTTTGTCTTTCGAAAAATGAAATCTGTTCCTGTTTTCGTTCCTTCTCACTATTTTTTAGATCCGTCAATCGCTGATCATATTTACGCAAATTCTCTGCCCATAAATCTAGCTTGCCTCGCTGCTCGTCTAAACGCTTGCGAAATAAATTCGATTCAGCCTGAAGATCAACCAACCGTTTCACATCCTGACGTCTTCCTTCTTCGAGCATACGAACTGTTCTAATGTAAGTTTCATCATCTCGTTCTCTCGATTCAACCTTTTGTTCCAACTCTTCAATCATCAAAGCTAAACGATGATCTTCTGCCTCACGAATTTCTAGCGAATCTTTCACATCGCTTATTTCTGTAAATTTCTTTTTCACCTCACCCACGCCAAATCGAATTTCCTCCAAATCAGAAAGAACCCCTTTTTCAACGCTGGAAATATTGGTGCTTAATCTTGCCTGCGATTCTTCGATTTTTCGGCGAATCACCACTTCAAGTTCCGATACCTGCCCCTCAATCTGGTCAAATCGATCCATTTGCGCTTTCATTTGTGCAAATTCACCTGAAACAGTTCCCAATTGCTGCTGCAAAGCCGGTAATTCTCTCTGATAGCCTTCCATTAACTCCTGTAACATTGCAATTGTATCTTTATCACGCCGTCGTTCGTTATCAAGCCATTCTAAACGTTTCACAATCTGATCAATTTCCATTGTTCATTCCTTCATTAAAATTGAAGATACCCAACCTTGTTAAAAAATTGTAACAATAAACCAAAACTAAATGATGGGAATATCCCAAGTATAAACAATCCTAACACACCCAAAAGAAGAAAAATGAGTTCTAACCAACTTTCCTTCACTATAATTTTTTCTCCCTTTGCCTCACCAATGATTGCGCTCAATAAACGTAATCCCCCCACAATAAAGCCTATCTCGCCCAATAATATCCAAAAGACATCCATGAATGCTCTTTGTGTAACAATTTCCTGAATCACAAGAGCCTTTGCAGGAAACCCGCCGAAAAGGGGCAGCCCGCCAATCGAAAAGAAAGCAAACAAAAGGCCTGCCGACACAAAAGGATATTCCCACATCAGATTTTTCATTTGCTTGAGAGAAAACCCATCGCGGTGGTATCCATATATCGTTGTTGATATTCCCCAAACTCCAAGCCCCATTAACCTCGAAAAAATAAGAATCGCCAGATATTGCAGCCGTGGCTCAATACCGAAACCGAGTGCAAGAAACAGAAAACCGTTTTCAAGAATCACACCAAATCCCATCATCCGGCCCGCATCATTCTGAAAAGCAGCTAAAATACCCCCAAAAACAATCAGTAGAAGACCAGAAAAATTCAAGGCATCTGAAAAGAATTCCGCATTTCGAAGCCATGGGTATATGATTAAAAATTTTGAAAAAATTAAAAAACATCCGACAGGTAGAATGCTCAGAAGAAAATAAACCCGCGCTGGACGAAATTGCTCTGCCAGTTTAGGAATCCATATGAAAAAGGGGAAGGCACTTAGCAAAAGTGAAAAACCAATGACAAATAAAACTGTGGTTTTTTGAATAAGATCCACATCTACTACACTTGACTCAACACTTGAAGCTGACCAGGAAGCAAATAATAAAAATGGAACAGCCAGGGTCATAAACGTCAGATAGAAAACCTCACCCCTTCCTGTTTTCTTTGGCATTCTTATCAACATTGGGATACTGATAATTACGGCTAAGATAATGAACAAAGCCGAAAACAAAAACGGTTCTACCGCTAATGATGCGACGAGAAAGGATACGATGGTAAGCGCATAAGCCGCATAGGACGGCAATGAATCGAAACCCGCACCCAAAAGCAGCCAAAACGTCGTCAACAGATAAAGAAGGAACACTATTGCTCGATCTGAATCAGCAATGATTAATGCTCTTCCTAATAAGTTCATTTCTGGTTCTATTTTAAATGGAACATTCCCAATCAGATATGTGTAATCTACTTTTAGGAAAAAGGCAGAAAGGGTGATGAGAACTGAGAAAGCAGCGCCAATATACATCACAGATTTTGAATATTGACGTAAAAACCAGATGAGGATAGAAAAAAACAGCGGAATTATAATCCAAAGGATCGCTGCACTCATTCACGTACCTCCCCATTTGGAAAACTCATCCAATAGCTGCCGATAATTGCAAGACTCAGGTTCACCAATGCCAATAATCCCGTTACCAGCACAGATGAAGATAAAGAAGCATAGATAATTTCAAAACCAGACATGCAGGATAATAGCCCAACGATAGGACGAATGCGGCCAGAACCCAACCCAATCTGCAAGATTCCCATCCCGGCAAGGAGGAAACCACCAAACACCGCTGTGTTACTCAAGCCTAACCAGCCAGCTACTGAAGGGGAAAAGGCATAGATCATCAACCAGATTTCTATTGCCGTTAGAAAACGAAACAACATTCCAGCATTGCCGCCTTTTCCATGCTTATAAGATAAATCCGTTTCAGGATGCGAAGCACCTAAAATGGCGGCGGCCATCAAACCTACAACCAATTTCACAGCTGCCAAACCGAAATTCCATTCAAAAGAGATTAACCAAAAAACAGCCAGATACTGAATAGCCAAAGCTACCAGATAGAGCCGCCAATTTTCTGTCAATAACAATATCAAAGAAGCGCCTATGATCCCTAGAATTGCAAGGTTTGACCCTGTCACCCAATTCATAGTACTCCCCCAGCCCCAACTCCGATCAACGTGAGCACCATAATAAATAGCAGGAATGCCCAAAAAACGCCGCCTTCACCCTCCAGCAAATTTGTAACCATCAAGATGAATGATTGCAGCATGAAAAATAATCGTTCTAGCGGGCGATATATCCAGAAACGCGAGGAAGTGCCCGGAAACTGATCTATTCCTGTATCCTCACCATTTCCCATGAACTTCAGTTGGATTCGTAAAATCAGTGCTGAAATAATCAAAGCAACGCCAGTTGTAATGATTGAAGCCCACCACACCTGGTTATTGATACTGGCCAGAAGTGTATCTACACCGATAAACCATTGTGCTGCTATCAGGATACCCAATCCTAACGGATAAAGAATCAGCATCCATCGCTCAGCTAATTCTGGAGGCTTCTCCATTCGGAAAGCATGTTTCATAAATCCAACGAGCAGAACTATATGAACGACCATGTAAAGAATATCTAGCAAATTGAAAGGAAAAACAATTAGACCTGACCAACCACTCGCTACCGGTGAAAATGGCAATCCTGTAATTCCCAGAAATCCAATTATCATTAACCATAGATAACTTTTCTTCCGATAAGAGTGCAGAGAGAGAAAACTGCCCAATAAAATGAGGGCCACTGTCCATGATAAACCTGCTTCTGCCCTGCCACGCACAACGCTGACAATTGCCATACCAGCCAACGCTACCAGCCAATAGGATCGCCCAGTTAATTCAGAACTGGAGAGGAAAAACATGATACCGCCAACTATTGATGCAAGTAAAGCCACAACAGAAAGTAAAATAGCCCACTCACTGGGAATTATTAGATCTGAAAGTCGTGAAAGTAACGTTAAACTTGAAACGGGGACAATAAAACGCAGCACCGTCCCCAATTCCCTCCTCACAGGAATTTCTCTAGAAAAAGGAATGAATATTGGAAAAATTCCCAAACGTAAAGCCACAGCAAGCAATAACATTAACCCATATTCGGTTGGAATTCTGGTGAAATCTATTTGTCCACTGCCCTGAAATTGGCTGTAAAACATTGCCCATAATAATACCCAGGTACCCACAATTCTGGCAGCCAAAGAAATGACGGCCTGCCGGCTGATGGCAGTTTCTGAAGAGTATATTACTAAGACAACCACTTCCAAAATATCAATCATTGTCCAAACCAGAATCAGAGTAATAGGGGTTTTTGCCAGGACTGACAACAACGCCGCAGCTGTAAGAATAATATCCAGAATCCAGGCCTTCGGATCATTGGACACTGTTAATCGAATTGGTACAGTCAAGAAAATGCCTGTCAAAACAACAATTACACAAAAGGCAAATATCCAGGATATTGAATCAAATCCAAATGCGAGTGGGAATGAAATCGAATTAAATTCCAACCAGTTCTCAATCACCAATTCTGGCGGAGGAAACCAGCGAAACACAAGTATCGTACCTAAAGAGAAAAGCGAACCCAATAAAGCACTAATCCATGCTCCGCCCATAGAGGGGCGAAACTTATCCACAATAAAAATTATGATTGCGGCTATCACCAAAAAAGCAATAGGAAGAAAGTTTAAAAACATCGCTTCATTTTACCCGATTATCCAAAGCCATAAGGATGAAAAACCTTCCGTTTTAAGAATTTCCCCATCCCCCGCTCACCAAGCCAGCGGCCATGGTCCACAATAACTTTTCCTCTCAAGAACACCTGAACAGGCATTCCTTTCAACTTCCACCCCTCATAGAGGTTGTAATCAGTCCGGTGTTGGGCAACCTGAACACCATATTTCACTTCTTTCTCAGGATCCCACAACACAATATCCGCGTCAGCCCCCAATAACAGACAGCCTTTCTGAGGATATATTCCAAACAACTTTGCCGGGTTGGTGCAATTCAAGGCTACAAACTGCTGGGGTGTTAACCGGCCAGTCCCTACTCCCTGCGTCCACATCACCGGCATTCGGTCTCCAACGCCTGGCAGTCCATTTGGTATTTTTGTAAAATTATCTTTGCCCAGTTCTTTCCCAGGAATTTTGACGATTTCCCCTTCATATTGAATCCCACGCGTACCATTATAGAAAAAGGGACAATGATCCGTACCTATTGTCTGTAACGTTCCGTCAATTAATCCCTGCCAGACACCTTCATTATCAATTTTAGACCGCATTGGTGGAGAACATATCCATTTTGCACCATCTTCCTTTGCCAAATCATCTTCGGAAAAGAACAAATAAGGTGGGCAGGTCTCACCAAAAACAAGATGTCCTTTCTGCCTTGCCAAACTCAATTGCTCCACACCGCCGGCAGTATTCATATGGACAATATACAGAGGTGAGTCAGCCTGAACAGCAAGCGCGATTGCCCTCAAC
>Ga0255448_1044_pt1 | contig 9170 bp, 6 predicted proteins | sample ANMaggSSYBR02J12_FD_182657 | JGI IMG/M metagenome (GOLD analysis project Ga0255448, IMG submission 182657) | Sediment cell enrichment communities from methane seep in Santa Monica Basin, California, United Staets - ANME aggregate JGI... | ecosystem: Environmental > Aquatic > Marine > Cold seeps >...
CTGAATTTTATTTATCGGGTTGGCAGGTATCCGGCTTCTGTGATTAGTTCTTTTCCACGCATTGAGAGTATGTATTCCAGGAAATACCATTCTTCTTCTGAGGGTTCTCCATTCGTTATCAGGAACATGGGGGTTTCCATCGGCCAAAATCCTTCATATAGGGCATCCTCTGTAAGTTCAATGCCTTCAAGGGTTAAAACGTGGACTTCTTCAAAATCATGGAACAATGAAGTAAAACCAATTGCGCCAGGGGTTGCTGCCACTTCTCGGATGATAAGTTCTTCATCGTCGAGAAATTCGGAATTTTCAGTAATCCATTCTTCAGAGAAATCAAGACAGGAGCGGAAATTCCAATAGGAATTCAGGTTCTCAGAAGGAGAGATCCGGATAATGTCTATGTCAGGGCCGCCAAGTTCTGCCCAGTTGTTGACATGTCCAAAGAAGATATGGGAGAGTTCTTCCCGGTTGAGCTCCGGAATATCCAGGTCAGGATGAACAAAAACAACCAGCGGGTTCCAGGCAATCTGGAAGAATTCCAGATTGGGAAATTCTTCCCGCTCATGATCATAGAGCTCACGCGAAGAAAGGCCAAAGTCTACTTCGTCATTTCCAATATGTTGAATACCATCATCCGAGCTTATTCCCTGAATATCAAACGTCCAGGTGGGGTGGTCGATCAAAAATACCTCTATAACTTTTTCAAGGACAGGCCATAAATGCATGGTGCCTCGCAAGATGAGGAAGCTGCCCTGTTCAATATAGCCCTCAACGACCGGCTGCTCCTCTTCCATCGTTGGTTCCGGTTCCGGTTCTGGCTCTTCCTGTTCTGTGGGTTGTGCGGTTTTTATCTCTGCAACCTGTGGAACTTCTGTCGGTTCAGCAGGTTTGAAAGCACCCGGTAATATGCCGGTGACAAAAAGAAGTATCACCGTAACGCCCGCAGCGATCGGAATCCAGAGAGGGAATTTCTTTTTCGCTTTCACAGCTGGCTGAGGAATGAGTGATTCGGGTTCTTCGATATCCAGCTGAGTTGGTTCTTCGCTTTCCAAAACCTCTTCGATTCCAGCAATCTCTGTCGCATCTTCAACTGCGCTTTCTGCATCCGGTTCAACGCTGGAAATTTGGGTTTCCTCTTCCATGAGGGCAGTTGGCTCTTCCTCTGGTGCCGCTTCTTCGCTAGAAGGTGCTTCTGCCAGTTGTGTTGCTTCTTCTACAAGTTCAGCTTCCAGTTGTGTAATTTCTTCTTCTTGTGGTTCTTCAATCTTCTCCTCAACTGGTTCAATGAATTCTTCAACCACAGGTTCAATCTCTTCAACTCCGTTTTCTGCTTCCGGTTCAACGCTGGAAATTTGGGTTTCCTCCTCTGCCGCGAGAGCAACTGGTTCTTCCTCCGGTGTCACTTCTTCGTTAAAAGGTCCCTCTGCCAGTTGTGTTGCTTCCTCTGCTTGTTCAGTTTCCAATTGTATGAATTCATCAGCCACAGATTGAATCTCTTCCATTGGAGGAACTATTTTCTGTTCTTCATTGCTAACCAGATCGCGCAAGGCGTTCTCAAATTCATCCATATCTGCGTAACGATCATGCGGGTCTTTCGAAAGGACTTTCTGCAATATATTGCAAACTTCATCTGGAATTGTGGGAACACAAAGACGGGGATCGGGCAGCGCGTCTGTACGATGCATGATGAGGGTCATCACGGGAGTATCCCCTTTAAACGGTTTCTTGCCGGTCACTAATTCATAAAACACCACACCCAGCGCATACTGGTCAACGTGGTGGTCAACCGTGGTCGTAATTTGCTCCGGTGCCATATAAGCCGGCGTTCCGATGCCAGTGCCTGCGGCGGTCAGTGTCACCCCATCTGATTCAACCAGTTTGACGATGCCAAAATCTGCCAGCATCGGAATACCACGTCGATTGAAAAGGATATTCTGTGGCTTCACATCCCGATGAATAACGCCATTCTCATGGATATAACCCAAGGCAGAGGCAACGGGAAGGAGCAATTCCGCCGCTTTGTTAAACAACATAGGCTTTCCTAGACGATCCTGAAGGGAACCGCCTGACATGTAACCCATGACGAGATAAATCCAGCCATCTTCATCGCCATAGTCATAGACCGGAACAATGTAAGGGTGAATAAATTGAGCCATGCTGACAGCTTCACGTTGAAAGCGCCGTCGGAAATTTTCTACCTGTGTTTCGGACCCGCCGAAGATATGCAGGCGTTTGATCGCAACATCACGTTGAAGGCGTTCATCACGGGCGGCATATACCGTACCCATCCCTCCTTCACCCAGCTTTTCTAATATCCGATACCGTCCGCCGATAATTTTCGCGTTTTGTTCCGGCATCAACTCCTCCTATTTCCGCTTTTATTGTTTCTCTCTTTATGATTATACAGAATCTACGAGTGATTTAATAGGATGAGTTTTTAAGCAGGGTATGAACACTATTGAGCGGGACTCAAATGAAGCGATGATTTCTGCTGGAGAAGATGGTGAATTATATGGTGCAAAGAGGTTTTTCTCACACCCGCAAGGTATGGTTATATGGAAAACTCAGCATGCCCATGCTGAGTTTCACTCTTCTTCCTCGCCATAACGCAGCTTTATGTAAGAAAGATAGCGTTCTGGATGAATCTTTCCTTCTTCCACCGCCTTGCGCACCGCGCAGTTCGGTTCCTGCTTGCGGTGGGTGCAATCGTTGAAGTGGCAATACTTAACCAGATTGCGCATCTCCGGGAAATAGCCATCCAGCTCTTCCGGTTCTGTGTCCCACAGTGCCAATCCTCGGATGCCGGGGGTATCTGCCACATAGCCGCCCTCTGGCACATCAATGGGGAACAACTCGCGGTGTGAGGTCGTGTGGCGTCCTTTGGCGGTTGCATCGCTCACATGGCTGATCGCTAATCCCAGGCCTGGCATCATCGCATTCAGCAAACTTGATTTACCAACCCCTGATGGCCCGGTCAGTGCTGAAATGCGTCCTTTTAACTCGTTAAATAAAGCCTCCACACTCTCACCACTCTCGATCGAGGTATAGAAAACCGGGTAGGGTATTTCTTCGTAGAGGCCAAAAATTTCTTTTGCTTTGTCCATGCCGATGAGATCAACCTTATTTGCCACGATCACAACAGGAATTTCCTGTTTTTCTGCAATCACCAAAAACCGATCTAGCATACGGCGGTGGGGTTCGGGGTCAGCACAGGCAAACACAAACACCACCTGGTCCGGGTTTGCGAGCAGCACCTGCTGATATACCCCGCGCGGGGTGGGCGCCATGCGTACAAAGGCACTTTGCCGTTCTGCTACTCTTTCTATCACCCCGGTGCCTTCTGGCAGACGGGTGAACTGCACACGGTCACCAAGAGCGGCAATGTCACCGGTTTTTCGTCCCTTTTTCAGTCGGCCGCGCAGGGTGCAAACCACAACTTCTTTTTCAGCGGTTTGGACGGAGAAAAAACCTGAACTATATTTCAGGACGATGCCCTCTTCTATGTGCTTCATCATTCAGTTATTTCGCAGTCCTTTCATTAATTCTCTTCTTCTTTCTCTTTCGCTTCTTCCGTCTGCTGAATAATCTTTTCTTCTGTGGCACGGATTACTGCTGTTTGAGTATATTCATAATCGAAGAGTGTGGGTGTCTTTGTCACCCATAAGAGAGATTCCCATGGATATTTTTTGATGGCTTTTCCTTCGAAATAAAGCTCCACCACACGACGAAAGATGGGAGCAGAAATTTCAGAGCCTTCTCCTGTAAATTCTGTGATGACAGCGACGGCAATATCAGGCTTGCCAGGCTCATTGGCATCGGTGAAACCTACGAACCAGGAATGCGGATCTTCTAAGGAGGTCTGCGCTGTGCCGGTTTTGCCATAGACCGGATAATACAGATTGTAAAAAACTTTATAAGCTGTGCCGCGTGGGTCAGAGGTGACCCAACTCATCGCTTCGATGATAGTATCAAGGGATTCATCTGAAAGAGGCAATGTGCTGGCAGCTTCGGGTGTGAAGGAGTTGTTTACGTTGCCATTCGCATCAATATAATTTTCGACGATCTGTGGACGGTAGAGTGTACCGCCATTACCCAGTGCCGCAACAAATGCGGCAACTTGTAACGGCGTCACCTGCAAAGTACCCTGTCCTATCGCTAACTGAATGGCATCGCCTTCAGTTGCCGGCATCGGCACATTGCCATCTTCTTCATCCAGCCCGATACCGGTAATAGACCCCAGACCAAATGCTTTTGCCATGTCCGGCACAGCTTCTGGAAAATTCTGGCGATAGAGATCCAGGCCGATATGGTAGAAATAGGGATTGCAGGAACGCATCAGGCCTTCTTGCAGCGTCAATTCACCACTGGCTGCCACCTCATGTTCATAAGTCCAGTCATAGAATATCTGACCGGGCAATTCTTCAAAGGTATAGCCACAGTTATACAGAGTGTCAGCTTCATACAACCCTGTTTCCAATGCTGCTGCCATGGTGATAATCTTGAAAACAGAACCGAGCGGATAACCGGATTGGGTGGCACGGTTGAGTGCTGGCTGGTCGGTGTTGGTGAGCACATCTTCCAGGAGGTAATTACGGTTGAAGTTTCCCGGATCAAAAAGATTAGGGTTGAAAGATGGATTAGATGCCATCGCTAAAACTCGACCTGTATCTCGCTCAAGAACAACAATTGCGCCAGTCATATCGCTGAGCGCGCGTTCGACTTGCTCCTGAAAATCAAAATCGAGCGTCGTGGTGACTGAAAGAGAAGGATAAGTATCAGCATGCCCCAATCGATCAATGACCTGTCCATCGGGATTGACCACATACACATCTGCCCCGCGGACACCGCGCAGTTGTTCTTCGCTGGCTTTTTCAACACCGCTCATCCCCACTTTTTCATTACCGACATAACCCTGGGACTGGTATTGCTCAAGTGATCCAGCAGGAATGGACAATACAAAACCAATCGCCTGCGAAGCAGATTCTCCAGCATAGTAATAACGGGTGTTATAATCCTGCAGCCATAAGCCGCCAACACCGGCCAGTACATCCATGCGTAAATCCACCTCATCTGCGGGAGCATCCCCCAATGCAACGTACCAGTTGGTGCCGCGAGCATATTCATACATTTCCTGGATATCATCACGCGGTTTGTCGAAGAGCCGGGATAGTTCTGTGAGCATTGTGCCTTCTTTGACAAATTTACCGGGTTCTACTCCAATTGCGTACGCATCACTCTGTGCCGCAAATGCTGTGCCGTTGGCATCATAGATATTGCCGCGGGCAGGCACAGAGATGTCTGCTTGCAGCAAATTGCCTCCGCGCAATTGCGGCATGATTAAACCATCATGCCATTCAATTCTCCATTCGTTGTTTTCGAGCACCAAATCAACCAGTATTTCGGTGGTTGTGTATTTCTCAATCAGTGCGCTCTCGAATGTAACACGGTATGCTGCCTGAGCATTTTTTGTACCGACCATCACAGAGAGAATTTCTACAGTGATGTTCTGAACGGCCAACTCTGTTTCTACGCCCGTATAGCGGGTGTTGAACTCTTCAAGTGAAATGGCATCCCGACTGAGCTGCGAGAGGCTGTCATACATGCTTTCGTACTGAGATTCACTCCAGGCATCCATAAAGGATTGCACTGCATTTTCTACATCTGGAACCGAGTTTAACTCCACCGCAGCGGTGGGCAGTTCGGATGGCTCTGGGGTGTCTGTCTTATCTTGAGGTACGGCGGCGGGATTGCAGGAGACAACTATGAGAGCAACCAGAAGTAGAATTGCAGAGATTTTTCGTTTCATTAATCATTCCTCGGGAAGATGTCACGGTGAACCGGACAGATATAGGATAAGTATAGTTGACAATTGGCAGGAAGCTGGTCTGGAACAGGGAGTTGGTGGGCATGGAAAGCTCGCATCACATGACAAAGTGGCAGCCCCATCACACTGGCAAAGCAGCTTGAGAACTTTTCTACAGGGTGAAATTGTCCATTTTGAATGGCGTAAGCTCCGGCTTTGTCAAAGGGGTCACCGCTTTCGATATAGGCTTCAATTTCCTCATCGCTGTAATTACGCATCCTGACCGGTACAACCGCCAGCTCTACGTGGCATTTTCCAGTTTTGGGATGCAGTACAGCCACAGCTGTATCAACAGTATGAACACGGTTTCGCAGAGTAATCAATATCTGGCGGGCATGAGAAGCATCACGCGGTTTGCCGAAGATTTCGTCATTCATTGCCACAATCGTGTCGGAAGCGAGGATGTATTCACCGTCGTTGACGCAGGGCAGAGCCGCCTGTGCTTTTTCCTGAGCCAGGCGCCGCACATAATCATTGGAATGTTCTGCTGGTCTGCGAGTTTCGTCAATATCCACTGAATGAACTCGAAACGTCCAACCGGTGAGCACAAGAAGTTCTCGGCGGCGTGGAGAAGCAGATGCCAGCATTATTTTTGGAGTATTCATACGAATTTCATTTTAACACAGAAGCATTCACTACGAGGATGTGTGAAGGAATGATTGCTTTTCGATTCATCCATGATTGGTAGATGATAATTGGAATGTTGCGGTTTAAAACTAAGTCAACAAATACCGCTCATATGTGTCACAAGGTTGTGTAAGCGTTTCCTGCTGGCAGGCAGCCAACAGAGCGCTATCACACGAAGAAAAACAGACTAACAAGCAGGAAAATGACACGCGTTACCCCTACATGAATACCAATACTTCTCCCATTCAAGGATGAATAAATTTATCCCATGCGAAAAACATCACTGTAAAGAAACACTGAACGACAACTACTCATCAAAAAAAGCAAGAAATCTTTTTCAATACTTTGCTTTATTTATGCTCACGATACCATGCTACTGTTCGTTTGAGTCCTTCATCAAAGGACATCTGTGCCTCAAAGTCGAACCAATCTTTAGCACGGTGAGTGTCCAGGCAACGCCGCGGCTGGCCGTTGGGCTTGCTGGTGTCCCACACCAGCTTTCCGGTATAGCCGGTTGCCTCAGCGATTTGCTCCACAAGGTCTTTGATCGAAATTTCCAGTCCTGAACCCAAATTAACCGGTTCAGAGTCGTTGTATTTCTCCGCAGCCAGCACAATGGCTTCGGCAGCGTCATCGACATATAGAAATTCGCGGGTGGGTGAGCCATCACCCCACACGACAATCTCATCAATACCTTGTTCCTGAGCATCAATACATTTTTTGATCAGGGCTGGAATGACATGCGATGATTGGGGGTCAAAGTTATCACCAGGGCCATATAAATTGACCGGCAGCAAGTAAATGCTGTTGTAATCATACTGCTGGCGATAGGCCTGAGACTGCACAAGAAGCATCTTCTTTGCCAGGCCGTAAGGGGCGTTGGTTTCTTCGGGGTAACCGACCCAGAGGTCTTCCTCTTTGAAGGGGATCGGGGTGAATTTAGGATAAGCGCAAATGGTTCCGATGGCAATGAATTTCTCGATGTTTTTCTCCCATGCTTTATGAAGGAGCTGAACCCCCATCATCAGGTTCGAATAAAAGAATTCTGCCGGATGTTCACGATTGGCTCCGATGCCACCAACCTGCGCTGCCAGATGAATTACAACGTCCGGCTGGGCATTGTCCAGCATTCGATCAATTGCATCTCCATCGACAAGATTGTATTCAGAGGAGCGGGGAACAAAAATTTCTTCTGCTCCGCGTTGATATAATTTTGTGACGACAGCATTACCAAGAAAACCTGCCCCGCCGGTGACACAAACTCGTTTATTTTTCCAAAACTCACTCATTTTTTATCTCCGTTTTCACCACGCACCGGCAATTGATCCATACTGACCACTTGCTGCTCCCAGCGGTGCCAGGGGCCGTGATGCTGTTCGAGGAGTCTCTTCCCTGCACCTGGGCTTTCGAGCCCCGAAAGCTCCAGGTCGGCGTCCATCATAATCTTGACCAGGTCTTTGAAATAAACGCGGGGCTCCCAATCGAGAATTTTCATCGCCCTACTGGGGTCTGATTCAAGCCAATCCACTTCGTTCGGACGGAAGTAACGCGGATCAATTTTCACATAATCGTGCCAGTTCATGTTGACGTACCCAAAGGCCTCATCAAGAAATTCACGAATGGTATGCGTTTCGCCGGTGCCGATGACAAGATCAAGAGGTTCTGAGTGTTGAATCATTTTCCACATGGCGGCCACAAAATCGGGGGCATATCCCCAGTCACGTTTGGCATCCAGATTTCCCAGATAGAGGAATTCTTGTTCCCCTTTGATGATGGAAGCAACTGCGCGGGTAATCTTACGCGTAACAAAGGTTTCACCACGGCGCGGGCTTTCATGGTTGAAAAGAATACCGTTGCTGGTAAACATACCGTAGCCGTCACGATACTGGCGGGTAATCCAGTAAGCATATAACTTGGCGGCGGCATAGGGACTCTGCGGCTGGAAAGGTGTTTCTTCATTTTGCGGTGCGGGGGCAGAACCAAACAATTCGCTGGTTGATGCCTGATAGAAGCGCGCTTTTGATCTTGTGCGCTGCAAGGCGTCGAGTATGCGGGTGGTGCCCAGTCCGGTTACGTCGCCGGTATATTCGGGCATATCGAAGCTGACCCTTACGTGGCTCATTGCGGCCAGATTATAGACTTCTTCAGGCCGGACGTCATAAATAATGTCGAGCAATGAACCCGAAGCCGTCAGGTCGCCATAATGCAAGAAGAGGCGGTCTTTTTCTTTTTCTTTGTGACGATCATGGTAAATATGATCAATTCGACGGGTATTGAAGGTGCTTGCGCGGCGGATAATGCCGTGTACTTCATACCCTTTGGCTAACAGTAATTCAGCCAGGTAAGATCCATCTTGTCCAGTAATTCCGGTGATCAAAGCTTTTTTCATGTCTGACTCACTCCATTTTGCTGTTGTGGTGAATTTAATTTTTCACATTTCATCGAATGATTGAAAATAATTGAATGAAGCTCAACGCTCCTGTTTGGAGTTTCATTCTTCTTCAAATAGTAAGCACGGGTTTGTTTTTGGACAAAAATTCCTCTAAGTGCCTCTCTCTATCCTGGCTGTGTCAGACCAGCTCTCCCTTCCAGGGAAGAGAATGAGTGCTATGCCCTCAAAGATGAGGAGTGTTCTGGTTTAAAGAAACATGTTATCATATGATTAATCATTTGCTAATCCTGT
>Ga0255448_1045_pt1 | contig 8979 bp, 3 predicted proteins | sample ANMaggSSYBR02J12_FD_182657 | JGI IMG/M metagenome (GOLD analysis project Ga0255448, IMG submission 182657) | Sediment cell enrichment communities from methane seep in Santa Monica Basin, California, United Staets - ANME aggregate JGI... | ecosystem: Environmental > Aquatic > Marine > Cold seeps >...
GTCGACCGACTGCACCTGCTCACGCCGATCGCACTGTATCCGCCAGAGCTGAGGGACGTTCTCCTTCTTCTCCTTGCCCGGGTTGTAGACCCGGCTGTTGGCCTTCAACTGCCCCGAGTAGACCCTGATGTAGTGTAAGTCGCCGTGCCGGTCGGACTGGATCTTGAAGACCAACCCGCAAAAGGGCTCCTTGACATCCGGCTTTCGGACCAACTTGGCGTTCTTTTTTCCGGGGTCGATGCCTTCGACGGGTGGCATGTCGGCCGGGCTGGGTAGATAGCCGGCCACGCCGTCCATCAGCAGTTGAACGCCGATGCCGTCCAGGGCCGACCCGCAGAAGACGGGCACGACCTTGCCGGCCAGCGTCGCCTTGCGAAACGCACGATGGATCAACTCCTCCGGGATCGGTTCCTCGGCCAGCATCAACTCGGTCAACTCGTCGTCGAAAAGCGAAAGCTGATCGAGCATCTGCGCCCGCCACATGCGGGCCTCTTCAACCAACTCATCGGGTATCTCATCGCACACCATCTCGGCGCCTTGCGACTCGGCGGGGAAGGTGAATTGCTTCATCGCGACCAGGTCGAGCACCCCCCGGAAGGCATCGGGCAGGTGCGGCGGGCCGCTACCCAGCGGTAGGTTCACCGGGACCGGCGTGCAGTGCAGCCGGGCTTCAATCTCCTCGAGCGTGCCGTAAAAGTCGGCACCCTCTCGGTCCATCTTGTTGATGAAGGAAATCCGCGGCACGTAGTACTTGTCGGCCTGCCGCCAGACCGTCTCGCTTTGGGCCTCGACGCCCTCCCGAGCACTGAAGACCACTACGCCGCCGTCGAGTACCCGCAAGCTCCGCTCCACCTCGGCCGTAAAATCGACATGCCCCGGCGTGTCGATCAGGTTGACGATAGTATCCTTGTACGGGAAGGTGACACAGGCCGACTGGATGGTGATTCCGCGCTCTTGCTCCTCGGGATCGAAGTCGGTGAGGGCAGTGCCCTTGTCGACTGCCCCCACTCGATGGCTGAACCCGCAATAAAACAACATCCGCTCGGTAAGGGTGGTCTTGCCGGCATCGATATGGGCGATAACGCCTATGTTACGGAGTTTGTGCAGATCTCGAGACATTTTTCCATGGCATCGGGTACGCGAAGGCGTAACCGACGGTCCGTTGGTTGGGCCCCAGCACCGCGGCGCAAAAAGAACGCCGCACCGGCAGGGGGGGGCCGGCGCGGCGAACCACGAAAATAATTCTTACCAGGCGAAGTGGGCGAAGGCCTTGTTGGCTTCGGCCATGCGGTGGACGTTATCGCGTCTGGTCATGGCGGCGCCTTCGCGACTGTAAGCGGCCATCAACTCGGTCGCCAGCTTCTCGTGAGTCGGCCGTCCCTTTTTATCCCGAACGGCCATCAGTAGCCAGCGAATGGCCAACGACTGCTGCCGAGCGCGGCTCACCTGCATGGGAACTTGGTACGAAGCACCACCCACCCGCTTCGAGCGGACTTCGATGTCCGGCTTGACGTTCTCAACGGCTTGCGTGAAGACCTCAATCGGCTCGGCATCGTGAATTTTCTTGCCGATCACCTCCAGCGCGTCGTAAAAGACCCGCTGCGCGACGCTCTTCTTGCCGTCCCACATGAGGCAATTGACGAACTTGCTCGCCAAGAGTGACCTGTGGCGAGGATCGGGTGCCAGTTGTTTCTTGCTGGCGGTAAAACGACCCATTGTCGTGTTTCCTTTTGGGCTCTATTGTAGGAGGCGACTGATCACGTCGACATCTTCGCACCGTAGCGACTGCGCGACTGCTTGCGGCCTTCCACGGCCAACGTATCGAGCGAACCGCGGACGACCTGGTACCGAACACCCGGCAAATCGCGGACTCGGCCTCCCCGAACCAGCACGATCGAGTGCTCCTGGAGACTGTGCCCTTCGCCCGGTATGTATACGGTGACTTCCTTGCCGTTTGACAGCCGGACACGGGTGATCTTACGCAGGGCGGAGTTCGGTTTCTTGGGGGTCATCGTCTTGACCTGCAAGCAAACCCCCCTTTTTTGTGGGCAACGGTCTAAGACCGGGGCCTTGCTAAACTTACGCGGAGTTCTGCGCTTCTTGCGAACGAGTTGGTTGATTGTGGGCATAGTCCGTCACGATATGGGGCGGCAGTGTTTTGGTTAACGTATTCTGGACTCTCGGGAGAATCCTTTATTGTGCCAGTAAGCGGCCGATTGTCAAGGCCCGCCGAGCCGGGGCGGTTGTTTTGGAAGGCTGGGTAAACCTTATTCAGTCGGAGGCGTCGGTTCATGTCCCCCGAACAGGCGGTCCAGTTCGCTGGGGGCCGGCTCCGTGGCCGTGGTCGACTCCCCAACCGCCGGCGCCGAACTGGCGGCCGGGCTGCCCAACTCGCCGTCCAATAAGGGAAAGACGGGTGTGGGAGTGCTGGGCTTCGCGGCGGTTAGCACGTCGAGTGCTTGCGGCCGGATTCTCACTTCCGAGTTCTGGTAGGTGCGGAACCCGGTGCCAGCCGGAATCAGGTGCCCTAGGATAACGTTTTCCTTCAGGCCGACCAGGTTGTCCACCTTGCCGGCCAAGGCGGCCTCGGTAAGCACCTTGGTCGTCTCCTGGAAACTGGCGGCGGAGAGGAAGCTGTAACTCTGCACGGCCGCCTTGGTGATCCCCAGCAGTTGCGTGCTGGCGGTGGCCGGTTTGGGTCGCGTACCCTGGGCCGGCGTGCCTCCGAGAGCCTCGATTTGCGCGTTGATCTGCTCAAGCGATTCCTTGGGAACGATCGCGCCTGCCTCGAAGTCGCCGTCACCCTTCTCGCTGATCTTCACGCAACGGTTCAACTCCTCGTTGGCCTGGCGGAACTCGTACCGTCCAATCACGCTACCCGGCAACAGACCGGTATCACCGATCGTCTCCACCCGAACCTTGCGAAGCATTTGGGCAACGATGATCTCGATGTGCTTGTCGTTGATCTCCACGCGTTGACTGCGGTAGACGTTTTGTATCTCGCGGACCAGATACTGTTGCACGGCCTCCTCGCCGGAGATGCGGAGGATGTCGTGGGGTACGAGTGGGCCGTCGACCAGCGCCTCGCCAGCTCGGACGAAGTCGCCCGCGTGCACCCGCAAGTGCTTGCCGTGCGATACGAGGTGTTCCCGTTCGATGCCGGTCTCACTTCGCACGATGATAGTCCGCTTGCCGCGTCGTTTTTCACCCAGCAGTTCGACCGTACCGTCGATTTCGGCGATTACGGCCGGTTCCTTGGGTTTCCGGGCCTCGAAGATCTCCGTAACCCGGGGTAGACCACCCGTGATGTCCTGTGTACCCGATACCTCGCGAGGCGTCTTCGCCAGCAGTGTTCCGGCGGAGACTTGAGCACCCTCGGTGACTTCGATATGGGCCCGTTCGGGCATGTAGTAGAAGTCGAGAATCTTACCGCTTGTATCTTCCAAGACGACTTGAGGGTGCAGATCTCCCTTGTGCTCCATAATCAAACGGCGGACGTGGCCGCTGGGGTCCTTTTCCACCCGCATCGTATCACCCTCGATAACATCCTCGTAGCGGACCTTCCCGCCTACCTCGGCGAGGATGGGGATACTGTGCGGGTCCCAGTGGCAGAGAACGTCGCCGAGGTTAACCTCTTGGTTTTCGTCGACGTTGAGGTTTGCACCGGCGGGTATTTCGAACTTTTCCAGTTCGCGGCCCTTGGGATCGAGTATGAGGATTTCGCCGTTTCGGGTAAGCACGACCTGTTCGCCGGCATCGTTTCGCACGACCTTTAGCCGGGTGAACTGCACGGTTCCGGACTTCTTAGCGCGGATTTCAGATTCTTCGACGGCACGGGCGGCCGTACCGCCGATGTGGAAGGTCCGCATCGTCAGTTGGGTACCCGGCTCGCCGATACTCTGCGCGCCTATGGTTCCGACGGCCATCCCCTGTTCGACCATCGACCCGGTGGAGAGGTCCATGCCGTAACAGCGTTGGCAGATACCCAGCGAAGCCTCGCAGGTCATGGGACTTCGGACCTGGATCTTTTCCAGGCCGAGGTCTTCGATTCGTCGGGCGATGTCGGCGGTGATCAACTCACCTTCGCGGACGATAATCTCGTCGGTGATGGGGTTGACGATATTGGCCCGGCTTACCCGACCGTGAATCGACTCGGCCAGGCTGACTTCGACTTTCTCGCCACGGTAGATTACACCCTTTGTTATCCCCTGGGTGGTACCGCAGTCGTTCATGGTGACGACAACGTTTTGTGCGACGTCGGCCAGTTTTCGGGTAAGGTATCCGGAGTCGGCCGTTTTCAGTGCCGTGTCGGCCAATCCCTTTCGGGCACCGTGGGTCGAGCTAAAGTACTCCAGCACGCTTAGCCCTTCGCGGAAGTTGGCTTTAATGGGGGTTTCGATGATCTTACCCGACGGCTTCGCCATCAAACCCCGCATACTGGCCAACTGGCGAATCTGCTCGACGCCACCCCGGGCACCGGAATGAGCCATCAGGAAGATCGGGTTGACGTATCCGGGGGCGCGCTGATCGTTTTCCAACTCATCCATCATCTCGGTGGTAATTTGTTCGCGGGCGTGGGTCCAGGCGTCGAGCACCTGGTTGTAGCGTTCACCTTCGGTGATTATGCCGCGTTGGTAGAGCTTGTATATTCGCAGTACGGCACGCTCGGACGCGCCTATGATCTTTGCCTTGTTGGGCGGCGTGATCAGGTCGTCGGTGGCGAAGGAGAGCCCGCTCCGCGTGCTCTCGCGGAACCCGATCTGGTTCATGTCGTCCAGGAGGTCGATCGTCGCCCGGCGCCCCAGGACCTCGTAGCAATCGGAGATCACGGTGGCCAGTTGGGAGGATCGCATGGGAATGTTGTAGTAGGCCATGCCCTTGGGCAGCATGGAGTTGAAGATCACTCGACCCACGGTGGTCTCGATGATCGCGCCGGGCGCGGTGCGCGAGTCGCCCTGCACCACTCGACCGGCCGGCAGCCTGACCCTGATGACCGCATGTGTGTCGACAACCCGCGACGAATAAGCCAGTTGAACTTCGTCCATCGAGGCGAAGACCATGCCTTCGCCCTTACGGTCGGGCAGCGCCATGGTCAGGTAGTATCCACCCATCACCACGTCTTGCGATGGGCTGATGATAGGAGCGCCGTTTGCCGGGCTGAAGATGTTGTTGGTGGACATCATGAGGGTGTGGGCTTCCACCTGGGCCTCGATCGACAGCGGCAGGTGGACCGCCATCTGGTCGCCGTCGAAGTCGGCGTTGAAGCCCTTGCAGACCAGCGGATGGAGCTTGATGGCGTTCCCCTCCACCAAGATCGGCTCGAAGGCCTGGATACCCATGCGGTGCAGAGTGGGTGCTCGGTTGAGAAGCACCGGATGGTTGTAGATCACTTCCTCGAGGATATCCCAAACCTCTTCATCCTTGCGCTCAAGCATCTTCTTGGCGCTTTTGATGGTGTCGGCGTGCCCCAGATCCTTCAGACGCCGAATGATGAACGGCTGGTAGAGTTCCAGGGCGATTTTCTTGGGCAGCCCGCATTGGTGTAACCGCAGCGAGGGCCCCACGACGATCACGCTTCGGGCCGAGTAGTCGACTCGCTTACCCAGCAGGTTCTCGCGGAAGCGGCCCTGCTTGCCTTTGATCATGTCGGTCAGCGACTTGAGCGGCCGATTGCTGGAACCCAGCACTGGCCGTTTGCAGCGGTTGTTGTCGAACAGCGCGTCGACCGACTGCTGCAACATTCGCTTCTCGTTGCGGATAATCACTTCCGGAGCGTTAAGGTCGACCAGCTTCTTCAGCCGGTTGTTGCGGTTGATTATGCGGCGGTACAGGTCGTTCAGGTCGCTGGTGGCGAAGTTGCCCGAGTCCAACAGTACCAACGGTCGGAGGTCGGGTGGGATAACGGGGATGACGTCCATCACCATCCACTCGGGTCGGTTGTCGCTGTCGCGGATGGACTCGACGATCTTCAGCCGGTTGATCAGGTCCTTCTTCTTCTGCTTGGAATTGGTCTCGGCCAGATCCGTGCGAAGCTGACCGGACAACTCCACCAAGTCCAACTCGACCAGCAACTTGCGGATCGCCTCGGCGCCCATCTCGGCCCGGAAGCCGCCCTCGGGATACTGCTCCCGAGCCGCGCGGTACTCTTCCTCGGTGAGAAGTTGTTGCCGTTGAAGCGGCGTGTCGCCGGGGTCGGTGACTACGTAGTCCTGGAAATAAACGACCTTTTCCAGGCTAGTGGTCTTCATGCTCAGGAGGTTGCCCAAGCGGCTGGGCATGGCCTTGAAGAACCAGATATGGACCACCGGCGCGGCCAGCTCGATATGCCCCATCCGCTTACGGCGCACGCGTGAGTGCGTGATCTTCACGCCGCACCTATCGCAGATCATGCCCTTGTACTTCATCCCGCGATACTTGCCGCAGGAGCACTCCCAGTCCTTTTCAGGGCCGAATATCCGTTCACAGAAAAGGCCGTCCTTTTCAGGGCGGTAGGTGCGGTAGTTGATAGTCTCGGGTTTCTTCACCTCGCCGAACGACCAACTGCGGATGTCGTGCGGCCGGGCCAGGCTGATCTTGACCGACGCGTAGTCGTTAATTCGGTCGTATGAGCTTTCGCCTATACTCACTGCTGGCGCTCCTTATTCGGAGGGAAGAGTTCAGTGGTCAGTAGTCAGTGGACGAAGACCACTATGCCACTATTCTCAAAGGTCGTTAAGTTCTTGACAAAGTTCAGCGACCCGCCGGGAGCGGGTTGCCGTTATTGGTGCGGCAGCACCTATTGGTTGGCGGCCCTACCGCCCCGCACTAAACGTGTCCTTTTTCCAGTTGCATGTTCAGACCAAGCCCACGAATTTCGTTTGTCAGGACGTCGAAGCTGGCGGGTGTACCGGCTTCGAGCGTATTCTCGCCCTTGACCATCGACTCGTAGATCTTGGTACGTCCTTCCACGTCGTCGCTCTTGACGGTGAGCAGTTCCTGAAGGACGTAGGCCGCTCCGTAGGCTTCCAGGGCCCAGACTTCCATCTCTCCGAACCGCTGGCCGCCGAATCGCGCTTTGCCACCCAGAGGCTGTTGGGTAATCAGCGAGTAGGGGCCGGTGGATCGGGCGTGGACCTTGTCGTCCACCAAGTGGTGCAGCTTGAGCATGTAGATGTAACCCACCGTCGACTCCTGGTCGAACAACTCACCCGTCCGGCCGTCGAAAAGCTGGACCTTGCCATGCTTTGGCAGCCCGGCCTCCGCCAGACACTTGTGAATGGTGTCCTCGTCGGCACCGTCGAAGACCGGCGTAATCGCCTGGAACCCCAGTGTTGCCCCGGCCCAACCCAAGTGTGTCTCCAGGATCTGGCCGACGTTCATTCGGCTGGGAACACCGAGCGGGTTGAGCAGGATTTGCACGGGTGTTCCGTCGGCCAGGTGGGGCATGTCTTCCTTGGGAAGGATCTTGGAGATCACTCCCTTGTTGCCGTGTCGGCCGGCCATCTTGTCGCCCACCGAGACCACTCGCTTGGCGGCAATGTACACTTTAACCATCTGCAACACGCCGCTACGCAGCTCGTCGCCACGCTTCATCGAGTTCAGACGCCGGTCGCGCGAGTCGATGGCATCCTCGACCATGGGCCAGAGGGCTTTGTGGATCCGGCTCACTTCGGCCTTCCGCGCCGGACTGCGGATGTCGAGGTTCGCGGGATCGAATAGGCGAGCCTGCTCGGCCACGTAGCGGTGCTCCTGGTCGTGCACCAGATGGTTGCCGTCCTCGTCGGTAAGCTTCTTGTTCAGCACGCCCTCGATCTGCTCGACCAATTCGCCGAAGCTGGCGGCGATTTGAGCGTTTCCCTCGGCCTCGGCCTCTTTGAGCGATTTCTCGAACGCCTTGCGCTCCTCCTCCGAGAGGCTCATCCGTCGCGAGAACCGCTGGGTGTCGATCACGATCCCCTCGATACCGGAGGGAACTTCCAGCGAATCGTTCTTCACGTCTTCACCGGCCCGGCCGAAAATGGCGTGAAGCAACTTCTCTTCCGGAGTCAACTCCGTCTTCGACTTGGGCGATACCTTACCCACCAGAACGTCACCCGGCTCCACGTAAGTGCCGGTCCGCACGATGCCGTTTTCGTCCAGGTTCCGCAGGGCCTTTTCGCTGACGTTGGGGATATCGCGGGTGAACTCCTCTCGGCCGAGCTTGGTCTCGCGGATCTCGATGTCGAATTCCTCAATGTGGATCGACGTGTAGGTGTCGTTTTCCACCAGCTCCTCACTGATGATGATGGCATCCTCGAAGTTGAACCCATCCCAAGCCATGAACGAAACCAACACGTTGCGCCCCAGAGCCAATTCACCCTGGCTAGTGGCGGCACCGTCGGCGATCACCTGGCCCTTCTCGACCTTGTCACCGACGGATACGATCGGCTTCTGGTTCTGGCAGGTCCGTTCGTTAAGACCCACGAACTTCCGCATCGTATAGACTTCGCTGCTGATCTCGATTCGCTTGGCATCGACGTAGGTAACGGTGCCGCGGCGCCGGGCACGAACCAACATGCTGGAGTTTCGGGCAGCGTCAATCTCCATGCCGGTGCCGACCAGAGGCGGCTCGGTAATCAGCAAGGGTACCGCCTGGCGCTGCATGTTCGAACCCATCAACGCCCGGTTCGCATCGTCGTGCTCCAGGAAGGGGATCAAGCCGGCCGATACACCCACCATCTGGCTGGGCGCCACGTCGATGTATTCGACTTCCTCGACGGGGATCATCTCGATGTCGCCGTAGTGTCGGGCGATGGTGGTGTTGCCGGTGATTCGACTGTCCGTGATAGGTGCGTCGGCCGGTGCCAGATAGGCCTCGTGCTCCTGATCCGCCCGAAGCCACTCGATCTCATCAACCAGCTTGCCCTTCTTCACCTTTTGATACGGCGTAACCAAGAATCCGTAATCATCCACGCCGGCGTAGATGGCCAGACTGGAGATCAACCCGATGTTCGTTCCTTC
>Ga0255448_1046_pt1 | contig 8937 bp, 6 predicted proteins | sample ANMaggSSYBR02J12_FD_182657 | JGI IMG/M metagenome (GOLD analysis project Ga0255448, IMG submission 182657) | Sediment cell enrichment communities from methane seep in Santa Monica Basin, California, United Staets - ANME aggregate JGI... | ecosystem: Environmental > Aquatic > Marine > Cold seeps >...
TTTTTATTACTGTACTAATCTTGAGCTCTTCTTTATTGATAATCCGCCGAATATTGCCGCGGTGCAGGTAAAAAACGAGGACGGTCAGGCAAACGCTCATCAGGGTGAAAATAATCGGATATCCTGATATATAAGTCATAACAGGCAGCGTGGTAAAAGTGGTAAATGAACCAATAACAATATAATCAGCCAGCAGCGCAGGAACAACTACCAGAAGCAAAAAAAATGTTCCCAGTTTCCAGTTTAAGCCAAACATCATTCCCACCAGAGTAGCTACGCCTTTTCCTCCTCGAAATTTCAAATAGAAAGGGAAGATGTGTCCAATAATTGCCATCATGCCGGAGAGATAGGCTAAATCAGGGTTGTTGGGATAAATCCACTTCACAACTAAAACAGACAAGATCCCTTTAAGAACATCTACTGAGGCAACAATGAACCCGTATTTCCACCCCATAATGGCTGTGATATTTGAGGCGCCTGCGTTGCCAGAGCCATGTTCGCGAATATCCATTTTTCCAACCATCTTGCTGATTAAGTATGCGGATTGGATACACCCGAAGGCATAGCCGATTAAGATGGTGATAATTGTTTGTTTGACCATTCATTTACTCCTTGTGATAGCTTAGTTTGTCCGTGACGCATTTGGAAATTCTTACGCGATAAGCTTGACAGACAAATTTATTTCTCTAATTTTACCGCGTCTCCCAAAAACAAGAAAATTGTACAGATAGTCCGCTCTTCATTTCATTGTTAAACACTTACACTCGTTTGATTTGTTTTGAAAATTCATAAGCAGCAAGCGGATGCGCTGGAAATCCTCATTTTACGTTGGCATGGATTGCGCCCTATTTCTCTTGATAGGAAATGACGATTTCTCATATAAGATTCTACAGTTATTAATGGAGGAAGTTTATTCGTCGGCTCGCAGAAAATTAGGCCCTGCATATAGAAAACAACACCAAGTAACTTTTTCCGGATAGTTGTAAACCCCGCAGGAAAATAGAAAGATTTAACTTTTTGGGTTTACGATTGTGCGCTCAGAGTGAAAAGGGTTTGGGATGTTTTGATTGTTTTTCGATATAATTTGATAGTTTCAGGAGAATATTTGGGGTAGGATTGCGGGTTAATGATCACAATGGAGTCCGAAAAATGAGAAAAAAACTGCTGTTAACTTCACTTTTCCTAGGGATTGCTTTTGACATTCTTTTCTGGAAAAAAGCCCCGGGGATTTCGTTTATTATCTTCATCCTATTGTGTTTGGCGGCTGGGTACCTGCTGCTTCGAGCACAAAACATTCGCCCTGCCAGGAAGAGCCTTTTTCTGCTTGTGCCGATCATTTTCTTTTCTGTGATGACTTTCATCCGCTCAGACCCGCTCACATCATTTTTGAATTACACACTCACCTTATTTTCGGCGGCTGTTTTTGTAATGACTTACCGCAGCGGCCTGTGGAACTTGTACGGTTTAGGTGATTATGTGGCGAATACGTTCCATTTGATCGGCAGTATGCTTTCCCTTGGATGGGTCCAAATAACAAATACAGATCCTCAGCAAAAAATGAGTGATGGAAAAAAACACAAAAATCGTGTCTGGCCGATCGTGCGCGGTCTGCTGCTGGCGTTTCCCGTATTATTGGTTTTTACAGCTCTTTTTTCTTCGGCAGATCAAATATTTGCTCAAAGGCTTGATGACTTCTTGGTTAATCTGAACCTCGAGAAACTGACAGAATTCATTTTCAGAGGATCATATATTCTAATCATCGCGTATTTCCTGGTTGGAATTAATCGGCATGCAGAAAGCCGGAGCCAAAATAAAAAATTGATCGGGTTAGATGAACCCACTGTGGCGCCTTTTTTGGGTTTTACAGAAGCATCAATCATATTAGGAAGTGTACTGCTCCTTTTCAGCGCTTTTGTAGTTATTCAATTCCAGTATTTCTTTTCTGGACAAGCAAACATCATTATTGAAGGATTCACATATTCCGAATACGCGCGGCGGGGATTTGGTGAGCTGGTGACTGTAGCTGTTTTCAGTTTGATACTTTTACAAAGCCTAAGCGCGATCACGAAACGCGAATCCAATAAACAGGAAAAAATCTTTTCCGGATTAGTTGTTGGACTTGTTTTATTGGTAATAATCATATTGGCATCTTCGTTTCAGCGGCTTTTCTTGTATGAGTCAGCGTATGGCTTCTCGCAGTTGCGTACATATTCACATGTGTTTATGATCTGGCTGGGTATTCTATTGATGGCTGTAGTTGCAATTGAAATTCTTAAACACCAGCGCGCTTTTGCTAATATTGTTTTGCTCGTCATGATGGGATTCACTGCATCCCTCAACACTCTTAACGTGGATGGGTTTGTTGCGCGCCAGAATATCAACCGGGCGGTTAAGGGCAAGGAGTTGGATGCCTCTTACCTTTCGACACTTACAAGTGATGCAGTACCCACATTGGTAAAGGCCTATTCTTCATCGGACCTTCCCTTAGAAATCAAGGATGGGGTTGGCGCTGCCATTGTCTGCTACGAAGCATCCAAAGAAACTGATGATTCACAGGCACAATCCTGGCAGTCGTTCCATTTCTCGGATTGGAATGCGGCACGTGAATTAGACGCAGTTAGGGACAGTTTAAAGAGGTATCAGGTTCAAGAGGATGACTGGCCAACAATTGTTATTAGTCCAAATGGAACGGAATATCCATGCCATAATTTCTTGTATTTCGATTGAGACCTCTGAATTTGAAAACAGGTAGAGGGATTGAGCCGCCAGGGTGAGGAAAGGGGAAAAGCCTTATTAAGAAGAAAATTTCTGCACCCGCTTTGCGGGGCACGCAATGCCAAATATCGGAGGGAGTGCTTTATGATTGCAGTACTCAGGATAAAAAAGTGAATAGGGTGCGTTACTAACGCACCCTATGAGTGAGCGGTCATGGTGATAATGTTGGTTTAAATCTACTCCAGATTTTTATGCTTTTCCGCGATAGAAGCTGCCAGTTTATCAAGGGCCTTGAAATCTTCCACTTTGGGGTGTCCTTTGATCACGACTGGATCAAGTATTTCTACATTCAGGTTGGGAATCATGCCCGCCAGCTGTTCTACCATGATACCGCCCCATCCAAAGGATCCGACGATCGAAACGAACTTCGTTTTGGGACGCAGGGCGTTGGCTAGATAAGCAGCGTACACAACATTCGGGTGCGCTCCGCCCAGGACGGTGGGTGATCCGATCACAATGGTTGCTGCGTCTACCAACGAGATGGCCAGATCTCCAATATCGGTGACGGTCAGATTGAATAATTTGACTGTGACCCCATTTTCGATCAGGGCATCCACCAGATGCTCTACCATCTCGCGGGTGCTGCCGTGCATCGAGATGTAGGGCAGTACGACGATATTCTTTGGCTCGCTAAATATCCAATCGTGATAGGCATCTAAAATAAATTCCGGCCGGTCGTATATCGGGCCGTGGCTGGGGGGCGATCAGGGAAAATTCGTATTCCTGAATCTTTTTCAAGTTCCTCTTGATCATTTTACTGAACGGCATCATGATTTCCGCATAATAGCGTTTGGCTGCTTCGTAAACCAGCCCTTCGTCAACAGCGTATAGATCGGTGGAGGCCAGGTGAGAACCTAAAAAGTCACAGGAGAAGAGAATTTTGTCTTCCTGTAAATAGGTCAGCATGGTTTCGGGCCAGTGAACCCATGGGGCGTGGATGAATTCGAGCGTCCTGTCACCGAGCGACAGCGTTGCGCCGTCGTCTACTGTGAGAAAACGGTCTTCAGGCGCTAATGCCAAATCCAACAGCATATTCTTGCATTTAGGCGTGCAGACAATTTGTGCCTGAGGGTGCTGGGCTAGAATTTGCGGGAGCGTGCCCGAATGGTCCTGCTCGGCGTGATTAGCGATGATGTAATCAATGTGCTCAACGCCTAGATTTTTCAAACGGTTGAGTAGAATGTGCGACATTTCAGGTTCAACGGTGTCTATCAGCGCTGTCTTATCGCTCCCCTGGATCAGGTAGGCGTTATAGCTGGTGCCATCTGGCAGAGGTATAAGGTCGTCGAATAGGCGTCGATCCCAGTCAACAGCACCTACCCAGTAAATGCCGTCTTTTATCTTACGTGGTTTCATGATTTCTCCTAACTCCATTTTCTGATTATTAATTTGTCGCTCCGCAGATGGGATAAACCCAATCGGCAGGCATGCCTTTAAATGTTATGCCAGGAACAACCCCGCTATCGGGACCGTTTTTTTCCCAAAATCATTGATTAAGCTGCAGCGAGTGCATACTCATATATACATGGTTTAGATCCGCTTAATCAAAAGCCAAAAAAGTAGACTTGATCGCAAATGGGCTCAACTGAAGGCTGTCTGTGCATTCATTTTGAATTCAACATAAGTATAACTAAGAAAGTTTAGTTGGAGTAGTCTTTTTCTTAAAGACGCCTGTTTTCGAGTTAAAAGGTGCAAACTGTTCTGTATGGGGAGTTTGCGGCACCTGAAGAATGTATTTAATAATCGTTGTATTTAAAATACCATATGTTGGCTTGGGGAGGTGTTCTCCAAATTATGGTTTTTGCGATTATTTTTCTGGGATGATAAAGGCAGGTAATCACTCCTCTGCGGAAAGTAGCGGGGTATTTTATGGGGAATAGAATTTTAATAGTAAAATTTGCTCTGTTTGCTTGACGAAAACATTTCATAAAGGATGTTAATGACAAAATTCTTATTGGTGCGCCATGGAGTTACTGATTGGATCGAGAAAGAACTTCTGCACGGCATTTCTGATATCCCGCTTAGTGAATACGGAAAAAAGCAGGCCAGATTAACCGCGGAAACTTTTAAAGAAATAAAGGTAGACCGTCTGTATTCCAGCTCGCTTTCCAGAGCTATGCAAACAGCAGAGGAGATTAGCAAGATTACTTCACTCAAAATTGAGCCCGTAGATGGATTGAGGGAAATGGATTTTGGCTGGATGGAAGGAAAGCGTGATTATTGGCCTGTGGTAAAGGAAAAAAAGATCCTGATTTTTGTCTACACTATTTCCAGAATGATTAGTGGATTTCTCTCTGGTGACCGGTATGGTAAGTTCAGAGGTCGGGTGGTGAATGCCTGGGAAAAGATTGTTGCGGAAAACCCCAATGGAACGGTTGCTGTTGTTGCTCACTCCTTTGTTCTCCGGAATATTTTAACGCATGAGTTTGGCGGCAATCCTGTTTTTACACCGAAGTTTGTGCTCACTACTTGCAGCGTTAGTGAGATCGAGCGCGATGAAAATGGAAATATGAGATTGATTGAAATCAGCCGCAATTCACATCTTCCCAAAGAGATTGACCTGTGACTATAAAAGCGTTGATCTGGGATATGGAAGGTGTTTTGATGTTGACAGATGAAAACGACATCTCTTTGACGGTTGCAAAAGCACTAAATGCCCCGTATGAAAAAATTCGGGAGATTTATTTTAGTGATATCAACGAAAAAGTGGATTTGGGCGAGATCACAATGGATCAACTCAATGAGTATATGCTGGATACGCTCCAAATTTCCAGAGATAAAAAGCACCTTATTGAAGAGGTATTTAATGAGAAAGTGTACATTGATGAGGATCTTCTAAAGCAAATCGTGGAAATGGGCAGGGAGTACAAAATAGGATTGCTTTCCAATTATTCAAATGATCTGCGGACGAGGATCGAGAAAGAATGGGCGATTGACAGTGTGTTCGACGAGATTATTATCTCCTGCGAGGTTGGTGTGGCTAAACCTGATCCGGCGATATTTAACTTAATGCTCGATCGCCTGGGTGTCAAAGCGGATGAATCTGTGTTCATTGATGACCGGATAAAAAATATCGATAGTGCGAAAAAGATGGGGTTCCACACGATCTTTTTCACCAGCAGGGAGCAAGCCCTGGAAGAACTTGCGCTCATTTTACAAGTGTGAGCGTTTGGGTTTGCGTGATTTCTATTTCAAAATAGAATTCACTTACTGATTATTTATAGAAAAAATCAGCGAAATCTCGTTTGTGTGTCATGAATTATCCGCACGAGTAAAAAAATAGACCCTGCGTGAATGATAGATAGTGCCTTAATAACCGGAAATCAAACAGGGGTGTGAATTGTCATTAATAAATCAAATGCATTATCAGAATAAACTTATTTAGTTTTCTTATCTCTTGTTTCACCGTACAATTACATGACAGTTATCATGGATAAAATGCAATGAAGTTCCATATTATTATTGATCATCCCTGGGATGGCAGTTTTAATTACGCGGTTATGCGTTCGTTCATTGAAGGCATCAAGGAAAATAAAAGCGATTTTGATGTACTTGATCTAAATAAAGAGGGATTTAATCCGATCATGTCTGAAGAAGAACTTGCTGGATATGCTCAGGGGAAGAGTCTTGATCCAAAGATCAAGGAGTATCAAGAACGCCTGATTCAATCTGATCATCTTGTACTGATTTTTCCTATCTGGTGGATGGTTATGCCAACCAGATTAAAGGGGTGGATGGATAAAGTCTTGCTGCCCGGGTTTGCATTTACGACGGCTCAAGTGCCAAAGCCGTTATTAAGTCATATTTCTGGTGCAACGATTTTAACCACTACCGGTGTGCCAGATGATTTGCATCGTAAAGAAAATAATAACGCGTTGGAATCGGTCCTTTGTAAAGGAACACTTAGCTTCATCGGAATTAAAGAAATTAAGTGGTTGAATTTTGGCGAAACTGGTTTTGTGAGCCAGGCCAAGCATAAAGAATGGCTTGGTTTTGTTAAAGAATACGGAAGTCAACTTTCCTGAGGATAATTTAAGATTTTTCAATAAAAAAACCGACAATTAATAATACAATCAAATAAATTGATCGTTCCTTATTAGACAAGAGAAAAAATATTATTGTAATTGCACTTGTCCATTATCTCGATAAAAACACTTTCTGGAGGGCAGCATGTCTAAACGTTATCTACGCAGGGTTCTGAGCAGTATCGTACTTTTGATTACCATAACCGCATTCACCATTTCTCCTTTCGCACACACATTGCCAGCGGATGAACGCCTGGGCCAGGATTTCTTAGATGTCCAACAAGGAGATTATCCGGAATGGGAAGAAACTATTAAGACAACTTTTCAGGCATTAGGAATAACACAATTCGGATTTAATAAATACAATCCTACAGGTTATTTGGGTGCAATAGGGACTGATGCGGCGCAGGTCAATGCGGTTAGTCTTACGATCATGGAGACGGAATATGTGACGTTGTCATACCCGGATGATGACAAGTACGAAAGCACTACTTTTCATTCTCACTCCGCTACACTCATGTCTCATATTGATATATATGGTAAGGAGTACGCAAAGGGTTTTACCTGGGGTATGAATGGGACATATTATTATGTATTTCACATGGCAGAAGGTAGTGCAACTGTGGATGATCTTCTCTATTATGCTGAAGCGTTATACAATGCGGCGACGGGTTCAACGCCTTCTGCTCCTGCCAGTCCGCCATCGGACCCGGCCCCTCCCTCTCCGCCATCTGGTTTGTGCGCGGATGTGAATTGTAAGAACAACTATTGCAAGGATGAAAGTCATCACAGAAAAGAAAATGATCGGCACAAGCAGAAAAAGGCTCTTCCTGGCAGGGCGAATGTTTTGTGCTCGAAGCAGCAGGTACCCAGCCGCCAAACACAATAGGATGAAGATAATAAACGAAATCCCCGGGGCTTTTTTCCAGAAAAGAATGTCAAAAGCAATCCCTAGGAAAAGTGAAGTTAACAGCAGTTTTTTTCTCATTTTTCGGACTCCATTGTGATCATTAACCCGCAATCCTACCCCAAATATTCTCCTGAAACTATCAAATTATATCGAAAAACAATCAAAACATCCCAAACCCTTTTCACTCTGAGCGCACAATCGTAAACCCAAAAAGTTAAATCTTTCTATTTTCCTGCGGGGTTTACAACTATCCGGAAAAAGTTACTTGGTGTTGTTTTCTATATGCAGGGCCTAATTTTCTGCGAGCCGACGAATAAACTTCCTCCATTAATAACTGTAGAATCTTATATGAGAAATCGTCATTTCCTATCAAGAGAAATAGGGCGCAATCCATGCCAACGTAAAATGAGGATTTCCAGCGCATCCGCTTGCTGCTTATGAATTTTCAAAACAAATCAAACGAGTGTAAGTGTTTAACAATGAAATGAAGAGCGGACTATCTGTACAATTTTCTTGTTTTTGGGAGACGCGGTAAAATTAGAGAAATAAATTTGTCTGTCAAGCTTATCGCGTAAGAATTTCCAAATGCGTCACGGACAAACTAAGCTATCACAAGGAGTAAATGAATGGTCAAACAAACAATTATCACCATCTTAATCGGCTATGCCTTCGGGTGTATCCAATCCGCATACTTAATCAGCAAGATGGTTGGAAAAATGGATATTCGCGAACATGGCTCTGGCAACGCAGGCGCCTCAAATATCACAGCCATTATGGGGTGGAAATACGGGTTCATTGTTGCCTCAGTAGATGTTCTTAAAGGGATCTTGTCTGTTTTAGTTGTGAAGTGGATTTATCCCAACAACCCTGATTTAGCCTATCTCTCCGGCATGATGGCAATTATTGGACACATCTTCCCTTTCTATTTGAAATTTCGAGGAGGAAAAGGCGTAGCTACTCTGGTGGGAATGATGTTTGGCTTAAACTGGAAACTGGGAACATTTTTTTTGCTTCTGGTAGTTGTTCCTGCGCTGCTGGCTGATTATATTGTTATTGGTTCATTTACCACTTTTACCACGCTGCCTGTTATGACTTATATATCAGGATATCCGATTATTTTCACCCTGATGAGCGTTTGCCTGACCGTCCTCGTTTTTTACCTGCACCGCGGCAATATTCGGCGGATTATCAATAAAGAAGAGCTCAAGATTAGTACAGTAATAAAAA
>Ga0255448_1047_pt1 | contig 8880 bp, 4 predicted proteins | sample ANMaggSSYBR02J12_FD_182657 | JGI IMG/M metagenome (GOLD analysis project Ga0255448, IMG submission 182657) | Sediment cell enrichment communities from methane seep in Santa Monica Basin, California, United Staets - ANME aggregate JGI... | ecosystem: Environmental > Aquatic > Marine > Cold seeps >...
GTTATTTTGGTTAAACGGGGAACCTATACAGAATCACTCAACCTAGGGAGCGCCAAAACACTTTTGGTTAAAGGTGGATATGATTCGACATACGAAGTACAAACATGCAATACGACTTTCATAGAAGCAGAAGTACCCGGTCCAACGAACATTAAGACATCAAGCGGCTCGTTGAAATTTCAGATGATAAACGTAAGGTACGGTAGCCCGATGAACTAGCTCTAAACAGATAAAAAAGACATGGGGGGACAATTACGGATTACGCTGTCCTTTTGACGGCAGGATTGGCCTGTCGCCGATTAAATGAAATCGTCAGGTGGCTTCTGGCACGATAGCATCACCCCCCACCAGTTTCGTTGATCATCCGAATAATGTGCAGCAATAATCACCGACTACGGTAATTGTTCAGCATGGGAATATCGCTTAGATATCTGAAAAAGCTCATATTCTGACATAAGAGCATCTCCAAATTATGGCTTAAAATGTTTTATGCGTCTCATGAGGTCAAACTCCACTATTTCGGTCGGAATGATATCACAAACGATTTCTCGCAGCAGAATGGTTGTGATACCATCTCTTGGAGGCTTGGACTGGGAAGTCGGTAGATGTCGTGGAACCACATCAATTTGGCCAACTCCAATTGTTTGAATATCTCCAACGTACCTCAGCCAAAGAAGATGTTGTAATACGAGCCACATATGTCATCCGAGCAAAATTGAAATTGCCGTTTCTCTCATTATCCAATACCACTACATCTGGTACCTTTCCGAGGGATAGATGTTGGGGGGGAGAGTGAGCCCTTTAGGGTTAGCTCGACACTCCCCCCCAACTCTATAACTCGGGACACCATTACATATTTTGTTGATGACCAAGGTGTCATCGATTTTTGACAAAATGTAGGTGAAACTCCACTTTCATATTTAGCCATCCGGTTATACCGGTGGTAGATTTGAAAGCAGTCTGGAATGAACCAGCTGCGAATGAAAGGAGGAGCTTCACCATGAAAAAAAAGAACATTTATACAAACCAAAGTCAAGAGCTACTCACTCTATTTGAAGAAGCCGGAAACGGTGTAAAAGTTATGTGTGTACCAATCGATTACGCCAAAAAGGACCATGTTGCCATGTTGTGCAATGGCAATGGTCACATTCTCAGGAAACCGTTTTCCGTTAAAAACTCCCCCGAAGGGATCGAATACCTCATCGAACAGGTAACCCGATCTTGCAGCCATCGTCAAATAGATCTTAAACATGTCTTCTTTGGCGGTGAAGATGTGGGTTCTTATGCTGAGAACTTTGTTAACACATTACGGTCTGGAGGGTGGATCGTCGCGGGTGTCAACGCCCATGATGCGAAAGAACAACGGGCAAATATGCAAGCCAGCACTGATCGCCTGGATTTAATGGGCATCGCTTCAATGCTCCTCAACCGACGGGGCAATTGTTCGCCTGCTCAATCCGGCATTTATCGGAACCTCCGCACAGTGGTTCGTCACAGAAAAAAACTTGTTGCCATGTCAACGGAAGTAAGAAATCGAATGCATACGGTTGTTGATAGGCTCTTTCCTGGATTCCTGGATGAGAAGAAAAGTGGGATTTACTCCTTTTCAAAGAGCTCATTGTACCTAATGGAAGACCGATTCAGTCCACGCCAGATCCGTCGTCGGAAACGACAAAAGCTCATTGAAATCTTAAAACGATGCGGAACAGAAAAACCTGAAAGTACCGCGGCTAAACTTCAGAAATATGCAGCACGTGTGCTCAATACGCCAAATGAATACATCACCACCCTCCAGCTCTCACTCACTCAACATGTCAAACATCTTAGATGTTTACAAGACAGTATAGACCAACTGGAGCACGAAGTTGCTGTATGGCTTGCGCAAACACAAGGTGCGTTTCTGACAACTTTTCGCGGTATCGGCATCGTTTTGGCTGCAGGAGTATCCGCTGAAATTGGGAACCCACATGAGCAAGAGCCATTGAACAATCTGGTATCATACTCAGGCATTATCCCCAGGGTCAAACAAACCGGTGGCTCCGAGGGTAAAACCTATACCGGTAAAGTAGCAAAACGCTGTAATCATATTCTTAAAGACTATGTCGTTCAATCTGGCAATCACATGGGTTTACACGGTCCAGAAGAATTGATGGCCGATTACAAACGTCGTGAGGCAGCCGGACAACACGCTGACTTTGGCATTGGCCGTCGATATCTCCGTACGGCAATGTGCCTGATGCGGACCTCCCAAATATATATGCCGGAGCAACTCCGTAATACGAAAGTGAAACCGGAAGAACGGGCGGGCTATTATCTCACAATCTGGCCGTATCTCCGGAAAAAATGGAAGAAAGCAGGCGCACTCGATGCTGCTTTTGAAAAGGATCGCCCGTTAGGCCAATGGCGATGCATGGTACAGGAGCTATATGAAATAAAACTAAAACTGTAAGCCCAGAATCAACTGAACTTAACCTTTACGCTTACGGTTTTCGCGGTTTCGGCGGACAGGATGGCTATGCTACATCTGCCGCAATGTTCCCCTGATTGGGTGGACACTACTGACGGCTTTCACAAGAATGCCCACCCTGTCCGTCCGAATTCTTTAAATATGGCTCCAAGGTGCTCTGATCCTTGAAAACTCAAGAGATCTAGTCATACCAGATTGCCAATATCGGACATTTGGGGCAGGGTTTTCCACCTGTAAAGCCGGAATGCGAATATCTAAAAGTGCAATTGTTAGGCGCAGTCAATAAAAGTTTTAAAAATCGGCTTGAGCCGCAACGGAGGAGTTTTGCCTAATCAAAATCAATTCTTTCTCTTGATTTTTTCCTGGTGCTCTTGTGGTCGACCCATTTTCAGATTGTTAATTCAAAAGTGAACAGTACCTATATAAACCATCTGTTTGAAATGACTCGTAAAAAATGAATGATTGATCTGGTAGTCTTGCACCGATTTGGAGGGTGTGCTATGCTGGGCTTATGCACGAAAACTTCCGTCGCGGGCAATTTTAAGAAATATTAACAACGTGTCACCCACTTTAGTAAGGAGGGGAAAATGAAAAGAGGAGTAATTGTAACCGCCGTAATATTATTATTTCTTATCATTGCAATTAAATCAAACGCTGAGACGAAAATAACACCCGGCGGGGTTACATTTCCAGACAATTCCACACAAAGCAAAGCCTGGACAGTAGGAGAACACTGGTGGTTCGAAGATATCTGCTATAATCCGGTCGGTGCATTAGGTGGCAGAGTCGGCATTGGCACGTCGAGCCCGGCGGCCAAGCTACATATCAAGGGTAATGATTTTCCATATACTTTTATTTATCTTGACACAAATGCAGCGAATCAGGATGCGGGCATACGATTCTATGAGAACTCGTTTGTGAAAGGTCACCTATATCATGACGCGAGCGAAGGTTTGCTCAGATTGGAAGCGAACCAAGCCCAACTGGTTCTGAGTTCCTCAGACGGTAACGTCGGCATTGGCACTACTGGACCGGATGAGAAGCTTGAGGTTGCAGGGAATATAAAGGTGAGTGGTGCCGGTAATGGGATCAAGTTCCCGAACGGATCGGTGCAGACTGCTGCCGCGGCCCCCCCATGGTATCAGCTGTTACCTGCCAATAATGGCGAGCCGGGGACGGGCTGCAACTCGTCCCGGTTTCAGTGTGTAATGAACAACCAAGCGGTGCTTGACAATGAGATGGGACTCGTATGGGAGCTGGCTCCATACTCTGGGGAGTTCAATCTGGCGGACGCCCAAATTCATTGCGCGAGAGGCCATGGTACCAGTACACGAATGGGATGGCGCCTACCCCAGATTGATGAGCTAACGAGTCTGATAGACTACACAGTCACGACATTCCCGAGGTTGCCACCAGGACATCCATTCCAAATCATTGTAACTCTCGGAAATCCACGGGTGTATTCGGCGACAGCGACCCTAGACGACGACGGGGTCTTAGTTCTGACCATGAACACCAACGACCCGGCGTTACTAGTGCGCCGGTCAACTGATCTAGCCGGTCCCGCGCGAGCATGGTGCGTCCGCCCGCGGCGGTAGATGAAGTGGATGCTCACAGCGTGCACCCAGTTATCGAAATACTGGGCTGCAGGGGGAATCGTCAGCGTGACCAACGCAGTATGTTTGAATTTGTAAAACTGCAGCTACAATATGCCTGCACGATCATCTATAGAAAGGCAATCGAACTCACTGTCAACATCCCCGAGACCCACCCCTGCCCACCGTACTCAGCGCTGTACGTACTCCCCAAGCCGGGCGGAGCCACAAGGTTCCCCGGCCCTTGCTCATAAAGCCGGATCGCACGTTCAACGAAATTATACAGGGTCTTTTCGGCGATGACAAGTCTTCAAAGCCTGCTGCAAGCTACCTATATGAAGCTTAAACGGCCAGGATGATAGAATATATTCATGTATTGATCTGGCAGTCTTGAATAATTTTGGCCGATGTGCGATGCTGGCTTAATGCACGAAACCATGAATCGACGGCCTCTAACCAAGGTTCAAGAGTTTAGCAAGAATTATGGTCTCTGGTGATGAAAACAATGCCCTTCAAAACATAATCTAAACCAAGAAGGGGAAGAATAATGGGAATTGTAAAGGCTCATACACAGTGTCCTGGTAGCGGGGGTGTATGGGCTTTTTCATTTTAAGGGTATCTTGGAGGATTTTCTGATGGCAAAAAAGCCGACCTATGAAGAATTGGAACAAAAGGTCAAGGAATTGGAAAATGAAGCCTTTGAGCTCAAGGGGGCAGAGGAGAAATTTATTAAAAGTGAAAAACTCTACAAAGAGGCTCAATCACTTGCACGCATAGGTCATTGGGATTACGAACCACACGAGGATAGTCTCACCTGGTCTGATGAATTGTATTCGATATTCGAGATTGATAAGGATGTTGGACCGGTATCGATTGAAGCTTTCCTAGAACGTATCCACCCCGAGGACAGAGATACCAGAAGAGGACAGGCCGAGAAGGGTGAAAATTATCGATCGGAATATAGAATTGTTATGGATAATGGTGCTGTAAAACATATTCGTGAGGAGGTCGTAATTGTACGTCAGGAAAATGGGAAAATCCTAATAATGAAAGGGATTGCTCAGGACATCACCAGGCAGAAGCAAAACGAAGAGGCGCTGCGGGAGAGTGAAAACCGATTTCGAGCACAATACCAGGGAAGCCCTACTGCTACCTTCACATGGCAGTGGAACGGTGAAGATTTCGTGCTGGCTGATTATAACAAGGCGACAGCTGAGATCACCCGTGGGCGAGCCCATGAATACTTAGGGAAAACAGCCCTTGAGATGTATCAGAACAGGCCGGAGATACAGGTGGATCTTCAGCGATGCTTGGCCGAAAAGCCCGTTATCAGAAAGAATCTGGTGTCTCAGGATTTTCTGCCGGGCAGATATGTAATGACAAATTACGCATTTGTCCCTCCAGATTTGGTCATGGTTCATGTCACAGATATGACCGAGCTCAAGCAGGCGGAGGAAGCGCTGCTGAACCAGACGTATTTCCTTCAGAAAGCGCAAGAGATTGGACAAATAGGCACATGGGAATTGGATATCAAGAAAAATGAATTACTGTGGACTGATGAGAATTACAAAATATTTGGACTTCCCATCGGAACAAAACTCACTTATGAAATCTTCCTGAATTGTGTCCATCCCGATGACAGAGAATACGTCGATAAAGAGTGGAAAGCAGCATTTGATAAGAAGCCCTATGATATAGAACATCGCTTGTTAATGGATGGAAAGGTAAAATGGGTCAGGGAAAAAGCCGAGCTTCATTTCAATGAAAGGGATGAATGTATTCGCGGGACAGGGTTTTCTCAGGACATCACTGATGCCAAAAAGGCAGCGGAGGCGCTGCGGGAGAGTGAGGAACGCTACCGCACCGTTGCGGATTTTACCTACAACTGGGAGAACTGGATTGCACTTTTAGATATTCGCATTCCGGCTTTACAGGTGGAAAACCCTGCCCCAAATGTCCGATATTGGCAATCTGGTATGACTAGATCTCTTGAGTTTTCAAGGATCAGAGCACCTTGGAGCCATATTTAAAGAATTCGGACGGACAGGGTGGGCATTCTTGTGAAAGCCGTCAGTAGTGTCCACCCAATCAGGGGAACATTGCGGCAGATGTAGCATAGCCATCCTGTCCGCCGAAACCGCGAAAACCGTAAGCGTAAAGGTTAAGTTCAGTTGATTCTGGGCTTACAGTTTTAGTTTTATTTCATATAGCTCCTGTACCATGCATCGCCATTGGCCTAACGGGCGATCCTTTTCAAAAGCAGCATCGAGTGCGCCTGCTTTCTTCCATTTTTTCCGGAGATACGGCCAGATTGTGAGATAATAGCCCGCCCGTTCTTCCGGTTTCACTTTCGTATTACGGAGTTGCTCCGGCATATATATTTGGGAGGTCCGCATCAGGCACATTGCCGTACGGAGATATCGACGGCCAATGCCAAAGTCAGCGTGTTGTCCGGCTGCCTCACGACGTTTGTAATCGGCCATCAATTCTTCTGGACCGTGTAAACCCATGTGATTGCCAGATTGAACGACATAGTCTTTAAGAATATGATTACAGCGTTTTGCTACTTTACCGGTATAGGTTTTACCCTCGGAGCCACCGGTTTGTTTGACCCTGGGGATAATGCCTGAGTATGATACCAGATTGTTCAATGGCTCTTGCTCATGTGGGTTCCCAATTTCAGCGGATACTCCTGCAGCCAAAACGATGCCGATACCGCGAAAAGTTGTCAGAAACGCACCTTGTGTTTGCGCAAGCCATACAGCAACTTCGTGCTCCAGTTGGTCTATACTGTCTTGTAAACATCTAAGATGTTTGACATGTTGAGTGAGTGAGAGCTGGAGGGTGGTGATGTATTCATTTGGCGTATTGAGCACACGTGCTGCATATTTCTGAAGTTTAGCCGCGGTACTTTCAGGTTTTTCTGTTCCGCATCGTTTTAAGATTTCAATGAGCTTTTGTCGTTTCCGACGACGGATCTGGCGTGGACTGAATCGGTCTTCCATTAGGTACAATGAGCTCTTTGAAAAGGAGTAAATCCCACTTTTCTTCTCATCCAGGAATCCAGGAAAGAGCCTATCAACAACCGTATGCATTCGATTTCTTACTTCCGTTGACATGGCAACAAGTTTTTTTCTGTGACGAACCACTGTGCGGAGGTTCCGATAAATGCCGGATTGAGCAGGCGAACAATTGCCCCGTCGGTTGAGGAGCATTGAAGCGATGCCCATTAAATCCAGGCGATCAGTGCTGGCTTGCATATTTGCCCGTTGTTCTTTCGCATCATGGGCGTTGACACCCGCGACGATCCACCCTCCAGACCGTAATGTGTTAACAAAGTTCTCAGCATAAGAACCCACATCTTCACCGCCAAAGAAGACATGTTTAAGATCTATTTGACGATGGCTGCAAGATCGGGTTACCTGTTCGATGAGGTATTCGATCCCTTCGGGGGAGTTTTTAACGGAAAACGGTTTCCTGAGAATGTGACCATTGCCATTGCACAACATGGCAACATGGTCCTTTTTGGCGTAATCGATTGGTACACACATAACTTTTACACCGTTTCCGGCTTCTTCAAATAGAGTGAGTAGCTCTTGACTTTGGTTTGTATAAATGTTCTTTTTTTTCATGGTGAAGCTCCTCCTTTCATTCGCAGCTGGTTCATTCCAGACTGCTTTCAAATCTACCACCGGTATAACCGGATGGCTAAATATGAAAGTGGAGTTTCACCTACATTTTGTCAAAAATCGATGACACCTTGGTCATCAACAAAATATGTAATGGTGTCCCGAGTTATAGAGTTGGGGGGGAGTGTCGAGCTAACCCTAAAGGGCTCACTCTCCCCCCCAACATCTATCCCTCGGAAAGGTACCAGATGTAGTGGTATTGGATAATGAGAGAAACGGCAATTTCAATTTTGCTCGGATGACATATGTGGCTCGTATTACAACATCTTCTTTGGCTGAGGTACGTTGGAGATATTCAAACAATTGGAGTTGGCCAAATTGATGTGGTTCCACGACATCTACCGACTTCCCAGTCCAAGCCTCCAAGAGATGGTATCACAACCATTCTGCTGCGAGAAATCGTTTGTGATATCATTCCGACCGAAATAGTGGAGTTTGACCTCATGAGACGCATAAAACATTTTAAGCCATAATTTGGAGATGCTCTTATGTCAGAATATGAGCTTTTTCAGATATCTAAGCGATATTCCCATGCTGAACAATTACCGTAGTCGGTGATTATTGCTGCACATTATTCGGATGATCAACGAAACTGGTGGGGGGTGATGCTATCGTGCCAGAAGCCACCTGACGATTTCATTTAATCGGCGACAGGCCAATCCTGCCGTCAAAAGGACAGCGTAATCCGTAATTGTCCCCCCATGTCTTTTTTATCTGTTTAGAGCTAGTTCATCGGGCTACCGTACCTTACGTTTATCATCTGAAATTTCAACGAGCCGCTTGATGTCTTAATGTTCGTTGGACCGGGTACTTCTGCTTCTATGAAAGTCGTATTGCATGTTTGTACTTCGTATGTCGAATCATATCCACCTTTAACCAAAAGTGTTTTGGCGCTCCCTAGGTTGAGTGATTCTGTATAGGTTCCCCGTTTAACCAAAATAACGCATCCGGTAGCGGCGTCATTAATAGCATCTTGAATTTTGGTGTGGCAAGGTTCTTTGGTTCCGCAATTTCCATCCATGCTCACATACGAGAAAGTTGACAAATAGGAAGTCGTGAAGGTCACATCGCTCCCGTAACTTGTTCCCTGGCTATTTGTCGCATAAGCCCTCACGTGATAGGGGGTTCC
>Ga0255448_1048_pt1 | contig 8876 bp, 7 predicted proteins | sample ANMaggSSYBR02J12_FD_182657 | JGI IMG/M metagenome (GOLD analysis project Ga0255448, IMG submission 182657) | Sediment cell enrichment communities from methane seep in Santa Monica Basin, California, United Staets - ANME aggregate JGI... | ecosystem: Environmental > Aquatic > Marine > Cold seeps >...
TTTAAAAAGCCTTCTTTACCTTGTGAGCTTAGCGTTTGTGGCGGCCTGCGGCCAACTGGTGTTTCGTCTGTTCCTCTTTTCGCCCGCTGAAATGGATCATCTAATGGGTGTGACGACGCCTCGATTTTTGATCTCAGTGTTCCTGTGGCTCGCGGTCTCTATTCTAGCCATTAATTTCGTCATGGAAGTCAGCAGAAAAGTCGGTCCGGGGAATCTCTCCGCGCTCTTTACCGGCCGCTATCGGCGGCCTCGTATTGAAGAGCGGATTTTCCTTTTTTTGGACCTCAAAGCTTCCACCACCATCACTGAGCGGCTCGGTTCCGAAAAATTCAGCCGTTTACTGCGCCAGTGCTTCTATGACCTGAATGATATCGTCATCACTTACGGGGCTCAGATCTATCAGTTTGTAGGGGATGAGGTCGTGCTCACGTGGCTGAATCAGGATAATGATTCCCCCTCAAGATCCTTGCGTGTGTTCTTTGATTTCGAAGAAAAGCTAAGGGGCAGAAGGGCGTTATACGAAAAAAAGTATGGGGTGGTCCCCATATTCCGAGGAGGAATCGACTCGGGTGCTGTTACAGCGACGGAGGTCGGCGACATAAAACGGGAAATCGCCTATCACGGTGATCCGCTCAACACTGCCGCTCGCCTACTTGAACTTTCAAAAAATTTCCAGCAAGGGCTCCTCATTTCAGGCAAGGTTAAGGCAGAAATTTCGAAATCGTCGGAATACAGAGTCCAACATCAGGGTGACGTCAGACTTAGGGGTAAGACCGAGAAGGTCGCCATATACACCGTAAACCATGATAAGCTGGAAATTTTCAAAAAGAGGGACACATAAAGGGTCTTGGAAATTTCCCTGATATACGAGATAAGCTCTGGAAGTAACGGTTAGCCAAGATTGTGCCGGAGTGGACTGGAAGGCAGTATCGGAAACCTTGAAATCCGTCGGGATGGCCTACCACGACCCGGATATGCACAGACGGGCATTCGAGGCCAGTCATACGACGGTCTTTGTCTATCATGCCGACCGGTTGATAGGTTTTGGCCGGGCAATTTCCGACGGCGAATATCAAGGAGCCCTCTATGATGTTGCGGTTCTTCCCGAAGCCCAAGGGAAGGGCATCGGGAAAATGATTATACAGACCATTTTAGACCGTCTCCCAGACTGTAACGTGACTCTATATGCGTCTCCCGGCAAAGAAGCGTTTTACCGAAGACTCGGGTTCCGGGGAATGAAGACGGGAATGGCCCTGTTTACAAATGCGTCGGCAATGGCGGAAAAAGGATTTACAGAATAGGGAATTTTTTCAAATCTAACCTATCTCTTCACCCGGCACCCAGGTCCTGGCGGCCCTGATGTGCTTTTTCCCTTCTCTTTTCCCTAAGCCTTAAATCCCGTCTGTCGCAGGCTTCCCGGTTACGCCTTATCTCCTCTTCGGTTTCAAGCATTAGCCCGGGTACTTCAATGGGCCTGCCATCGGAACCAAGTGCCACAAAGGTCAGATACGCGGAGGCAGTGTGGCGGATTTGCCCTGTGGGATCTAGGGGACGTTCGCCAGATTATAAGTTGCTCAAAGGCTTTCGGTTCTTTCCCCACAATTGTTCAGTCTCCTATGCTACCCTATGCGAGTTTTGCGTGGCACATAAACTTATAATCTGGCGTACGTCCCCCATTACAGAAAACCCGACACTAGAAATGTCATGCGAAGACCTTACTTCAAATGAGCAGTTAAAATTATACTTTTTCACCTTCTTCCTCGGTGCTTGTTGTCTGACAGCTAACGATTTAGTTAAGCGAGATTTTCTGGACCAAAAATTGCCAGTGATCAAAAAGATAAATTTACGGGAAAATGACGATTATTGCAATTTTTGGTTCAGAAAATATTCGACTTGAACAGCTGGTTGAACTTTTTCTAACTATTTGGCACGGTTTTTGTAATTGGAGATTGTAGGCATTTGGTCTCTCCCCGCGTCAGCGGTATGTTCAACATTGAGTTAAGCTGTATTTTTTCGGCCCAAAAATTGCCGCCATCCCAACGTGAAAAATGGCGACAAAATCTCAAATGCAATTTTTTGGGACGAAAAACATCAGTCTTGAACCATTGGTTGAACATGGCCCGCCGTTTGGCACATTATTTGCTATAGGAGATTGCTCTCCACTGCTTTTTTGCGATTTAGCACCATAATATCCATAACATCAACCACTTAGACGGTTTAGTGGCACTAGCTTTTTTACCAAATCGACCGTTTGCGAAGCTTCGTTCAACAAGTGATTATGCTGTTTCTGGTTAACCTTCAAAGACCATTAACTTCTCGATCCTGAAAAATCGAAAATCTATTGCGTTCCTAACGGTATATCACGCAAAATTGCACGATAATCAGAAAACTGCCTTTCCACAAAGGCCCCTTGCGAATGGCAAAGTCAAATGAGTGCATATCGTCTTACCGGATACGTATTTCAAATCACACGGACTTTCGTTTTTTCGGATTTGATCCTGCCTTATCGACCGAACTGCCGTATACGGGCCCGTGCCACGGATGCACTCCACTTAGCCGTTCTGTGCACAGGTTCGGTGATGCGCTGTAACACTGGATCTTTCGATTTTGATATATCACACCGCAAATAGAAAAACCCCATACCTTGATTCAAGATATGGGGTTGCGATATGCTTTCACATCCATTTTAATACCCAATGAGGATTTTTTTGGGAGCGGATTTGCCAATGATGGAGATACTAATATGTGCGGGTTCGGAAATTCAAGTGTTTTCGATGTGAATTTGAAAAATAATAGCTAAAAAATGTGAGACCGCCACAATATGAAACCATCTAACGAAAAATGAGAAGACCGGTGCCATCCCGATGAAAATGAACAACCGGCCCGAGCAACAATTGTGTCGGGTGCTGCAGTCCCTTCAACTGGAAAGGTGCGGATGAATCGCATTAACCAGGTTACGCAGTGATGTGTCCGTGAAACCGATCTTTGGCAATTCGTGGGACAGTATATTTTTACTGAAGTTTCACCGTTTTTGAAGTCTTTCAGATTTTGTCGCGCAATTCCACCCGATTGTTTTCCACGAAGACGAAAAAATTGGCACGGAATTTGAAAAATGTTTCAATTTTTATGCCAATTATTTCAGGTATTTATCTGGATTAATTGCTTGCATACCATTCCTTTCCGTGATAGGATATCGGCATAACTATTTGATATCTAAACGCAAAGGAGAAACCTAAAATGTTTATTTTAAAAAATGCTCTTAAACCTCTTCAAGAAGCGTTCTCGTCTTCCAATCTCGGCAGGGATCGGGGATATTGGTTCTCTTATACCATTTTGGCATTCATCATCCCTTTTACCTCTTCCATATCTTCAAACATTTTTCGATGCATCAATACCCTTTTCGGCCTCAATGTCAACAAGCGTCGATTTTACGCTTTTATGGCATCAAACAAAATCCCATGGAATAAACTGTGGCCGACTTTGTGGAATATGATTCCTGATCCGTTATGTGATGGGCGTTTATTGCTATAGCGCATTCCGCATGACTTGATATCAAGATTTTTTTGAAAAAAGCACTTTTTTACTGGATCAGTTGGCATCCACCGCTTGGTTCAGGTCAATTTCTCCATCCTCTAACCAATACTTATCCTCTTCGGCTACTGTCTTAGCAATCAGCTTTTCGCATGTTTTCGGCGTGACTTGAGAAAAAGCTGAAGGCAAATTATTGCGAAATTTCCGAAGTGTAAAATCACAATGTTTAGCCATATGATTTTTCATTACCCCCCAGCACATTTCAATGGGCTGAAGCTCAGGGTGGTACTGAGGTGTTCGCAAAATAGAATGCCCCGCTGCTTCTGCTATCTTATCAATCTTGTAATCGGGTTTTGGTTCGAACAATTTACACAGTGCATACAGTTCGGCTCTCAGCAAATCTTCTCCCCATGGAATTCCTTGGTCATCTAACCACTTACGAAAACCTTCTTTACGTGCATTTGATTTAGGGAATGTGCTTTCCTCTGTGGTATTATGATAACTGGCATTGTCCATAACAATGATCGAATTTTCCGGAATGTTCGGTAATAACTGCTCTGTGAACCATTTCGAAAAGTTACCCCAGTCCATTTGGCCATGGTAATCACCAGTTCTTTTTTTGGCTTCAAAAACCAATCGAGCATTTTTGACCCAGCCCTTACGAGTGATAGCGTTAACGACGATTAAACGTTCACCTTTCCCAGCTGGCTTATTCACATCAGGACCATCTTCATCGAAATACCAAGTGAACTGGCTAGAATGATTCCGGTTTATAAATGTTTCATCAAGAAAAACTTCTGAGCGTAAAACCGATCCATCCGATTTTCGGTTCAGACGTTTTTGTCTAAGATAGCGCCTTCTTGCTAGAATTACGTAGTCACGCTCTTTCAGGGCTGAGCGTCGTTTTCCGGTTCCATAAGTGAAACCCCACCTGCTCAAAGTTCTCCATAGTGTTGTCGTGGGAAAATTGTAATCAGGATTGATTTTTGCCAAATGCTGACGAACAAGATCAACTGACACATGTAGGCCTTTAAGATTTTGGGAACGTATGTATTTCCGAACAACTGGCTGTAAACCCAGAGGAATCGCATATTCCGGCTTACCTCGTGTTTTGGGCTCGCTATCTGGAACGTTTTGCTTGTTTTTATTGTATTCGGCCATAATTCTCCGAACTGTTGCTTGCCCAATTCCTAAACCCTTCGCTGTTTGCTCTATGGCCCAAACAGCCTTGTAATCATTTTCATGTCTCTCAATATCATTGAATTCTTTCAAGTTGATTACCAGCTGCTTCATGCCCTGAGTAAATTCTTTGCCCTGAAATGACATTGGAACAACCCTATGCAATTATTGGTGGAATTTCCCGGATTTTACATCGGAAACATACACTTTTGCAATAGGGCTGTCAAGATAAAAATATCAAGTCATATGAAATACGCTATAGTATTGGATGATTTTATCAACCCCAAAACTGGCAAAAACATCTTCGGTTGTTCTCACATCTTCGATCATGCCGCTAAGGCCAACCAATCCAAATATCCTTGGGCTCAGAATGTGGTTCTTGTTGGATTGTTGAAGCGTATTAAAGGACGCTGGGCATGCCTGCCCCTTGCCCACCGATTCTATTTGCCCAAAAAGGCCATTTTAGCAAAATTGGATAACATGAAGATTCCCGGCAAAGACTCATCATTCCAAACTAAATTGGAACAGGCGGCTAAGATGGTGATCAAACTGGCTCAGCATTTTGTCGGAGCCAATGTGACAGTCGTTTGCGATAGCTGGTTCGGAAATAATGGCTTATTCAAACCTTTGCGAAAACATCTGGGATCTTCATTTCATTTAATTTCCAGATTACGTTCCAATTCCGTACTCTACTCTATGCCGGAAAACGGAAAATCGAAAAAGCGTGGTAGACCCCGAAAGTACGGACTCAGACTCGGATCTTGCGCTGAAATGGCTGCCAAATTCAGGTCTTGTGCATCAATTCATTCCGTGTTGCTTTATGGGAAATACCGAGAAGTCAACGCCTTCTCAAAAACGGTAATGCTCAAAACACTCAAGTGCCCTGTCCGTGTTGTATGGGTTTTTCGAAAAACACAATGGGTTGCCCTCTTTTCTACAGACATGGATCTATCTATTGAGCAAATCATCGAATACTATGGCGCCAGATGGAAAATCGAGTCAGGGTTTAAAGAAATCAAGCAGGACATTGGCAGTAGCAAAAGCCAAGCCCGCAACGCACATGCAGTGATCAACCACATCAACTTTTCTACGATGGCCGCCACTATTACTTGGATCTATGGTATACGACTCAAAAATACCCCAGAACGTCGCCATAAAGTTAAAGGGCGTAACAGTTTCGCCTTCTCAGATTTAAGGCATATCATTGCCAAGGTCGCATTGAGCGATGATTTTAATGCCGTTTGCAACAAGGAACAAGAACTCCCCCGAAAATCATTTGTGGACGCACTGTTGCGGATGGTCGGCTGAACAAACAGCGACAATTTCGGTGAAACTTCAGTATTTTTATTATTTGACAAACAAATCATTATTTTTGTATTTTCAATACATTGTGGCAAGAATCGCACGAGTTGTCGTAGAGGCATGCCGCATCACATCACCCAGTGGGGGAACCGGCGCCAGCAGACTTTTTTTTAACGGGTAATTACGACGCCTACATTGAAGTGATGGCGGAATGGCGCCGGAAATATTAAGAAACCCAAAACAAAGGCCAAATAGGTATGCTGTCCCCGGAATTCCCACATGACTGATTACCAGGAATATTTCGGTGAAACCCATAACATGGTCCGGCAGACCGTTAGCAAGTTTGTGGAGCGGGAAATCAGACCGTTTGTGGATGAATGGGAGGAACAGGGGGAATTTCCCCGAGACCTGTATCCCAAGGCCGGAGCCGCAGGCATTCTAGGCATCGGTTATCCCGAAACCTATGGCGGCTCCGGCGGCGACATCTTCATCAAGATCGCCGCCACCGAGGAATTGATGCGATGCGGCTCCGGCGGCGTGGTCGCGGGCTTAGGCTCTCTCGACATCGGGATACCCCCGGTGTTGGCCTTGGGGACCGAAGACCAGAAATCGCGCCTTCTCCCCCCTGTGTTCCGGGGCGAAAAGATCTCGGCGCTCGGCATCACGGAACCTGATGCCGGATCGGATGTGGCCAATATCCGGACCCGAGCGGTTTTAAAAGATGACCATTACGTGGTGAACGGGAGCAAAATGTTCATCACCAGCGGCGCCAGAGCGAACCAGTTGACCTGCGCGGTTCGAACCGGCGGCGAGGGATATGGCGGCATCAGTCTGCTGGTCATCGATTCGAACACCCCCGGATATTCGGTCTCTGAAAAGCTGAAAAAGATGGGTTGGTGGGCGTCGGATACGGCCCAGATTTTTTTCGATGACTGCCATGTGCCGGCCCAAAATCTCCTGGGCGCCGAGGGTCAGGGGTTTTACGGGATCATGGAGAATTTTCAGAATGAGCGATTACAGCTCTCCATTATGGCCAACATGACCGCGCAAATGGCCCTGGAAGAATCCCTGAGATACGCCCGGGACAGAAAGGCCTTTAGCCGACCCCTCACCGGGTTTCAGGTCACCCGCCACAAACTGGCCGATATGGCGACCCTGGTGGAGGCCAGCCGTGAGTTCACCTACCGGGTCGCCGCCAAAATAGGGGCCGGGGAAAACCAGGTCAAGGAGATCTCCATGGCAAAGAATTTCGCCTGTATGGCCAGTGATCGGGTCACCTATGACGCCGTCCAGATACACGGCGGCTTCGGCTACATTCGGGAATACCTGGTGGAAAGGCTTTACAGGGATAATCGGATCCTCTCCATCGGTGGGGGCACTCAGGAAATCATGAAAGAGATCATAAGCAAAATGATCGTCTGATGGTCCCTACTCGACCACCTCGCCTTTGAAAAGATCTTTAATCTGTTCTTCGGTATGGCCCAGTTCTCCCGGAATGTCTCTGGTGTCGGCGCCCCGTTTTACCGTCCCCTAAAGATATTCCTTGCCCGTTTATCAACAAAGAAACAACGATGTCCCCTTCTCCCTTTTTTAGGGATGGTAATCGGATAAATATGTTTCCAGCGCATCGGACACCACTGAATTCAGATTCGTATCTTTGGATTTTGCAAAAAGGGCGGCTCTTCGATGCAGATCGGTTCCCGTACGCACGTTAAAACTTCCCTTGAACGGCCTGTCCGGCTGTATATTTTCAGCTTCGCACAGTTTCAGATAGTCATCAACCGCATCTTCAAACGCCGCATGCAATCCCTTGACATCCGTACCTTCATAGCTCACAAGGCTTTTGATGAATTTAATTTTTCCGTGAAATACCCGATCTTCGTCACTATAATTCACCGATCCATGGTACCCTTTATACACCATCATATTTTTCATATCATTTTCTCTTTTCTGAGGAATTCCAGAACATCATTTAAAACATATGTTTTCACGATACGTCCGGGATGGGGTTTGTGCAATGTGAGGGCAGGCGCCGTGGGATGGACAAACCTTCTCCTGGCGCCACCGGTTTTACCGATTTTCCGTTCGGTGTAGCCCATCGCTTTAAGTAGACGCGTTAGTTCATTCCAGGTGAAATCTTTTGGCCTTTGTTCCAACCTTGCGATCAATTTTTTTTCCGACTCATTTATTCTCAGCTATTTTTTTAAAAGATAGCATAATGACGATTTTTTGCAACTGGAATTAGTTGCGAACAGCTAAGGAACGTGCACGAAATAAGACTCACATATTCACCTGAATTCAAAAAAATATTCAGAAACAATTTCTCTAACCTAAAAAATGAGATAGGATTTCTCAAAGACGCCACAATTTGATCAAAAAATAGCCAAAATTGATTCCATTACAAACAGTTGTCTCTTTCTGGCATTTGTTTTCAAAACTGTTTAATAAATCCTTCTATGCTTTTATTGGGACTGCCCTATAGTTCCATTTCCCCAATTTTTCATCGAATTTTATCTGCATCTCTTCTTTATAATTCACAGCGTATTTTTTGCCGGTTTTATAAACTTTTTTAATTATGTTCGCTTTTACCCTCAAACCCGTCTTTGTCATCGTTGATTCAATTAATTCCTTTACAATATCGTAGCTTTTCAAGATAACGCCTCTTAATGATCGGGTAATATGGCAAAACAATCTGTGCTCAATGGGATTCCATTTTGACGCATATGATGGGTAATGTGCGATCCTGATCTCTACACAAATCTCATTTGCAAGCTTTTCTAGATCCTCTTTAAAAATGTAATGCCTATAGGAATTACTTCCGCCAGAATCGCAAAGTATCAAAATAGAAGTGGCATTGAGATAGT
>Ga0255448_1050_pt1 | contig 8843 bp, 8 predicted proteins | sample ANMaggSSYBR02J12_FD_182657 | JGI IMG/M metagenome (GOLD analysis project Ga0255448, IMG submission 182657) | Sediment cell enrichment communities from methane seep in Santa Monica Basin, California, United Staets - ANME aggregate JGI... | ecosystem: Environmental > Aquatic > Marine > Cold seeps >...
TCAAGTTTTTCTAATAAAGCCTGCAATTCCCGAAATTCCTCCGCACTTACCCCTTTGAAAATCTCAGCTAATATTGCCCGTTGCCGTCCGGTAAACGTTTCAATCAAACCAGTCTTATCAGCGCAAATAGAAAGTTCATAGTTACGCCTATCGCTCGCGGCTTCTGATCGGATATAACCCTTTTCCTTAAGCCGTTTGACATTTTGGCTCACATATCCCTTAGAAAATCCGCGAATGATTGTAATCTCCTTCGCCTGCTTCACCTCTGGATTATTATGCAAAAACAGAGTCAACTTGCCCTCCGAAAGACTCAGTCCTAACTCAGCGGCCGCTTTCTCAAGTTCTTGATTGTAAAATTTAGAAAGATGATTGGCAATCTTCAACCACCTGCTATCTGTATAATCTTCCATGTTCGTCCCCCCGAATTAGTTTACTCCTAAACCATATCATTCAACAGTTTAGCAGTAAACTAATTTCCCAATAACTTTTTATAAACAATCCATAAACGACTAACTTCATCCGATCAGATTCTCCGCTTCTAAAATAAAGCTTATCCAACCACTTCGTGCTCCTTTTTTCATATTTTAAGCACCAAGTGGCGTTCTGTTGAACCTTCATCCTGTGAGGCGTATACTGATGACAAGAAATCATTCCAAGGAGGTTGAGATTCATGGAGAAAAAAACAAATATGGCAACTCTAAGCCTGCGCTTTATCCTGATCACCCTGAGCGTCGTTGGCGTTTTTGCCCTTCTATTCTTTGCAACAACTGGCATAGAGAAGTATATGAGCAGGACTTTTAACGTATTGCCTAGACTTGCATTTAATCTTTCTGCAGGGTTTTTAATCGGCCTCTTCTTTTCAAAAGACGTAATCATCAAACACATTCGCCATCGAAACGCCAAGAAAATGATTGATTGGAATCATCTTTTTGTTTTCATCGACTTGCTGCTGATCGTCATTCTATATTTAACTACCTGGGATGTAAGACGTCTCTTCTTATTGATTGATCCTACTTTCGATTTTTTTCTGTTTCTTCCCATGTTGCTCGGTTATTTCCTGCCGAGAATCTGGAAAGAAGACTCTGCTCGAATTAAAAAAATCGCTCCGACAATCTAGTCGGAGCGATTTCTATTCATCCATTGTCTTATTGATATTTTCATATCCCGTACGATTTATTATAATTTTTCCCTTTACAATCTTAATGAGTCCTTCTCTCTTCAAATCATCGACACCACGCTGCACACTTCTCAGGCTGATTCCCAACTCATCCGCAATCTGTTGCCTCGCCTTCGGAATCCGAAAGTTCTCTTGCTCTGCTTCCACATACTCTTTTAGTAAAAATTTCTTTAAGAGATAAATACTTGGAAAATAGTTTCGCTCCCCAGCCCTCGAAGAAGCGGCATGAAGACGGCGTGCCAAAACCTTCAAGAGAATAATGGCCGCATGAGGATCATGCTGGATCCATTCCCAAAAGTCCTCTGTCGACACGAGTAAAAAACGGCATGCAGTCTTGGTTCTCACTGTTGCGGCTGAATTCGTCTCACCTGCCAGCACTTCCTGCTCCCCAATCATTTGAAATCCCTTGGCTTTCCCAAAGACATAAAGGTATCCTTCTTTAAATTCTGCCAACACATCACATTCCCCTTCACAGAGAATATAGACATGTTCCATAGGCTCCGACTTATGGAAAATATTCACATTGGCTGAAACACGCTTGATATGGCACCGTTCCCTGATTCCATCAGGAATATCCCGAAGCAAATCCTGTAACTCAGCCGACTCCTGTTTAATTTCTTCAACCCGCATAAATCACCCCTCCATTCAAAAACCGAATAAAATTCTTATAGTTTTATTGTGGTCGAAGGAAAGTGTTCTGTCAATTAAAAACCCTGCTTCGCATTTGCGAAACAGGGTCCTCACTCAAATATTATGCACGCACTTGGAGTCTCTTTTTGTTATTGAGCAGATCAAGCGTCATTCCGATGATCCTCCCTGTTGTCAACGTAACCACAATGGTACCAATATTGATAAGACCCAATCCATTCTGGGTGAGTAGGCTGACCGCCACGGCCGCCACAAGAAAGGACATGTCTGAATACACCTTTGCTGTCGCAATGCTGGTCTTAAACAATTTTTTTACGGCAAATTGATACTCTTCCACAGGCGAGATAATTCCGCTGAATATCAACAAGCTGATGCCCATTCCTGCCGTTACAATCATCGAGAGAAATACAACCAATCGAAGCGTAAAGGATTCATAGGCGACATCGCCTGCCAGCAGCACATAAAAGAAGTCGATAAAGCTGCCGAACATAAAGGAAACTAGCAAAGCGCTCCAATTGAATTTCTTCTTTTTTGAAACAATCATGTTGAACAAAATGAAAATAAATCCAGTTGTCCAGCTGAAGATCCCCATGGTCAACCCTGTTGCTTCCGAAAGATTGCCCAACAAGCCATTATAGGCATTCAAACCAAAATTGGCTTTAATCGACATCACGATTGAAAAACAAGCCACAATCACACCTAGCATGGAGATCATCCATTTTTTTGTTAATTCCTTCATTTTTTATCCTCACTTCATCGAAACACCTTCGTTGCTTACTCAGCCATTTCCAGTGCAATTTCCATCATCTTGGTGAAAGCCGTTTGTCGCTCTTCCGAAGTTGTCTCTTCTCTTGTTAATGCATGGTCCGAAACAGTCAATAAACATGCTGCTTTCTTGTTTAACAATTTCGCATTGGCGCAAAGTCCAAAGAACTCCATCTCCATTGCGATAATTTCTTTTTCTTCGTAGATTTTCTTGCGCGCTTCACTCGGTTGCGCATAGAAAACATCGCCTGAGCTGACACAGCCCTTGGTCACTGGAATTTCCAGTTTATTTGCGATTTCTTCCAACTTCCCAGTCAACTCTGGATCCGCTGCAAAAACGTCCTCTTCATATCCTGCCATTTCCCGGCCGTAGGTAGACGCGCTGTAACAGCTGGTCGCTAGAACAACATCATACAAATCCAAATCCATGGTGTTTGCACCACAAGAACCAATTCTGATAATACTCTCAACGCCATAAAATGCGTAAAGCTCATAAGAGTAAATTCCAACCGAAGGAATCCCCATGCCATGGCCCATAACTGATATTTCTCGTCCCTTGTAGGTTCCCGTATAGCCCAGCATGCCGCGAACGCCGTTGAATTGTTTCACATCCTCTAAGAATGTTTCGGCAATAAATTTCGCACGCAATGGATCTCCTGGCATCAGAACAGTTTTTGCAACTTCGCCCATCTTTGCTTCAATATGCGGTGTAGGTATCTTCATATCATTTCCTCCTAAATTTTCAATTCAATTATTTTTGAGTCTTTTAATTTTCATTACTGCCAGTATATCCGAGTTTCGTTATTTTAAAAATGCCATATGTCACTTTATTTCAAAGAAAAAAATCGCCTCAGCATAAAAGCTGAAGCAATTTTATTATTTGCACATCCAGTCCATCATGTTGACCCAGAATGTCTTGTAGTGTTCCCAGTTCACAAACTCAGGCGGTGCCCAATGTGGCGAGCAATCCGAAGTGAAGACTGAAGTCTTGCCTTTGCCGACTTCGCGAATCGCTACAAACGGATCGCCATTCACCGTTGCCAGCACTTGACCCTCCACAATTGCTTGCGTCTGATTGTAGCCCAAGAATGCCGGCCACTCCTTTGGAATTCCGTTGAAAATCTCATGATCCGATTCAATCACTGGAATCACACCTTGCGGGTTTTCCATTCGATCATCGCGATCAAACATGGCAACCGGCAGAATCTCTGCTACCGCTGTGTGATTGTATTGCCCCTTGGCGTCGATTCCCATAAAAGTCAGGTACCCGCCCACCATACAAAGAGATCCGCCCTCTTGCACATAATCCGCAATCACATTCAATCGATTTGGACGCGCTTGGCTTCTCATAAAGGTATCCGTCGGCAATAGCAGTGTGTTGGCGCCAATGTCAGACAAGATTACCGCGTCATACTCATTCAGCTCTTCCACTGTGTATGGGAATGCTTCTCCTGCTATATGGTTAGGTAAGAACGTTACCTCGTAACCGCCGCCTTCTAAGGCGTCTCTCAACCATTTGATTCCTTCTTCATATACGGAAGTCGTAAAGGAATCGAATCCCTTGACATGGGTTGTATGGCTCATCCATGATTCACCTGCAATTAATACTTTTTTACTCATTTTCTTTTCCTCCTTCTTCAAACAATGGAATCCAAGACTGATGAATCACATCCACCAACCCCATATCCGTTAATCGTATCTCCGGGATCACTGGCAAAGAAAAAGCCGCTACCTGAATGATCGGAGATACTGCGTTAATACCAAAGCTTATAATGGTTTCTTTCAAATGCCTTGTTTCTTCCGCCATCTCGACTAGCCCTTTTTTCGACATCAGACCCGCAATGGGAAGCTCCACCATGGCAATCTGTTTCCCGCCTTTGACACAGACAATACCGCCACCAGATGCGACCAACGCTTCCGCCGCAATCTTCATATCACAAGGATCCTTTCCAACGACAACCAAGTTATGGCAGTCATGAGAAACCGTGCTGGCAATCGCTCCTTCTTTCAAGCCAAATCCTTGAATGACTCCAATCGACCGATTTCCATTGACGCCATGGCGTTCAAAAACTGCTAACCGGCAGAACTCTTCTTCGCCCAATTTCACATTTCCAGCTTCAACGGCAAATTCTCGAACCACCCGTTTTGTTAAAATATGATTCTCAGGTGTATAGGCGATCACATTCATCTCCACCTGTTCGCCCATTGCCGAAATCTCAAAGTCATTTTCCGTGATCGGACGGTCCAAGTGAACAGAGTTTCGCTCCTCCACTTCATGGGTTGGCACTGCCACTTCCACTGTCATTTCACCCAATTTTGCCGTTAGTTTTCCAGCAACAAAGACTTCATCCACCACAAAGGTGTTTAAATCTTCCACAAGAATCAAATCAGCCCGTTTCCCCGGCGTCAATATTCCTCGATCATGAAGCCGCAAGAGCCGTGCCCCATGGATGGTAGCCATGCGCAAAATCTCCATAGGCGGCATGCCCAATTCAATGGCCCGCCGTATCCCATGATCCAAATGCCCTTCCCGCAACAAATCATCAGGCTCCCGATCATCACTGCAGAGTGTGGTTGTATCCGGATACCGCAATTCCTTGATCACAGGCACCAAAGCCTCTAAATCATGGACGATAGAGCTTTCTCTGCATTCCAACACCATGCCGGCACGCAATTTCTCCCGGGCTTCGTCTATATACGAGGTTTCATGATCAGACTCAATGCCGGCACTTAAATATGCAGACAACCCTCTGCCCAATAAAGACGGGGCATGCCCCTGCACAAAGAGATTCTCATCGATCCCGGCTGAAACAATCCCGCTCATGCGCTCACTCTGATCGAGAACGCCCACAAAGTCCATGACCTCCCCAATTCCAATCATACGCTTGCGCTTAAGCATCTCTTTGATTTCCATTGGACCAAAGGCAGCACCAGCCGTTTCCATTCCCGGCACCGACGGTACGCAGGATGGCGCTAAAACAAAAACGCTCATGGGAATCGCTTCATTGGCTTTCAAAATATAGTCCACGCCTACTGTTCCCAATACATTGGCAATCTCATGGGGATCGCAAGCAATCGTTGTGGTCCCACGAGGGACGATGGCCTCGGCAAAGTGCGCCGGATTCATCATGCTGCTTTCGATATGCACATGGGTATCAATCAGTCCCGGCAGGGCATGCTTGCCCTTTGCGTCGTAAACCCTCTTTCCTTCCAGTCCGCCCTCTCCTGGCTGAGTCACATGGGCGATCTTTCCATCCGAGAGTCCAATCTCTGCCGGATAAACTTCCCGGGTAATCAAATTTACATATTGCACGTTCCGAATCACAAGGTCAAAGGGGATCTCGCCCTTTGCCGCTTGAATCACTTTATTCATTACGCTTCCCCTTTCTTCACACTCACACTATCTCGAACCACCAATTCCGGCTCAAACATGATACTCTCCGTTGGCTGAACGCCCGATTGAATCCAAGAAACAATCTGCTTCACAGCCGTCTGCCCCATTTTTGTATTGGGCTGATGGATTGTGGTTAGCGGTGGTATCATTGCCTGTGAAATCATCAAATCATCAAATCCAACGATAGACAGGTGGCTGGAATTTGAATGCCCTCTTCATAGCACGCCTTGTACGCGCCATAGGCCATCCAATCATTGGAAACAAAACAGGCTGTAATTCCCCTGCCTTTCAAACTCCGAATACCCGCTTCCCCGCCTGTCATTTGATAATTGCCTTCCACCACCCATTGTGGATTCGGACTGATCTTCGCTTCTTCTAAAGCTTTCAAGTATCCTTGATATCGCTCCATTGCAGACATGTTTTTTAACGGACCCGTGATGCAACCTATCTTGTGATGGCCCGCCTCAATCAGATGCTTGGTTGCCAGGTATGCGCCCTTGTGATTTTCAAATCCAACGCTCGCCTCCGTTTGATCAATTCCTCGCCGATCCAAAAAGATCAATGGTTTTTTAAACGCCTTCAGGATTCGCCGTTCGGCATGCTCAGCTACGGCAGCGGAGACCAAGATCACTCCATCTACATTTTGCTTGCGCAAGAGTTGTAAATATTCCGCTTCTTTCTCCTGATTCTCATCCGTATTGCAAAGAATGACTCGAAATCCCGCCTTGCTTGCCGCATCCTCAATTCCACGTGCCATAGTGGCAAAGTAAGGATTGGTAATGTCAGGAATAAGAAGCCCCAAGGTACTGGTCTGCTTGGTAATCATGCTTCGGGCAATCCCATTGGGCACATATTGCTGCTCTTCAATAATTTGCAACACCCGTGCTCTGGTTTCCGCTCCTATGGATTGATCCTTTCCATTAATCACCATCGATACAGTCGTGATCGATGTGCCCGCCAATTTGGCGATTTCTTTCATCGTGACGCTCATTGGCCCACCTCCAGCATAAATCGTTTTAGTAAAACGTTTTATTAACAACTTTATTCTATTCTCTTGCTTGTTTAGTTGTCAACTATTTTTTTACTCACAGCGCTCCCCCCTGGACGCTGGTCCCCAATCTCTACCCATTGCATGCAAAAACCCCAAAAAAGGGGTACACTAATGGGGAAAGGTTTTCACAGCATATAAATTTGAAAGGAGAAAAACTAATGAATATCCCAACACCACATATTGGCGTCAGTGAACAAGGCGTTATTGCAAAGACCGTTTTAATGCCTGGAGATCCACTTCGCGCGAAGTTTATCGCCGACACATTTTTAGAAAATCCAGTACAATTCAATCATGTGCGAGGCATGTTAGGCTTTACAGGGACCTACAACGGAAAGAAGATCTCCGTCATGGGTTCAGGCATGGGCATGCCGAGCATCGGCATCTATTCCTTCGAATTATTTGAATTCTACGGTGTAGAGAACATTATCCGCATCGGTTCTTGTGGCGCCTATACTGACGAACTGGAATTATATGATGTAATCTTGGCAACTGACGCCTACAGCGAGTCTGCTTACGCCAAGGTGCAAAGCGGATCCGAAGACGACGTGATGCTTCCCTCTCCAGAGCTGAACGAAAAGCTTGAAGGCTTTGCAAAAGAACTGGAAATCGAGCTGCACAAATGCCGTATCCATTCCAACGATGTTTTCTACAATGGACAAGAAGGCTATTTCGAAATGGTGCGTGACAAGCATGGTTGTAAAGCGGTTGAAATGGAATCCTTCGCACTTTTTGCCAATGCCAAAGCCACCGGCAAGAAAGCAGCCTGCCTCTTGACGGTTTCAGACTCATTGGTCACACACAAGGTAACCACGGCCGAAGAGCGACAAAACGCCTTCACCGAGATGATGAAAATCGCCTTGGAAATGGCGGAATAATTACCAGGTTTATTAAAGAGAAGAATCTACAATACGGAAAAAATCCCGAAATCTTTCGATTTCGGGATTTTTTCATCATGCATTATTTGCCTGTTACTACGTTTTCTCCCGCAATTCTACCGAATACGGTAATATCTGAAATCGCGCAAGTACCCACACGGTTGTTTCCGTGAATACTTCCTGTAACCTCACCTGCTGCATATAGACTTGGAATGATATTTCCTTCCGTATCAAGCACATGCGCATCTGTATCAATCATAACGCCACCCATTGTATGGTGAACAGAAACGATACCTTTTAGAATGAACCAAGGACCTTCATTCATTGGCACCATGGCAGTTGTACGTCCAAATTCCAGATCCACGCCTTCTGTCATGTATTGATTGTAGTTATCCATTGTGCTCACTAGGTTTTCTGCATTGATTTCGAAGTATGCGGCAACCTCTTCAAGTGTATCCGCTTTAAAGTAAACGCCGCCATCCAAGCATTTCGCATACTCATCAGCAAATTTTTCTTCCATGTTCAGTCGGTCTGCAACCTCTTGGTTGTAGATTGCGTAAACAGCACCTTCCTGCGCCAAAATCGCTTCGGCACGAACATCACGCATACCCATCTCATTCACAAATCGATTACCATCAATATTCACATAGATCAAGCCTTCGCCGCTCCAGCTTGGCGCTTCAATTCCGTAGAAGACGCCTGTCATTGGGTTGTTGAATGGGTAAAGCTGAATATGCTCCATTCCCTCAAGCTGTGCACCAATTCTCTCTGCCATCAAAATGCCGTCGCCGACGATTGCTGGAGAGTTTGTTGTTTGTACAGACTCGTCCAATGTTGGCCAGCGTTTGTTGTATTGCTCACGCATCTCGATGTTTGCGCCAAAACCGCCAGCCGCAAGAACAACACCTTTGTCCGCTGTGAATGTCGCTGTGC